>ERZ1034984.1090-NODE-1090-length-27498-cov-6.786685_pt1 | contig 27498 bp, 36 predicted proteins | sample MGYA00520589_ERZ1034984 | MGnify/ENA primary metagenome ERZ1034984 (study PRJEB33766, sample SAMN09781790) | gut metagenome | biome: gut microbiome | host: Homo sapiens | place: Madagascar | study: EMG produced TPA metagenomics assembly of the PRJNA485056 data... | reverse complement strand
CGCATCGCGTTCCACATCATAGTGGGCCTCGTTGCAGATAATCATAAATTTGCTCATTTGGTATCCTCCAAAATCTTCAGCACCATCAGCCGGTCGGACTGACCGTTCCCATCCCCTACCCCGTGGAGGTTGTGCATTCGAGGGGACAACCCGCCGAAGCGGGCATCTATAATCAACGCTCGTACTCGTTATACGGGCGAGCGGGCTTGCGTTCGCGGTAAGTTTCACGCTCCGGCTCTTTCTCACGGTCACGCTGTCGTGTTGCAATTCGTTCTGCCTGTTCTTTTTTCAGTTCGGCCAGAGACTTGATAGGAGCATCGCCAAAAATACGATTGTCGCGCTGCGGGTCGAAGTTGTTGATTGCTTTCATTTGCTCTGGGAAGAAGATTCCAATTTCGGATGTGCCTTTGCGCAGAAAGCCATCATAGCCCGTCACTTCCGTGACTGCACGATTCCAAGCAAGAGGCGATAAATCAGGTTTCACTTCTTTCAAGGTTTCATAGAGGGCTGCAAGTTTCAGGATGTCAGAATCTGCTTTGTCTCTGTTTTCATACAAAACATCGTAGGCTGCTCGTTCCTCGATTTTGGAGATTCCCCTTCTGAAAATATGGTCACGCCATCGCATCCTTGGTGGCTGGTAGTCGGTCTCGACCATTTTGGAAATTGGGCGTCCTTCTTCTTGAGGATAAGAACGCTTGTCTTCTTTGAGACGGATGGTATCCCGCATTGCTTTCCCAAGTTTTGCATCAGGGTCAGCCTTTTGAAGAATAGCTGCATATTGCTCAAAAGAAATCTTGTCGCGGTCAGTGAGATTCAGCGGCTTTCGGACATCCAGATACACCGCAATCATATGACTCTCATCGCCACCAGCATAGTACTTTGCAATGTCTTCGCTGTCCGAGCAGTAAAGGAACGGTCCAAAGCCAGAACCGGCTTGGCTTCCCAGCTTATCGAAGTCGATTTCATTGTAGATTTCACTTTTTGTCCCGTGATAACAGAGCAGCGGATTATTGCTTTTATCAATGATTTTCGTGTCTTTGAAGTATTCTGCTTGCTCATTCGTGCGAACCATATCAAGTTCCATGTCTTCCATATTATTTACCTCTCGTATGCCACACTGTCAGACCGGCGAAGAGATTCTTCAAGCTCCCGCCGTTCAACCCGTGCCCGCTCTCCGGTGTAGTCGCCTTGCGCGAACTCACCGTTGTTGACGAGATAACCCGTTATCTGGGCTATCTTCCATGTATTTTCCTCAACCAGCGTTGTGCTCCTGTCATCCAGTGTTTTGATGGTGACATCAGCGCCCGCTTTCATAGACTCCAAAATAGAGCCTTGCAGCGTTGTAATTTGTCCTTGTGTCAAGAACTTACTATCACTGACCACGATGGTTCTGTCCGTGACCTCTCCGAATACATGCACGATTCCTGCACTCACAAGAGCAGCCTCAGCGCATTTCAGAGAATATAAATCGCCGACTGCGTTCAGTCCATCGTCAATTTTGCTGCCGTTTGGACTGACATAGTAGGAATTGATAAATTGCATCTTAGGCTCACTCCCTTCGTAGTCTAATGCTGTAATCTTGACCGGTTCTCTGTTCAAGAACTCATTTGCAAGCTCTTTGGCAACTTCCAGCGGGTCATGTTTGCTAGAATGGCTGACCGGCCCGAGCTTATCAAAGTAGGTAAGTTGCAAGCCCTCATGACGCAGCGATGGAGAAACGATTATCGTGTTGCCCCTGTCGTCCAACTGAAACTCAACTGCCTTGGAGTGTCGAAGTATCGAGAGGATTTCAGCCGCAGTCATTGCGTCTTCATAGTCCGCTTTCGCCAGCAGCGTGTCCTCTTCGTCTTCCGTTAGACCGTCCTGAAAGAACGCCAGCGGGTCAACTGTATGCTTTACTTCAAGGACAAGTTGTGTCGTATTGTCGTGTTCATATTGCATTATCGTTATCTATGTTCCACAAAAAAATATGAGCCGATTACCGTTTATTCCTACTTATAGTATACCTCATTTCTCGTTATATGTCAATGTATTGTTATAGTATTATGTATCCAGAAAGTAACAAAAATGCTGGCAATCCGATTGCTCAGACTGTCAGCAATAATTCCACTCGTTCTGTATTTCAGGGCGTATCACGCAGCAGCGCCGTGAGGGTCTTTGAGCGAAACAACCGGTGCTTTCAGCTCGATTTCAAAGGGGAACGCACAGGTCATGCAGGGCTCCGGCTCGCCGGTTTTCTGGTTGTACAGACGGATGCCGATATAACGACCATACGGGTGGATGTAAACTACCTCTCCACGGCGACGCGTAATACCTGCGCTCGTCTGGAAGCCTTCAAGAAAGGTGGCTTCATCACCGACATGCAGCCGGGACAGAACCAGTGCCTTGCGCCGAACCATCAGTTGCGAATCCCGGACCATCTGCTTCTCCAGTACCGCCTGACCATAGGTGGTAGTTTCAATATAGGCTGACTTCATGATTATTTCCTCCGTGCAGCGATTCCCGCCACTATCACTATACCAACATTGATGAGGGCAACGAGCATCGTTGCCGCCATCAGAACATAGCCCCATACTGTCATGCGGCCACTGTTTATTGCTATTGCAGTTGCCACCATTATCACGATGGCATTCACAATCAGTTCAATCTGTTTTTGGGTTATCGTTGTTTTGTGTTGTGCCGCTGCTAAGTCAATCTTTACGATGCCTAGCGCGGCTGATAGTGTGGAAAGTATGCACAGCGGTATCATTGCGGTTATCCCTTGCTGTCAGGTTCGATGCCTTTCAGTTCCAAGCAGATTTTAGCTGCTTTACCGTTGATTTCTTGGTCGAGTTGAACCGAGTTCTCAAGCTTTGAGAGCATGTCGTCAATTTTGCCGGTCTCTACCTGAGCCTTGGCATCGTAGACATGGTTTTCGAGGTCTTGCTGCATCAGCACTATAACCTGCTCGGCGCGGTCAATCAGGCTGGCAATATTGTTTTCGGCTTCTTTGCGCTTGGTTTTGTAGCTGTCACGAACCTTTTTTGAAATCTCAGCAGCTTTCGGGTTATCACTGATGTCGGACTGCTTGCGCTCAATCTCTGCGATGCGGGCAACATACTCGCATTGGCGATTGAGTTCGCTCTGGATGGCATCCAAGCACTTCTTATAGTTGGTAGTCTCCGTTCCAAGATTACGAAGTTCTGTATCGTAGTCCTTATACTGTTTCAACAGCCGGTCCATCTTCGCCTGATAGGGAGCAACGGCCTTGGTCTTCACTGCCGCCTTTACGAGAGGCTGAACCGTATCTTTAACCGCCAGTGCTTCACACTTCTTCGCGATTTCCGCAGGGCGAGTATCCGCATTGCTCTTTTTGCCTTCTGCGTTTGCTCCAAAGAGACGGTCACACAGCTTATCAAATTCAGAGCTGATGTACTCATAGTCCTCTACCACTTCACGCCCGAAGTACATGGCATCATCACAAAATTCCTTTTTCTGTTTGTCACTTAGAATACGGTCTTCACAATATTGCTGACCCATGCACTTGAAAAAGCTACTGCTTACAGAAGACACATTATCCGTCAAGCGCTTTTTGAATTCTGCAAAGAAATTCTCTCTCAGTTCTTCTTTGCTTCTTTTCTGTTTAGCAAGCAATGAATCTTCTGGATTTTCGAGTGGTGGTTCAAAAAGGTAAATTCTTGCTCCATCATCCTGTCCGTATTTCCACCCTCCACGCTCAAACAGAAAGTTGTATTGAATTCGATATTTCCTACCATCGCATCCGTTGTATTTAGCCGTGTGGTTTGGCGCATTTTCACAAGTATCTCTCAACCACTGCTCAAACTCACCATGAGTCATTCCCGAACTGCGCAGTGAAGGGTCGCTGTCGCGTATGGATGGGTCACTGTCGTCTTCTCCAGTACAAACTTCTTCGATGAAGTTGATGATACCACTCCCAAAAGTGGTAAAAAAGAAGAACGCCACTTCAAACCATCCGAGGACGCTCAGCCACCGACACCACCCCCAAGTTCCAATAGCACTCCACAGACAAAGCGCCGTCATTATCAAGCCCATAATTGTATCCATGATGTTTCTCCTTTGCCTCTCACTACCAGTTTTCTTCTGCTCTGCGCCGCCCCTTGCGGGCGTATTGGGTCTTATTCCTCATCACGGTAGGTCGGAAAGCAGACCAAGAACCGTTACGGCTCCGCGCTGCATCCGCTTTCTTCTCAGCCTTGGACCGCTTGTCTACTAGCTTGATTTTACTCATTGGTTTGCACCTCAGCCTTCTTTACAGGACATGCCAGCTCGTAGGATTTCTTTATATAGCTGGGCATGTCTTTATACTTGACATTTGGGGTAAAAGTATAAGTTTTGAGAACCATTTTGGTATCTTCGGGAGCACCCGCATAGTTGTCAAAGTTTTCTTTGATGATAGATGTGAGGAACTCAACGAACTGGTCGAAGAGATGCTCATCCTGTTCTGCTAACACTCTGCCCATCTCGGTTTTCTTTTTAATATCGGTAACATCGTAATATTTACTACTTAGGAACGGGAAGTACCTTTCGTCTACTTCTTTCTGCACAGAGTTGATAACGCTTCTATAAGAAGATGCGTCAAAGCCGTTGGCTTCCAGTTCATCACACCAGCTTGTCAAGACGAAGACATTTTTTCGGTATTTGCATTCGAGGAGTTCTTTTAACATTGTGTCTGGATAGTCAAATGCCATAAAAATAACAATAGCAATAACTATAGTATAAATAAAGTCATACTTGCCTGACGGCACAATCGTAACCTCGATAAACTTGTTTGGCAGCAGAATCCCAACGATGAAAACGGCCACGAAAATAAGAGCAATGACGCTTTCGATGACTTGTACGCGTCTCAGGACTTTTCTACGCTTTGCAATTGCCTCGTCACTCATCGAATCATTTTTGATAAAGCGGTTGTAAAGCAAACGCTTTTTGGGATGCTCTACCTTGCGTTTTTCCCAGTATTCTTTCATGACTTTCGGGTACTCTTGGTAGAGCTCATTATACTTCTTCATTACTCTGCACCTCGGCTTTCTTCACAGGACATGCCAGCTCGATTGTCTCCCAGACATAGTCGGGACCATACTTGCAGTCCTTATTCATGTTGACCTTGTAAGGTTTCAGCACCATTTCTGTATTTTCGGGCATCCATGTGGAGTTATCGAAACTCTCTTGCATGACCCGCTTCAGCAGGTCGATTCTACATTCCAAGTAGTCAAATTCACGGTTTAGATACTGATATTTATCTGGATTGAACAATAGGTCATTTATTTTTTCTCGATAAGAGGCAATTGTTTTTCTGTACAATGAGGCATCAAAACCATTGTCCTCAATCTCATTGCAGTACAGGGAAAGTACATTCAGCGCATTTTTGTACGGTGCAGAGTCGATTTCTTTGCTGGCATCGTCATATACGCACCATGCTATTGCAATTAAAGCAGCCAATCCCAATGCCCCTACAAGGGAGTAAATTCCAAAAACTCCCAGAGCAACAAGTCCAATCACAATAACAGCAAGGGCAATCGCAGAGATTGTTCTTACCTTCTTTGCTGTTTCGAACTGCTTGCTTGCAGTCTCCATGTAAGCGTTCTCGATTTCGTTATACTTCTTCATCTCAATTTGCTCCCTCGCTTTGCTTTATCGAATTTCTTTACTGGACAGCAAATCCAGTTCTTTCATCAAGCGCGTAATACTGATTGTCACTTTTCTTCCAAAGTGCCTTGCAAACTTCTTGGCTTTCAGACTTTCAGCCTGTGCCTTAGCCTCAAAGTTCGTCTTTACAACTTCCTGCCGAAGCAGAGCCATCATCTTGGAAATCATCGCGATATACTCGCTGTCAACCTCCGCATTGGGGTCGTACTTCGACAAGTCGATGTTTAAGTTGCAGGAAAGAGCCTTCATCAACGGTCTTTCATACACCATCCGCAAAGTGATGATGCCATCATCGTTCTGGAAGAGGCTGATGGTGTAGCCTTCTTTACGATTTTGACGGTCACGCTTAGCGTACTTGGACATCGCCTTTGTAAAATCATAACGAGTCATCGTCTACCCCTCCGATATCAATCAGTTGGATTCCGTATACGCACATACTGGTCGTTCCGTGCTTTTCCTCGGTCATCCGCTGATGCAGGTGGCCGTAAAGATGGTACTTCGGTTTATTCTTGCGGATGTACTTGGTAATCCCTACCAGACCGGCATGAGGGTCCTTGGCGAACTGAGCTTTTCTATCAAAGAACCAGCCGGTATAGGCTTTATCGTGGGTGATGAGCACATCAGCTTTCGGAAGCTTTTTTGCAATATCGATGCTTTGCTGCTGGGTGAGGAACATGTAGTTGCTGCGCTTGTACCGAAGCGAACCACCAATGCCCGCAAAGCTCACACCATCAATGGTTTTCACTTTGCCATGCAGGTCATCGATGTCTGCGGACTGGAGAGCAAACGGCTCGTCATGGTTTCCGCAGATACCGATAGCCGGGATGCCAAGGTTATCAGCGGTGCGTTTGATGATACGCAGGTCCTGCACCGAGATGTCGCCAAGGGTCACGATAATATCAGGCTCCTTGTCGTATGTCTGGGTCTCGAAGTGCGTCAGGTCGAACGAATTATGTAAGTCAGCACAACACAACAGTTTCATGCTGCTCTCCCCTCCTCGCTTACTCTAACAGCTATCAGCCAGCCGGGAACCCGGCTGTTGCCCATCGTTCGCCACCGTGGAGGCTGCTGTTCTGAACGACTCCCGCTATGATTAGCGGGTTCATTGATTTCTTTTATGCAAGCTTTCCTTCTTGTTCAGCCATCATACCCTCGATGCTCTGCATCAAGTATGCGATGGTGAAAGATGCTTCGATGCGAAACACGAAAGCGTTCTGGAGGTCTGTTTCTTTCTGCTTGCGTGAGCGGCGAACTCCTCCGCAGTCATTGACGATGGATTCGAGGTTGAATCCTTGTAAGCTCCCACCAAAAGCGGCGAGACTCTCATGGAAACGAGAGAGGTAATCAGCATCAATTTCAGCATCGGGAGCGATGACCGGCATCTCCATACCATAATCGAGCTGAATGTCTCCTTGCTTGATGGTGATATGTGGCTTTCCACCCTCTGTGGTAAACGAAACGCTGTAGCCATTGATGTGGTTCGGGTCATTTTTGCAGATTTCGGAAACTTTGTTCTGGAATTGGATAAGGTTCATCGTGTTGTTCTCCTTTTCATGTCATTGTTGTTATTTCGTTATTCGTTTTCGTCTGAAATTTCGCCCCCTTTGAATCCGTCACTTAGGTGTCGAGTTCTATGGAGGTTTTTCACCATGATGTGAACTGTGAATCGTGTTGGGGCAATTATTATCTATCAGATGAACAGCTATCAGCCGGAGCTTTCGCCCCGTTGCCCATCGCCAGCCGCGTGGAGGCTACTGTTCTTTGGCGACTACCTGTCCGGGTGGACAGGCGATTGTTTATTATGCCGGGTCCCAAGTCACAATCCAGATGTTGTGCCAATCGGCCGTCCGGCAGGTGTACATAATCAAATTCGGGTACTGGAAGAGGTTCCCAGCTTCGTCCCAGAAGAGATATCCATCATTGTGTCCCTTTGTGATGCCACTGCATCGGTAGGCAAGAGTTCCGTTTGGCGTGACGATGTAAGCCATTGTCGAACCGGGGACAGCATTCGCAATTTTTACGAAGCCTTGATTCGAATGGTCTCCGATTGTCGTCCCGCCGTTATTATAATAGATATCTGCCGAATCGGGAGCATCAACTATCGCGACAGCGTCTGCATCTGACTGAGGCCAGAAGAGCGCGACATTCACGCCCACAGAGGGAATCGAGAGCCTACCATACATACCGGGGCGCGATGCACACTCGGCAGCAATGGATTCGGTAGACGGTACTGATGTACTGACTGCCGGAGCAGCAGCGGGCGTGTGCTCCTTCTTGTACTTGGCTACTGCCGCTTCAATATCGTCATCGCAAACCGAAGCCATCTCTTTGGCCTTAGCTGCCGCATCGCTTTCTTCATCGCGCATCATGGTCTCGACTGCGGCATCCGCTAAGTTAGAACGAGCAATGACGGCTTTCGCATCCGCCGCATCAGAGTTGTCCATAGTCTGAAGCGCGTACTTCTCACCGGCAACTGCCTCTTTGTAAACCGCGTTGTTATAATAGGCCAGCGCTGCTGCCTGTTTTGCTTCTGCATGAGCGGCGTATGAGAGTCCTGCTGTCAGGCTGAACCCAACGGCAACCACCGCGGCAAGCGCTATCATTTTCTTCATGGCTTCCTCCTATTTTTATGTCGTCACATTGCCATAGTGTTACGCGTATGTGGCAAAAGTATATGCGGCACACAGCCGCCCTCATTCACTACTATTAGTATAGCACCTATGTGGTTCAATGTCAAGCCGATTTATGCAATATTGTCATTGCGTTATCTGTATAAAAAGAGCACCGTCTTATGGCGATGCTCTCGTGAATATTATTAGTTTTTATCAGTGTGCGTTGCAATCGGAACCACGATGTCTTCCTGCTCTTCGTCTGCCTCGTCTTCCCCACCATCGCAGCCAATCAGGTCTTCGTCACGAATCACGAACGACAACACACGAGGCTCGCCGTCAATACCGGCAGGAGCAAGCGTCCAGAGTGCGGGGTTAGATGCCATCAGGAAAAAACGGCCAGAAAACTCATTCGGAATAACACAAAGCCGCACAATGGGAATCTTCTGCTCATCGTCTGCCATGCTGTTCTGCGCTTTCTTAAACTCTTCCAGAGCGTTGAAGGCATCGTTCAACTCGCTATTGTACTTGGAGTCAAACTTCAGGTCAATCGTTGTAAAGACGGCATGTCTCCAGATGTTGACTTCCGGGGTCACCATCAGCTTTTCAGTCACGGATTCCGGCTCCGTGCCATCTGCGTGGAGAATGTCGCAAAACAGGATGCAACTCGCGCAGGGGATGTCGTTGACATCATCTCTACCAGAGCTTGCCACAATCAGGTCCTTTTTGGTCGGGCCCATCTCATTGATTTCGTTCATAATAGTACCTCCAAAATTTATCGTTCAATTTCTACGGCTGACCGTTTTACGGTCTCTTCTCGATGCGGTCGAGGCGCATAACTACGCTCCTGAGCATCAATGCGTTCTTTGATTTCGTTACAGATGCGGACGATTTCGTTTGCGTTTCGCACCTGCATCAATCCTCGATACTGCTCAATATAGCAAAACATGATTTCAGCTCCGGTACGCCGCTTATAGCATTCATGCTGCTTGGCGAGTCGCACATGGGAACTGACCTCACCTTTGACATCGTTATTAGTGTAGTTAAAGCCTTTGACCTGCACCGCGCCACAGAGCCTACCTTTATAATAGAGCTCGAAATCAATGCCGTCATTAACATCGGTCTGGTAGTCGGTCTGCTGCACCGTAAAGCCCTTGGGTTCCAGAACGGTTTTAAGCCACTGTTCTGCTTTCTCCTCCCTCTCATAACCAACAATAGCTGCATCGTAGACACGAGATACAAACAAATTGGTTATCGTTTCGAGGTCGTATTGGTTTGGCTTACAAAATGTACCCATGCCAAAGTTGATGACATCGTACATGTACTTGGCTTGTCTGGCAATCTCCTCGTAAGAATGACCGTGAGATTTCCAGATGGTTGTTTCAAGGTTGACAGGTTCTACCGAGGGGTATTTCTCAACGAGAGCTTTTCTCTCGGCCTCGGTTCCGTCTCTTAGAATAATGAGTTCTTTTTCGCGTTCCTTTGCTGATTCTTCATAATAACGCGCAAATGATTCAATCGTGACTTTTCCGGCAGCGTTCCGTTCTGCATTTCTTGCGAGCGTGATTACCGGACCAATCTTGCCAATGGCTCCACAGTCCATCTCATTCCATTCATCAAGAAGCGGAATCACATCCGCATTCTTACGGCGATAGAAATCCTTGCGTTCCTGTTCCGACCAGACCTTCTCACCGCCGATTGTTTCAGGCAGCGAGTATTGCTTTTCCTCGCTGCGCCGTGCTTTCAGTTTCTCAAATACTGTAGCTATATCAGCTTCCATCTTCATTCACCTCCCTATAGGCAAAGACCACGCAGCGAATGCTCGTAGTCTTCGCAGTCTCACAAGTGGATAAAATAACCACCTCTGCATCACTGCTCGGCGTTCCACCGATGTCAAATAGGCTTCTTGCTTTTGCTTCTTCAAGCCACTTAGCATACTCTCCGTCCGAGCCGAAATCTGTTTGCAGGTAGTTCCAGCAATTCTCTCCGGCATCAAGCGCCGTGCAGTCATATTGCATCACTGAGAAAATCTTGTATGGTTGGACATTCTCACCCAGCTTGGCGTACCAGATGAGAGGATGCCGCGTAGCATAGTCCTTTTCTTCATAGCTGACCAGCGGCGAGAACATCGTTTCTCCGTTCCCAAAGTTGTGACCGTGGATGGAGACCACCTTGCCATCGAGGTCATAGTCGCCCGGAATATACGGTGTACCGTACTTACTGTACTGTTTACCGATGTTATGCCGGAGGTAATACTCCCTATCCCCTTCACGGTACATCACAGGGTAAGAAATAACATCCGCCTCGTCATCAGCATCTACCCAAATCCAACCGACTGCCTCGCTGTTTTTCTTTCTCAGTGAATTCCAGTCAACTTGGACCGTAAGACATTCCGTTTCCGTCTCAACCTCTTGGCTGCTCGTTGCGGCGGGTTCGGCGTAGCCGGAATAGAGTTGCTGATTTTCTTCATCCATCATCTGGCCCATCTTGATAGCTCCAGCGCAGAAAAGGATACCTGCACCAAGGAACAGCATGATGATTACATATATAGTTCTCCTTTTGTCCACAAAACTTCCTCCTATCGTTCGAGCGTCTGGCGGGAGTCGAACCCACTGCTTTTTGCATCCACCATTGCAGACACGACCGGCCACGGCCTCAGACGCAAATAAAAATCCCCAGAGCGTGTAAGTGCGCTCCGGGGAAAGTGCTCAATTACGAGCGCATTGATTCAGATGGCTGTGTGCGATTAGCCGTTGACCTTGCCAGCAGCGTTGGTCTTCACGGACTCAGCGGTGATGGTCTTATCAGCCAGACCGCCGTGGTTGTTTGCATACTGGACAGCATCAACCTTGCTGGAGATTTCGACTTTTGCGCCCTGCCAAGCATTGTCTGCATCGACATTGAAGTTCAGCTCATAGGAACGGGCAGCGGTCGTGGGATTGGCGGTGTTGCCAATGCCTTCCTTGACCACCTCAGCATTTGTGCCAGTGCCGGACAGCACAGTCTCCTTGCCTTCGTAGACGATGGTGATAACGCCATCCTTCATCTCACGGGACTTCTCGGTCAGCGAACCATCGGCGGTAGCGAAGGTGATGGCGCAATTCTCGGGGGTAATTGCCTGACCATCAGCGGTATATGCCGTATCAGGAGTCACCTTCAGCGTAATTGTGTCATTCACATAGGTAGCCTTCGACTGCTCGTTGTTGATGGTATACGCGACGGTCCGGTCGTCACCGGGATTGAAGTTATCGACGGGGTTGGCAGCATCAAAAGCGGTGTTCAGCAGCTGCTCAGAAAAATCGCCAGCCTCAGTCATCTTGTCAGCGGTGATACCGATTGCCAGCTTACCGGCAGTGGTAGCGCCCTTGACGGATGCGGTGTCGGTGAACAGAGCGAAGGAGCTCACCGCCGCCAGAGACAGAGCGCAGATGGCTGCGCCGATGCCCAGTACCTTCTTCTTGTTGTTGGTATTTGCCTTGTTCATAGGAATTACCTACCTTTCTGGCCGAATCTATCGACCATCATATATATTAAGAACACCGATTTGGTGGTCTTACCGAGGGAACATCAGGTTACTTCTTATCAGTAACCTTAGCAACGGCCTTTTCTGCTGTCACATTGACCAGCGTTTTGTCGCCAGTCGCAAACTGGATTGCAAGGTCTGCAAGCGCAAGGCCCATGCCCACGGCGCTGGAGAGAAGCAGCGTACACATCACGCTGGGAGAAAAGAACATGATGGCGGTCATGCTCACCGCAGCCGTTGCTGCGACAACGCCGCGCATCTGATTCACAGAAACTGTATTTTTCATAGCTCATACCTCCTAAAAATCACTTGTCTTCGGTTTTATCATCGTCAACAGCTTTGCATTCGCCATCGATGGTCTTAACGGAATTTGCTTTCTTTTCGTCCCGATTTGACTTCACAAACAACAGCGCAACAATCACAAAAGCAAGAGTTAAACCGAAGAGCACATAATTGGTGCTCTCTGAGTGAAAAACATCGTCCACACCGGACTGGATGCTCTTATTCGCGCTGGAAGGGGTTGTCACGATTGCGACCTGCGGAGGCTGTGTGGGCTCAGGCTGCTTACTGTTGTTGCCATTGTTGTTTTCGGTATCGGTGACGGGTTCATATTGCATATAAACCTGCCAGACCCAATTTGTCTCCATCGTACCGCCCTGCGCCTCGTTGCCTACTGTAGTCGGCATCTCAACGGTGATGTAAACGGTCTTGGTCTCCCCTTTTGCAAGGGAAATTTCTTTAGTAACGGGACCCGTAGTACCGTTGACCATGTTTCCCGCATACAGGGTCTGATTGCCCTGCGCGATAGAAGTAGTCATGTACTGGTACAAGTCAGGCTTCGTGTTGTTCGTGTTCTCCACACGAATCAGAGAAACCGTCACATCCGTGCCCGTGTCGTTCTTCACCACGACCTGCGAGTTGATGCGGTCGCCGGGAACGATGTTGTTCTCCTCGAAAAGAACGCCAGACTCGTTCAACGACAACTTCTTAGACTTTGCATCCCAACTCGCCGTCAGCGTAGCACCGTTGCTGCTGTAATCCTGCGCGTAGACAGGAATCGCACAGACGGAACTGACTGCCAGCAACAGTGTCAGTGCCATTGCACTGAGTTTCTTGAGAATCCGCATCTTTGAATCATCCTCCTGTATTTTATTGTGTTTGTATTGGCATACGGTTATTTATGTTTAGCATTAGATTTGCCGACACCCACTTGACGGTGTGTCGGCTTTTTCTATATTTCTATTATAACGCGCATTGCACTACATTGTCAAGCCATTATTGCAATAGCGTTATTTGTGTATTGCTCGAGCCGGTTTTGCTCAGCGCATGTGGTATATCAGATGCGATATACCGGCTGCGTCATGATTTTATGGTCGAGCCTGTCCTTATAGACCTTGCCCACCTGCGAGGATGCTTCAAAATACATCAGCTTGGATTGAAGGCTCCTGATTGCTTCTACAAGAATCGGAGCGCTGGTGTGTTTTGCCAGTCGGCTCAATCTATGCCGGACAATCGTTGCATTCGGTTGGTCGAGCACCTGATTCAGTAGACAAGTCTCGTCAAAGTCCAGCAGAACCGGGTGATTTGTCGCTTGCCGAAGCTGGCTCAGAACATTCCTGCTCGCAAGCGATACCTGATTCAACATTTCAAGACACTGCTCCGGGTTCTTGTCCTTGTTCCAGAGCTCCAAGCACTTGATTTCATCGCCGGTTTTGATTTGATTGACCCTGCACACAACTTCTGCCGCGCACTCCGCCACGAGCCGGAGATAGAGTTTGTCATTGCGCCCGGTACGCGCTTCCGCTGCTTTGAGGCAGAGCAGATTCACGCATTCTTTGGCAATTACAGATTCTTCTTTTGTGGCGATGATGAGTTTCTTGGCAACCACATCATATTGCACAAGGCGGCTTGTTTTGTCTTCGGTGTACTCCACATCGCATTTCAGAGCATCTCGGCATCCGGCAATGATGTCTACCGGAGTCAGTAAGTACGGGGTATCGATGTCGGGCGATTTTTCACTTGGGACGGTCTGACTGATGTCGTACAAGTGGACCGGCAAGTACTCTACCCCTTCTGTGGTATATTCGTTGCTCTTCACCTCGCCGGTTTCGTCAGCCACTACACCATCTTCATCCTCTTCCACTTTATAGTCATGCACCTTGCAGACCGTAGGTTTCAGCAACACGATGGGAACTGCATCAGGCTTGACTTTGCGGTCAAACTCATTCAGCCAAGCATTGTATCCGCCCAATGCAGTTGCTTCCAGCATCTGCTGGCTGAGCAGCAGAATATTATCAGGGGTCAGGGATGGGTGCTTTGCCATCAGGTCCAGCATCTCAGACAGACTCTTTTTGCTGTTGCAGCACTGCTCGGCTGCGGGAAGAAGTTGCTCAAAGTAGTCCATTACTGATTGTCCTCCTCATGCAGCATCCTGCTGCGATAGATTCCCTCTCGATGTAGAATTTCATAGGCGTGGCCCGCAGAAATATTGTACTTGGTCGCAATCGATGCAATAGTCGTCATAGGATTCTCCAGCACTTCGTTGATAATCAGAGTATTGCGCTCATTGATTTCTTTCTGGTGCTTATTGATGAAACCCGCTTCTCGATGGCTTTCATAGTTTTCCGCTGCACCAAGAATCATATAGATTCTGGAGCGCGTAATGCCATGCTTTTTAGCAAGTTCAATTGCAGATGTGCCGTTATTATATTCCTCGATGATTTGCTGGTTTCTCGTACAGAAGCCGTCCTTGACCATTTCTGCATTGTGACGGTAGCCGTCATACCCCTGCTGGCGGAGAATATTGTAGCAGCGGTTCACGCACAGCTTATACTTTTCGGAAATTGCTTTGACTGACATTCCTGCAATGTAGTCTTCCAGCATCTGTTGATTTCTTTCTTTGGTCATTGCCCTCTTGTTATTTTTCTCTCTCATATTTTTCACCATCTTCTTATTCAAAATTAGCATGGGTTTCCGCTTAGGGTCTGCACGCCCACGCCATCTGCAAAGATGGCAATTACAGCTATCAGCCGGAGCCCTCTTTTCTCCGTTGTCCGTCACTCACCACGGGGAGGTTGCTGCATCGAGTGGCATCACCCACCGCGTAGCGCGGCGGGGTCTATGTTATCGCTTGCCCATCATCATGCCGAGAGGACTGCTTGTCCAAGCCTAGTCATTGTGAGATGGTAGTTGTTATCGTCTATCTCAATTCCGATATATCGTCTGTTTGTGTTCCGCGCTGCAAGCAGCGTAGTGCCGCTGCCACAGCAGTTGTCCAGAACAATATCATTTTCGTTTGTATAAGTCCGAATCAGATACTCGCACAGCGCCACAGGCTTTTGTGTTGGAAAGATGGCGGGGTGTGGTTTATCAAAATTCAGAACACTCTTGGGATATTTCTGCGTTGTGCCCCTTCGCACATCAGGTAGGCTGTCAAAGTTGCCGTAATTATTGTTTATGTTAGATTTTGTCAGATAGGCATTTCCCTTGCCGTGCAGCGGAATGCCTTCTGTGAACTGAGGATTATATGTAGGGAGAGCCTTGTAAAAAACACATATCTCCTCATGGTTGCGCAGCGGCATTCTGTTTGCATTCAGGAAGCCAGAGACGCGCTCACCTTTTTTCCAGACGAGATTGTAACGCCACATTGCCGGATTGCTCACCATGAGTTTTGCCATGAACATTCCATCAGCAAAGAGCAGAATGGCTCCGTTTGGTTTGATAACACGCTTGTACTGCTGCCAGAGCTCATCGAACGGAATGACCTCATCCCATTTGTTTCGTGTGACCCCATAAGGCAGGTCACACAAAATCATATCTACACTTGCATCATTGATTTTTTCCTGCATCATAGCGAGACAATCGCCATGATGAACTATATTGGTTTCCATCGGAGTCTAAGGCTTACTGCACTGAAGCATAAGCCTTTTTCTGATTTACCCGAAGTCCAAAGGTCTTGTCGTAGATGGGTTTCATTCCGCGAACGAGAATCACCTCATCGTTATAGCCATTGCAACGAGCAATATCCACGCCATTCTCAGTAAGGTACTTGCTCATCTTGTCATCGGGCGAATGCCCACATCCGGGAAGGAGCATCGTATCGCTACAACCAAGGATACCCAGATAACCCGGATAGTAACTATCATCCGGGTAGGTGTCCTCCAACTGGCTGAAGCACTGCGCCGTCATCAAAAAGCTGATGCCATAACCTCTGGATGTCGCAATCTTCTCGTAAAAGTCCGGAATAGCTCCGATAGATGCGAAGTCGTCCAAGACGAACATCACGGGCACTTTAAGGTGTACGGTGTTCTGCAATGTATGGGCACAGGCCTCAAGGTCCGTAATCAGGTCCGAATACAGCTTTGCTTTCCGGTCGCACTTCTCAAGAGAGCACTTTCCGGTGATGAACACGGCGGTCTTTGTACTGCCGATGCTTGCCGCATCAAAATCGGACGCATCAAGAGTGTCTGCTTTCAAAGCATCGACCTTGATGACATTGTAGCCGTCAGCTTTCAGGGCCTCGCCACAAGCATCATAGATTACGCTGGTCGGGTCATTGATGATGTAGCTTCCGGTTTCCTGCAAGACATTCGGAACCATGACTCCGCGAGTCTTACCGGAACCTGCTTTTCCAATAACAATGACATTGTTATTGTACAGTCCGCCTTCAAATGCGAGGCGGTAGTTCTGGCTCAGAACCAGCTCGCCCTTGCCGCCGTCATTGTGGCAATTGGTTTTGCTTGTGCCAAGCGACTTCCAAAATGAGAGCTTGTTGCGACCAAGCCCAAGCGTTACTACTTTCATGGGTTTCTCCTTTCGTACCCAGTGCATAAAGATATTTCGAACACAGTTATCTGCCAGAACGATTTGTTCCGTTGCCCGCCACTCACCACGAGGAGGTTGCTGTATCGAGTGGCATCTACGGGAAATCCCGTAGGCTTTATCATGCAGAGACTGTTTATCCTTCCATCACTGCACGCCTGTATTTTGCCTTTTCATTGATTTTGCGAGCGAATGCTCCAATACGGTCTGCGGCCATAACTCTAAAGCTGTAGTCATCCATATTAGGACGCGCTTCGGAAGGTCGAATTTCCGACTCTAAAGCTTTGAGCTTTGCAATCGTCTCTGCGATGAACTCTTCGCTCACACGGTCTCGATAGGAGATATGCGGGAGTTCAATTTCAAACTGCACCCTGTTCTGCCCATCGCTGATTTCATATTTATGCTTGAAAACTGGTCCAAGTATAAAACTGCACGGCTGCATAATATCTGCTCTGTTCACTATCACGAGTTGCGGGCACTCTTCGGGCTCTCCGCTACACAGTTTTCTCCAAGTGTCATCCAGCAGAGATGCCAACTCCACTCTGCTAAAGTACGATTCTTTCATCTTGTCTTCCTCCATGTGTCAAAACAGCTATCAGCCAGAACGATTGTCCTGTTGCCCACCACTCACCACGAGGAGGTTGCTGTATTTGAGTAGCATTGCCCGCTGAGCTACATGGCGGGCGTAGTTTTATTTAGAAAGCACCGCTGAAAATTATGTACTTGGTCCAGACATCATTGTTACCATTGATTCTCGTCCAAGAGCAATCGGAGCTACAATACGCGGGGTCATAAACAAACTCATCGCCGACCTCGTACTTTTCGTAGGTTTCTTTGTCCACATACCATTGGTCTTGCATCAATTCACCATCAACGGTCTTTTGATAACTGATGACATAAGCATCATCATACTGCAAATAGCCATTGTGGTTACTGGGTATTTCCTGATGAGCAGGAATCTCATACTTTTCATAAATCACTCCGCTATCGAGTGGAACATGCTTTTTGCTTTCGTATCCGTTAGAGTCAAGTTTCTCGGCAAGAAATAATGCCAGACCGAAGACGACAAAAAGCGCAACGGTAATTAAAATTCCCCTGCCAAGTTCTTTCAAGTCATTAAAAGTCATAACAATCACCTTCTCTCATCTTCGTCTACTCAACAAACGGCGGGCATTTTTCATTACCAATCAAACATGTAGTACGAGTATGGGTAGTAACTATAACTATGGTAGTAATACGAAGAGCCGCCAACTCTTGTCCAGCTACAATAAGAGCTGCAATGCTCTTCATCATAGACGAACTCATCACCGACTTCATACTTATCATAGGTTTCCTTATCGACATACCACTGGTCCTGCTTTAGTTCGCCATCAACCGTTTTCTGGTAGCTGATGACATAGGCATCATCGTAGAACAAATAGCCATTGTGGTTTTGAGGTGTTTCTCGATGAGCCGGAATCTCGTACTTTTCATAAATCACGCCACTGTCCAGCGGAACATGCTTATTCTCCGATGTTGGCATATCGTCATCGAGTTTCATTGCCAAGAAAATAGCTGCTCCAAGTACAACGAAAAGCACAACGATAACCAGAATCCCGCCACCGAGTTCTTTCAGGTCATCAAAATCCATTGAAATCACCTTCTTTCATCACTTACTTACTTTTTGCGAGCCGCCCGCTTTGCCTCGGCATCTTCCTTAGCTTTGAGCTTTCTTGCGCGAGCAAGGCGTTTCTCATTGTCGCGGCGAATCCGTTCGTACTCCTTCTTTTCAGCCGGAGTCAGCTCCTCGATGTGCTTTTCGCCGGTCTCCACGGTGCTTTCTGCCTTGCCCTTGTATCCGAAGTCGTTCTGAGCAAAGTACTGGCGGCGAGCATTGACCTGTTTGTCACGCAGTTCTTTCTGTTCGGCGCACCACACATGATAGGTCTCGATACGCTTTTCTTTTTCCAAATCGCTGATACCTTCTTCGGCCAACCACATGAGCGGGTCGATGCCGTCAGGATATTCAGCCGGGGTAAAAGCCGTAACCGGAGGCGCAGCAGAAAGAGCTTCCGCAACCACATCATGCTTTGAGGTTGCTGCTTTACGCTTGTCCTCTTCCTGCTTTTTCTTCTTGGCTTTACGCCGTTCAACCTTTGTGGCACTTGCATCGTGCTTATGTACTACTGCCCTGATAACCAGCACAATGCTGACAAGAAGCAGTACAGCGAGCACAGCAACAACAACCGCGAACCAGCCATAAAACCAGAAATTGTAGTTGCCGACCGAGAAGGTATATACCGTGCTCAACTGTTCCGGCAGTTGAATCTGGCTTGCCGAGATTTCCAAGCTCTGGGTCTGAGCTTCATTCATTTTTCTATCCCACCTTTCTAACCATTTTGAAATGCTGCCATTGCGCCTTGCAGCATTGCATCATCTTCTGCCGTAAATTGATAGCCGCTGCTATCGGTGTCTGGCAAAGAATTGTCTGTGGCTTCCCGCTCCTCAGTCACCTGCGGAGCTGTAGAGGGCTCACTTTCTACCTTATTATATAGGGTAGGCGCAGCAGCCTCTTTTTTCGGCTTATCCTGCTTTTTTCTTTTGGGAGCAGATACCTTTACAGGAGCAGCCACGGAAGCAGTATTGTCAGTGCTGGGTGCGGTGCGACCTGTCAGCATGATGTAGAGGTCATCCTCTGTCATCTGTTTACCACCCAAGTAGGAGTAGACGGCTCTTGCTACAAGGTCCGCTTTTCTCCGTTTTGGAGCCATCTTGAGGATATCATCCGCGTATCGTTGGATGGGGTTGGTGCGCCGGAAGCTGATATGCACTCCCATAGCCACACCTCCTTACATTGCCGGATTTTCACGGCGATACATAATCTGATAGCCCTTTGCGTTTGCGGTGATGTCATCAACCACAATGGCCGCAGAGCCAATACGCTTGTTCCCGGTGATGTAGTCTTTGAGCAGCATAGCGCCGCCGCCGACAAAAATTGGGCGACTGATTCGCAAGTCAATATCGCGTTCGCGAAGCCGGGAGACGATGTCATCAACATACTCCGCAGCCGCTGCCCGCATCAACTGCTTGACTTCACCGGGCAAATCGCTCTGACGGTTCTGCAGGACAGCATCTACATCATCTTCGCTCAGCAGCAGGTCCAACTCACCGTTGCAACGACCGAGGACCTTGTTGTAGAGCTTAATCACTCCGTCATCAAGACTTCCGCATTCTGCAACACACGGAGCACCGCTCCGAACCGGCAGATAATCGAGCGTGAATCCGCCCATATCCACCACTACGGCATTGGACAGATTGCGAACCTGCCCGTAAACGGACATCAGAGCGCCGAACCCCTGCACATAGACCTTACAGTCATCAATGCGGATGCGGAACTCTTGACCGTCCAGCGCAAACTCGATGGGTCCGCGATTCAAAAAGTAGCTGCGAAAGCTCTTGTACTGGGCTCCGTAGTGTGCCGGGGGCAGACCGACCAAAAGCGTAATTGGCACTGTCTGACCCGTGCCGGAACGAACTCCACTCGCAATCAGGTCCTTAGCGATGCCATACAGAGTCAGCACAAAACAGTCATCATTCGTGGTCTTATTGCGCAGGTATGCGCCTCTCTTGCTGGAAAGCATGTAATACTTATCCTTCCAGTGAAGGATGTCTGAGCCGAAACCTGGCATAGTCGTGCTGACGGTCACGCCGGAGGTAAAGACCGCGCCGCGCCCGGTCTTGGTCTGTTTATTGCCGTTGTCGATGGATACGACCATATATAATCCACTCCTCTCTTGTGGTATAGATATCATTGTTCATCAGCAATTGGCCGGTTGTTCTGACCGTTGTCCATCCCTGCCGCGTGGAGGCTTGCTGTAAGGGACAACCCGCATAATGCGGGCAAGTATTTTACTGTGTTATCGAAGGTAAAGAAGCCACCGTTATTAGAAAACTTGATGCAATTACAGAAATCACAATCAATATATTGAGTACAATTTCTTTTTTTCGTGAATTGTTTCCGAACGCTCTAAGGATAAAAAGCGAAAAGAAAATTGCAAAACAGATGCCTCCCCAGAACACGCAGTTACCATTCATTGCTCTATCCTCCCAATTTACGGTGTCATGTATTGAAGCTGTTGAAGAGCCTCGGTAAGAGCTTGCTGCATTATGCGGCTTTCTCCGACCATCCCTACAACCGGAAGTGCAAAAGCTGCGACAAACCACAGCATTACAAAAACAAACAACACTTCTGAATCTGACTCTCCGAATACTCGAACAAATACAAGCAGTGCTACAAAGCATACACCAGCCGCAATCAGGCACTTACGAAAAAAATCCTTAGCTTCCTTCGTACTGACATAGACTGGTCTAAGAGTTACTTTCTCGCCTGCCTTGATTGGTACTGTCGAACCGGAATCGAACAAATCTGTGTTCCCGTTTAAGCTCCATCCATAGAATTTGTAGCCCTCTTTTTCTTTCGCATCCGGCAAAGTCAGAATATTATCGTGCCCGTACTGCAAAACAATATCGGAGCCATCTTCATATTCGTTCAACAGGTCCGGCTCTTCTTCGGAAGCACTTGCACTGTTGTCGTCTGCATTTGCACCGGTATCTGCTTCGTATACCGGTTGCAGGTGCAGTTCTTCACTACCATCTTTGACCACCACATCACCAGCATCGTAAAGGTCACTGCCGCCATTCACGCGCCAGCCTTGGAAAGTATAGCCTTCTTTTTCCGGTGCATCCGGCAGCGTGATGTAGTTATCAGTGGCATCGTTCTCTCCCAAATCAGGCGCATCATACACGATTTGCGGGTTGCTGTCAGTTGCAGTATCTGCCGTCTCTGCGGCAAACGCCGGAACCGCCGTGCTGACTACCAGCAGCATTGTCATCATCACCGCTGAAATAACGGCGAGCGGTTTTTGAATTTTCACACTCATTGTTCTTTCCTCCTAAGGTTTTGCTAATAAAGCAAGTATGTATAAGGAAAACACTGGCAATAATAATAAGAGAGCAAATCCACCAACTATATCCCAAGGGATACTACTATCGGGGCAGAAAAAAGAAAGTGCAGCACATCCTATGAATATCACAAATAAAATAACAGACAAGTTTCTAAAGTTTGCATATACCTTTTCTCGTCCTTCGTTCTCAGCCCCAATTGCTTCGTATACAGGTTGAATTTGCATTTTATGTCCGTCACTGTTTGCAATTGTTTCACCTGCGTCATAGAGTTTTGTGCTTCCGTCTACGCTCCAACCTTTGAAGGTATATCCATCCTTGGCTGGAGCATCAGGTAGCGTCACATAATCATTGGCATCGCTATTGTACTCTGGCTCTACAACCTCAAACTGCTCATTGCTCTGCGCGGTTGCAGTCTCCGCAGCAAACGCCGGAACCGCCGTGCTGACTACCAGCAGCTGGGTCAGCACCACCACTGCAATAACAGTAAGCAGTTTTTGAATTTTCACAGTCATTGTTTTCTCCTCCTAAAATATTCAGTGTCCGATTGCCCAGAGAAGCATTCCTGCCGCTGCCGCGAAGCCAACGCATAGAGCACCAGCCACTCTATCGATGCTGTCTGCGTCTGCTCCAAGTACAGCCCCCATAAAAATGACAATAAACGGAGAGCCTAATGCAAGGATTACAAGCAGCCGCACGATAGACATCCCCGTCTGTTGCGTGGTTGCATATTGAGCAGGGTCCACTGACGCATAAGCAGGGGCAGCCATGAGAACTGCTACCAGCAGTATCATTGCAATCGCTACTACGAGAGTCAGCGCTGTTTTACCTATTGTCTTTTTCATGGTTCTTCCTCCAATCAACTGAAAAGACCTTTGCATTGCAGCAATTGGCCGGTTTATCACCGTTGCCCATCGTCTACCTCGTGGCGGTTTGCTGCTTAGACGATTGCCGCAGATTAGGCGGCATATTTGTTTTTACACCCTATGCATGGTTGACATAGAGTAAATAAAAGAAACCAGCAAGGACAGCTATCGCAAGCAGTCCACAAAGCAGTTCGCCTTTTCCTCGCTTTACTTCCTCATAGTCATCAGTAAGCAGACCATGAATCAAACGATAAGCAAGGCACACAAGCAGTAACATACAAATTGCTGTCCACGCCGCCCAGTTCGGAAGCACAAGCACATTAGGGATAATAACCATTGTTGTTTCCTCCAATTTTTCATCCATAAACGATTGCGTTGCAACAATTAGCCGGTGTTCTGACCGTAGCCCGCCACTCACCACGGGGAGGTATGCTGCTTTCGAGTGGCAACCCGCCGAAGCGGGCATATCTTATTCTTTTGGCGAGTCTTGGTCATAACTAGATACCAAGGTGGCAATCTTCCGATGCAGTTTCACCATGTAGTAGACGGCTGCTGCCTCATCGACCAAGAACATTGCGAGCACAAACATCCAGCTTGTCTGCCACGGGAGTTTTGTGACTGCTCCGTAGGCTACCACAGCCAGCACCGCAAGCGCAACATAAAGCTGCGAGATTGCGACAAATTTCAGGAAGACTTTCTGTGCATATGTCAGTTTCATGATTTTTCCTTTCCAAGCTTTGCATTGGCCCTGTTTTTGTGTTTCATTGTATTGCAATACAGTTATCTATGTATGGCAATAAGTTCCGCAGGAGACTCTCCCCTGCTTACAATATAAGTATACCACCGACCCGCCACAATGTCAAGCCGTTTGTGCTTTTATTGTTATAGCGCTATTCATGCTATGCGCAAAAATTCCCTCTTTAAGGTTCCTACATTACATGGGCGCATCATTACATTGCCACCCTCATTGAGTTCGATTGCGTATGCAGGTTTGTCACCATAGGCGTGGTGATGCGGCAGATACTGTGCGTTGATATTACCTTTTGCAAAGTCAAATAGATAGAACATGTGATTCTTACAGTCAATTCCGAGCAAGATACTCTCGCTCTCAGTCAGGTGGATATACTTGTTATCGCGCAGGTGCATCACACACTTTGCTGCCCAATAGCCGCTGTAATCACAGACCAGCTCGATGGTACGAGTAGAGCCATCGGAAAGATGCCAGATATAGTCAGCCCCATTACTCACCTTAGATGATGCAAGGATTGTGCGGTTCTTATCTGCTCCTGCCAGCTCAACATCAATCCCGCAACGAATCAGGACAGCACGGATATGGTCCTCGTACACCCATGACGCAACAACATCCCTCACAAATATAAAGGGACTGCGAGCATCCGCTTGGTGTGCGCACGACAAGACATTTTGATAAGTCTCTGGTGCATTGGTTTTGACATATTCCATGTCCCCTGCCAGTATAGCCAGATTGACAGGGCTGAAATTGAGTTTCTCTGCCTCTTTGTAAACAGATGTTCCTCTTTCGGTAAACAGACGGTCGATTTTCTCATAGATGTTCATAGGTTTTCCTCCTTGTTCACGCTGCTTCAATGTCAATGTACTTACTTTGCAGCAGAAAGCAATAGCAGTACAAAAAAAGAGCCCCCCAATGTTGTGATTGGTGGGCTCATAACCGGGTTATGAGTTTTTGGTTATGCAAGGTGTTTCTCTCGTGCAAAGTTTAGAATGCCATCTAGGTATTCCGTCACTCGTTTTGCACGGTCAGCCGCCTCATGCAAAGCGGCACTCACCTCGTCTAATCCGAAGATACTGTTTTCACTTAAAAGCGTTACAAGGTCTTGGATTGTTGTTATTCGTCTAAGTACTCCGGCTTCAACATAGCCGTAATCTTTGAGAGCTTCATACTCCCTTGAGAGGGTTTCATTTCCCATCTCAAAGTAATTCTTGCAATCAACGATAGCTTCCGCCATCTCGTAATAGTCATTGATATCTGCGTAACCGTTGGCATCTAGGTCTAACTTATGCAGAGCGATTTGGATAAGTTCTCCATCGGGCGGCGAGTAATGTTTAAGCCGCACAAGCAGCGATGTCTGCCCGCTGCTGTCGTACCCTAAAGCGATAGCATATCCTTTTCCTTGCGCTTTATCTTCGGCCCAAGGTCCATTGAAGACGGTCTGGACATCCACTGCCCCGACCAAAATTTGTTTGTCTTGCATGGTAGCAATCCTCCTTACTGGTATTTCTCCGTTACTATACCAACTTTTACTCACAAAGCATTTTTTTGCGAATCATCGTTTTAATTTTGTTTCTTTACTTCTAATGGTACTCAGTTCGCAAGTTTCTGCAAGCATTTATTTGTGGATTGCTAATATTATATTTACTTTGCAGCAATGAGCAACAATAAAAAAGATGCGTCCACCTTACGGCAGACGCACAATTTTTGGAATCACAGTTCTTGTTGTTGTAAAATATTTAGACGGATTCGCGTGCCTCGTTGAGCATCTCCAAGTCAGCCGCACTCATCTTGGACACATTGGTGTTCATGATGCGGTACAATTCGGTGTTCTGCGGGAAGGTGTTCTTAAACGGAACCATTGCTGCTCCGGCTTTCATCAGACCGCAACCTGCGCTGGCATTGGAGATGTAAGACAACTGCGTGGGGCTCAGACCCAACATGGATTCCAGAGCAGAGCGGTCGATAGCACTCTGGGAGAGCATCATCACGATTTCGGAGTTAGAAATCATAGAACGACAGGTGTCCGAAACGAGCATATCACTAACATTTTGTGTGAGTGCTGTGACGAAACCGAGGTACTTCCGCGAACGCTTCCAGAGCTCATTGACGAAGATTGCGCTGTGCTCCTCCTTGAACAGCAGGTACACCTCATCGATGTAAATCCATGTACGGATGCCCTTGATACGGTTCTCGTTGAGTTTCTTCCATAGGGTGTTGATAATAACCAACATTGCGATGGACTTGAGGTTTGCAGATACATCCTTAACATCGTAGATGACCATGCGCGTGTCTTTGTCCTCTTCGCTGCGCACCGTCTGATGCGCGAACAGGTCCTGAGAACCTGTTGCGTAGGTTTCGAGGGCCAAGGCAATTTCACGCGCAGCCGGTTCTGTCTCGCCATATCTCTTGAGGACTTCCATAAGGTCTACAAGAGTCGGCATCAGGCGTTCATCGGGGTGACCCGCTGCGCAGCTCTGCAAGTAGGGCTGGTAAATTACATGACATGCACGGTCAATCAACGATTCTGAACCCTGCGGAAGCTGGAAACGGCTGTTGTACATCTGCTGGCACAAAGAAACGACATAGGAGAGCTGATTTCCCATCGGGTCCTCATCAATATCACTTACCGTGATATCCATAGGATTGATGTACCGCTTGTTGCCCTGCACGATATGTTCCACGCGGGCAAGTTTCTTCCCGGATTTTCGATTAAACTCATACGCTAGCGGATAAAATTCTCGTTCAGGGTCAACGATAATAATCTGGTCCGTTTCCGTCATCAGCATCGTGCTGCAAATCTCACACTTTGCCGTGAAACTCTTACCACTGCCGGGAATACCCAAGATAACTGCTGCCGGGTTCTTTGCCTGTGCTCTATCGTAGATGATGAGGTTTCCTGTGACGGAATTCGTACCGTAGCAGTAGCCTTTACCTGTATTGAGGTCTTGAGCGTTGAACGGCATCAGGATACCACACCCGGCAGTATTCATCGAACGCTTGATGGCGACCTGATTGAAGCAAAGCGGCAAGGTGGTTGCAAGCCCCGCTTCCTGCTGGAAGTCCATGCTGTTGATGCTGACCAGATACTTGCGAGCCGTACTCTTGATGATTTCGGTCTGCTTATCCAGCTCTTCCTTACTGGATGCAAAGTGAGCCATCGTAAGGGTCATCTCGAACAGACGCTGGTCGTTTACGGACAGGTCTTCGAGCTGTTCCGCGACTTCTTTCTGGCTGGCTTTCAAATCACTGGAAATGAGTTCCGCAGAATACCCGGAGCGGGCCGCCTTCTTTTGCTGGCCCACCATGTTGGCGTTGATGGAGAGCAGACGGTTCTTGACCTTGGCAAGAGCCTTGTCCTGCGGGATGACCGCAAACTGAAGAGAGTAGATGCCCGAAAATCCGAGATTTGTCAACTCTGTGAAGAAGTTTGCGGACAGTGTGGCGGGCAACTGACTCAGATACTCACAACGACCAAGGGTGTCTCCGAGCGCGAAGTACTTCGGACGGAATTCAAGGCTTTCCGGTGCGATGACATCTTTCGTAGTCAAGCCCAATCGGCGCATATTTTCGAAGTCAAAGGTCTGACGGCCAAACCCATCAATCTGTGTTTTTGCGCCAAACTCGCTTTCGTGTCCCTGATTGTAGATTTCAAACAGGATTCGCAGCAGGTCAGTCGAGCTGAGCACCTCGCATCCGGCCTGACCAATCTGGTAAACAGCAGACGGGACCTCGACATCGTAGCGAGCGAACTGGACCTGTGCTGCAGCAGCACTCTCAGCCTCGACCGATAGAATTAGGTATTTCTCACAGACCAGATTGTTGCGGCCACTTTTGATTTTGTCGCGGAGGATTTTGTTTTCCTCCATACGCAGGTCATCCAGACCGTCATTCTTCATCTTCATCAGGACAGACTTTTCAAAAGCCTCTTCATCGATGGCATGATTGTTAATGACAATCTGAATAAGGGTCGTGGCATCAAACATATTCAAAAGCTGACCATAGCGATTGAACATATCGATTTGCTCTGCTTCACGAGCGCAGGAGAAATTACAATCCGTGAGCTTATAGGCGTGGCAAAAGTGCCCCGGCTCCGTCTCGATAATTCCATTTTCCGGGTACACCATATGATACGGGATGGAATCCTGAACGCTCTTAGGAACTTTCAGGCTGCGAGGCTTTTTCTTAGCCTTCTCTTTCGCTTTCATATACTAACAACCTCCAAAAATCTCATTCAGATGATTTAGCGGGCTTGCGACTTTTCGTGTACAATTTTTGCATAACAAATAGAAATCACTCCTTTTCCATTTCGACATATCGTGTGGT
>ERZ1034984.1086-NODE-1086-length-27540-cov-28.944806_pt1 | contig 27540 bp, 21 predicted proteins | sample MGYA00520589_ERZ1034984 | MGnify/ENA primary metagenome ERZ1034984 (study PRJEB33766, sample SAMN09781790) | gut metagenome | biome: gut microbiome | host: Homo sapiens | place: Madagascar | study: EMG produced TPA metagenomics assembly of the PRJNA485056 data... | reverse complement strand
AGCAAATGCAGCAAGAAAAATATGCAAGAGACATTAACATACCTTGTATTATGCGAATTTCTTTGGCTCTCCCTCCTGTTGCTCCCGGCTGTAACCGTAAATTGTTCTTCTACTTATCCGGTCCCGGGAGCGCAGGGTATCCCTGCGCTTTCGATCCCGGTCTGATCCTTTCGCTGACACCATCCTCTGACAGCCATCGGAAATTACATCGGCAGCTTCCACTCACCGTCGAGGTACGGCCGCCATACGTTCCGGTAATCCTTCTCCAGCTCGCCGCGGTTCAGGGTGGCGGCATGGCCGTCGAACATCGCGAAGTTGGCGCTGCCGGAGTGGCGCAGCCCCACCGGCGCCCACTGGCCCTTCAGTCCCTGCCCGTAATAGGAACCCGGTTCGATCATGCCGGTCATGTTTTTGATGCCTTTTTTCTTGAACATGTCGGCTTCACAGTCGCCATATTGAATCAACTGGGAAAAACGAGCTCTTTTCCCGAGGTAAAACGAGAGTTTCCGGGATTGCTTGGGACCTTCCCCGACCGTCTTTTTGGACGCTCCATAAGAATAGATAAATTGTTTATCGGCTCCCGCCACCGGATTTTCGCGGAAGTCGTGATATCCTCTGGCATCCTCCGCCGACGGGCAGAGCGTTGCCTTGTCAGGCATGCCGTACTGTTCGAAAAACAGCCGGATCCAGCAGTCGCCGTTCCACCGCGGCTGCGCTACAATCACATAGTCGTCATTCTCATTGGTATACCCGGCGGAAATCAGCGCTATGCTTTTCAGATTGTTGACACAGCCGATCGCCTTCGCCCGGTCCCGCGCCTTATTCAAAGCGGGCAGCAGCATCGCGGCAAGGATCGCGATAATCGCAATTACTACCAAAAGTTCGATTAAAGTAAACATGCGTTTCATAAAATCCCCCTATATGTCAGTTGTTCATGGAATTGGTGAGTTTGCCGTTTTCCCGGTACGAATACATATTCTCTCCGACCTCCCGGGCCGCCCTGGTCAGTTCTGGATAAGGGGTGTCGGCGACATCGACGAAGCCGATCTGGTAGCCCTCGCCGTCCCAGCGGCCCGTCAGCGGCTGGTCGCGAAACTGGAACCAGTGCGCCCCGATCATGGCCGGATTGCTCAACGCTCCCTGCAGATAACGCTGGTAGGAGACGGCACGTTCCTGCTGGTTCCACACCGGGCAGAGGCTGGCCGAGAACATGCCGCGGTCGTAGGTGCCGAAGTGGAATTCACCGATCAGCATCGGCTTGCCGAAGAACTGATCCGGGCTGACGTTCGCGATGCTGTTGTGGTAGCTGTTGATGCTGATCACATCGGAATACTTCGCGGCGATGCGGCGGACCGCTTCCGCGTGGCGGAAGCCGACGAAGCGGCAGCCGAGGTAGAGGCGGTGCGGCGCCAGGCTCTTGATCCCCTTGCGCGACAGCTCGAAATAGCGTTCGATGAATTTGTTGTTGAACGCATCGGCGTCCTTGCGGAACCCTTTGCCTTCGGGCATCGCCTTGCTCTGCAGCAGGCCGTCCCAGTCGGCATAGGAGGTGTCCCACACCTTGTTGAGGGCTTCGATGGTACCGTATTTCGCTTTCAGGTCCTTCATGAACTCCAGCTTGGCGGGCTGGTCCGGCTCCGCCCCGAACACCGCTTTCACGATACCGCCGAAGGCCAGTTCATTGTCGATGAAGTAGCCGATGCACATCGGGTCGTCAATGGATTTGCGGGTGATTTCGTCCACGGCGGCGCGGTCGCGCAGGATGTTCCCCATCTTGACCTCGAATTCCGGGTCGTAGACATCGTAGAACTTCACCTTGCTGTTGCGGAAGCGCGGCAGTTCCTTCGCGAAATCACTCAACTGCATGGTATAGGGGACTTTCCCCTTGAGCATGAAGTCGCGGTTCGCCCAGTTGCCGATGGTGTTGATGCCCCACGCCTGAAGCCGCCGGGCCAGCACATCGTAGAAAGCGTCCCGATAGTCCTCCTGACCGTATTTCTTCTGCAGATTCCAGTGGGTGAAGGGCATGACGCCGTCCTCCGGAACCCGGGCGGTGAACCACTTTTCATGCTTGCGCCCGTTGGTTGCGTCGGTATGCGGCTGCAGCACGTCGATGCCGGCCGACCAGAAAAGACGCCCTTCCGGGTCGACGAAATACCATTTCCCGTTGTGCTGCGCGGTATAGAAGCTGCCGGTCGCCTTGAGCTGCGGGCCGTCCGCCCAGCCGCCGAAGCGGTCCCAGGCGGCGGGCCTCGGTGTTTTTTCCAGTTGGGCGAGCTCTTCGGCGTGGCGGGCTTTGAGATCGCTGTCGGAATGGATCTTTTCCGGCCAATCCAGATGCCTGTACTGGCCGTAATCGTCGATGAACGGGAAATAGGCCTCGCCCATGCCGGTCACCTTCCGGGCCGTTTCCGGCTCACCCTCCAGGCGGAGGTTGGAGAGCCGGCAGTCGAGCAGCCCCTTTACCTCGTTCGGCTCGAAGGGCCACTGCATTTTGAACGCGATCGAATTGATCTTTGAAGTATCGAGCGGGCGCTTCAGGTTGCGGCCGCCTTCCGGCGCGGTGAAGAGCGCCGCATGAGGCAGATAGAGCCGCATCGTGCGTTTTTCGCCCGGATTCAGGCCGATGCCGGTGTTCACCTCGCGCAGCGGCAGATCGACATGGCTGGAACTGCCCTTGTCCCTGCCGCCGCTGGAAATATGCATGGTCAGCCGGAGCTGTTTATCCTTCGACAGGTTTTCGACGTCCACGGCAAGATACCGGGCGTTGGAGAAGTCGAATTTCCGGCCTTCCGGCGGATTGATCTGCACGCCGGAATCCCATTCGGCGGTATCGCTTTTGAGCAGGATGCCGTCGGGAGTCAGCTGTGCATTCGCCCGGTACTGCGCCTTGAGCTGCTTCCGGTCGAGAGGCAGCTCGGCGGCCCCGCCCAGCAGCCCGAAGCAGAGCAGCGCGGGAAGCATGAATCTGTAAGTATTCCAGGACATGAAAAAACCTTTCTGTTGAATAAGAGGATTTTTGAATTACATCGTTTTCAACGTGGAGTCGTTCACGGAAAGAACGGCTTCGACCTTCCGGGAGGAGAAATTCATCTCAGTCACTCCCAGCTGGGCGAGCATCTCCGCCGCGACGAGGTCGGCGATCGCCTCGCAGGGCTCGTGAATATAGGTCACCGGCGGAGCCATGTAATCGAGCATCGGAATCCGGTCGAACGTGGCGACCGCGAGGTCGGCACCGATCCGGCGCCCCGCTTCCGCCGCCGCCTTGTAGACCGCCGGGATGTCGGCGGCGCTCTGCACGATCAATACATCCACGTCCGGGCAGCGCGCGAGCATCTCGCGGGTCTTTTCGTAACTGTAATGGAGATGGTTTTCCACATCGATCGGCACCGTGATCCACGCTTCCGGGTCGATGGTCAGCTGCCGGTTGTGGATCAGTTCATAATAGAGCGACTTGCGGACCGAAAAAGAGTCCTCCTCCACAAAGTAGCTGCTGCCGTCGATGATCACCGACAGCCGCCGGTAGCCCTGCGTTTCGAGGTGGGCGAAAAGTTCGGAAATCGCGCTGCGGTAATCCACCCGGATCATGTGCTCCGGGTAGAATTCCAGCGCGTTCCAGCCCCGGAACACGTGCGGCATGCCGTTTTTGACCAGCGTGTCGTAGAAGCTCCGGTTGGAGTAGTTGTATTCGAGGCAGATGCAGCCGTCGAACAGCCCCTGCGAAACCCAGTTGACCACCTGTTTTTCCCGCTCCGGGTTGAGCATGGTTTCAAAAGCGAACACATTGTAATTCTGCTTTTCAAAGAGATGGGTCAGCCGCCGGATGTATTCGTTGTAGAACGGCGTCATGCCGACCGCGGTGATCGCGATGGAACGGGTCTTGCCGCGCACCAGCGCCTGCGCCTGCAAATTCGGCGTGTATCCGAGCCGTTCGGCCACCGCCTCGATCTCGCGGCGGGTTTTCGGGGAAACCCGGTGGAACTGTTTGGAATTCAGCACCAGCGACACCGTCGCTTCGCTTTTCCCGGTCAGTTCGGCCACCTGTTTCAGTGTGATGCAGCTCATGTTAACGTTTAACCTGAATTTCTGTAACTATGCTTTTATAAGCCTTGTTAATCGCTTAACTTCTCTTTAATTATGTATCATCTTCGGCGTTTTGTCAAGAGCGAAACGAAAATAAAACGGAATTTTTTCCGGTTTTCCGGCATCGGCGCGAATCAATCCCATTCTCATTTTCCGCTAACCGAACCTGAACACAGCGGGGATATCTTATCTGCCATAACACCGGAACCGGAGAAAATTCCGGGAAAAGTCAGTCATACGATCATGGAGTTTTCGACAATGAAAATCATCAGAATCTTCTCTTTCCTGCTGCTGCTCGGCGCCGCGCTGCTCGCCGCCGCCGGAAAGGCCGAACCGGTCGAAGTGCTGCGGCGAGATGCCCTCGCGGAACTGCGCGCCTTCGCCGCGAAATGGCCGCAGGGCAATGCCGCCCGGGCCGCGCGGGCCATCCTGAAACAGGAGGAGGAAGCCCCCGATCCGAACCGCTGGATCGGCGAAACCATCCGTTTCGCCCGGACCGCATTCCGGGAAAATCCGCCGCAGACCGGAAATGACGAGGCGCGCCGGGCGGCCCAGCTGATCCTCGATTATCCGCTGCGGGTCGAGGATACCGATCCGGCGGCTCCCGCCGGTTTCGGCAAAGCCTGGCGCAAAACGGTCAATTCGGTCTACCAGCCCGTCTGCGACGCGATGCTCGACGAAATCCTCGCCGCCAGAGTGAAGTCCGGCGCCCGGATCTGGAAGGTGTACAATATGGGCTTCATCGTGAAAACCCCGAACCACGCATGGTGTCACGACGTGCGTTCCGGCGACACGGTCACGCGCCGCTTCACGCCGGACCAGCTCGCGAAACTGGTGAAAATTCTCGACGTGATGTTCATTTCGCACAACCACCTCGACCACGTCGGCGCCGATCTGGCGCGGGAGATGGTCCGGGCCGGAAAGACGGTGGTGCGCCCGACCGACGACACCGTCGCCGAACTCAACGGCGATCCCCATCTGCGCAACCTTTACGGCCGCTTCGGCAAAACCGTGGAGGTGGACGGGCTGGCCGTCCGCGCCTTCCCCGGCTACCAGAACATCCCGAATCAGGAAGTTCCCTGCTGCGTCTACGCGGTGACCGCCGACGGCGTGACCGTGACCCACAACGGCGACAACCAGAGCATGCAGCCCTACGAACTGCTAGAAAAAGCGCAGGTCACGCCGGATGTGATGCTGGCCAACAGCTGGTCGGGCTTCGCCCCCTATCTCGCGGCGGGCAAGCCGAAGCTCGCGATCATCGGGCACGAACACGAACTCAAGCACAAGGTCCGGGGGCGCGATCCGTGGGTGACCGTCTACAAACGCATCGCCGAAGCCGGGCTGCCCACGCCGGTCAGCGTGATCGACTGCGGCGAAAGCATCATCTATCCCAACAAGTAAGGAAACATCATGAGAAGCAATCATTTCACCCTTATCGAGCTGCTCGTCGTGATCGCAATCATTGCGGTCCTGGCCGGAATCCTGCTGCCGTCGCTCGGCATGGCGCGGGAAAAGGCGCGTGACACCATCTGCAAGACCCAGCTGCGCCAGCTGCATCAGGCGATGACCCTCTACTCCCGCGACAACGACGGCTGGGCGTGCCCGGCGCGGCTGAACGACAGTTCCGCCGGCGACGTGGTGGACTGGACGCACGCCCTCTACGCCTACGCCCCCTCGAAAGCACTCTACTTCTGCCCGTCGGAAAAGGAGAGCGGGCCGGAGGACTGGGTGGATGAAAAACTGACCGGCAACCGTTCGGTCAGCTACGGGCTGAATTACTTCGCCTACGGCCTCGGCCCCTCCACCGAAAAGAGCAACCTGCGGCAGCCGGCCAAGATGAGCGATATCACCGACGCGGCCCGGCTCGGCGGCGGCAAGGGGATCGTGATGTTCTCCGATTCCGCGCCGAAAACCGAAGCCGATCCCGCCCAGTACGGCTATATGCTCAGCCCGTATGAGACAGCGCTGAACCATCGCGTCTACACCGGTCCGACTTCCACGATCGCCCTGTTCAAGCCGCGCCACAAGGAGGCGGTGAACAACGTCTACCACGACGGGCACGTCGACCAGGCGCGGGCCACGGCGCTGATCGATCCCGAACAGAAATATGCAATTCCCTTTTCGATTCGCGGCTACTGGTACGTTTCGGTAAGTCCGCTTGAATTGGCGAAATAAACAGGAAATAATTGAGAATGAGACAACGCAATTTTACTTTAGTTGAGCTTCTAGTCGTAGTCGGAATCATCGCGCTTCTGGTGGCGATGCTGCTGCCGGCGCTCGCGAAAGCCGAAGCCAAAGGCAAGGACATCACCTGCCGCAACAACCTCAAACAGCAGGGGCTGGCGTTCCACATGTACGTGTCGGACAACGACGACTGGGCCGCGCCGGTCCGGGTGAACGAAGGCGGAGGCTCCGCATCAAACGTCCGCGACTGGTCCCACCTGATGCAGGAGGCCTACCTGCCGCAGAAAGAGCTGTTCTTCTGCCCGATGGAGAGCCGCTGTGAATGGACCGAATCCGGCTCCACCGGCAACCGCAGCATCGGTTACGGGCTGAACTACTATCTGTGGGGACTGACGACCGACCGTTCCAGCAGCAACCTGCGCCACCCGGTGAAGCTCAGCGTCGCATCGCGGTACATCCGCGGCAACGGCGGCATCGTGCTGGGTGATTCGGCGGTGATGAAACGCTGGAACGGCGCTTACGGCGGCGGCAAAGCCCAGTACGGCTACATGATCGACACCTACAACCACAAGAAAGCGATCATCCGCAAGGACGGCCGCGACATGGAGGGCGGCGCGACCTACGCCCTCGTCGATCCCCGCCACGACAACGGTGTGAACTATCTGCTCCACGACGGGCATGTAGTCCGCAAAAGTGTGAGCCAGATCCGCAGCGAGGCTGACTTTGCGCTGCCTTATTCGATCAAAGGCCAGTTCCATACCGAATTCTGAGTTGACGATTCCGGCGGCAATGGTTATATTACACAAGCCGGAATCCATTCAAAAGGGAATCATCATGCTGAAATCACTGCTCCGTTTCGCCGCGCTGTTCTGCTGCGCGGGAGTATTCGCGACGGAATCCGCACTCGAACTCGATCCGAATATGAAGCTCAAACCGGCCGACGCCGACGGTCTGAAGTACCTGCTCCCGGCGGAGAAACCGCTGCGGCTGACCGGCTTTTGCTGGTACGGTCAGGATCACGTCTACCGGCGGCTGCCGGTCAGGCCGGACGGCAAGTTGAGCCGGGGCGTCGAAAACCTCGCGTGGAACACCGCCGGCGGACAGGTCGCGTTCCGTTCCGACACCGGCCGGATCGTGCTGAAGGTCGAAATGCGTTCCAACAACGTGATGTACCACATGGCCCAGACCGGGAGCGCCGGTTTCGACCTCTACGCCGGAGCGCCCGGCGAACAGCGTTTCTTCGGCGTGACCCGCTTTCCGTCCGGAACAAAGGAATATACCGCCCAGCTCTTCAAAGGCGAACGCAGAATGCGTGACTTCACGATCAACTTCCCGCTCTATGCGGGCGTGAAACAGGTATTCATCGGCGTCGACGCCGACGCGAAAGTGGAAGCGCCCCCCGCGTGGGAGGACGACCGCCCGATCGTGATCTACGGCACTTCGATCACCCAGGGCGGCTGCGCGTCCCGGCCCGGCATGGCTTATACGAACCTGCTGAGCCGCCGCCTGAACCGCCCGGTGATAAACCTCGGCTTCTCCGGCAACGGCAAGGGCGAGCCGGAAGTCGCCGCCGAAATCGCGAAGATCAAAGATCCGGCGCTGATCGTGCTCGACTACGAGGCGAACGTGCACCGGGCCGACTTGATGCAAAAAACCTTGGCGCCCTTCATCGGCATCCTGCGCAAATCCCATCCCACCGTGCCGATCCTGCTCCTGACCAAAGTGCGCTACGCCGCCGAAGGCCGCGACCTGAAGCGGGGCAACGACCTGCCGCGCCCCGGCCATGTACAGGCAGTGCAGAAAGTCGAACGCGACACCTTCGACGCATTGAGCAGGAACGACCCGAATCTCCATTTCCACTCCGGCGACGACCTGCTCGGCCCGGATTTCGACGAATGCTCGGTGGACGGAGTCCATCCGACCGACCTCGGCTTCTACCGTATGGCCGAAAAACTCGAACCGGTCATCCGCAGCATCCTGCCCCGCTAGAATGGGGATGCCTCCGGCGGCCGGGGGCGCTTCGCCCCCCGGGCCCCCTGACCGGCAAGGTGCCGGCGCCGGGTACGGTTTCGAGCTTTTTGCTGCGCAAAAATCTCAAAACCGGAGGTAGTATCTATCAGTTTATTTGCTCTATCGGCCGTTTACCGCACCGGCACATTGCCGGTCGGGGCCGAACGTCGGCTTCGGTAACCGGACGAAGTGCCCTTGCCACCGGAGGTAATTTGTGCGCTACAGCGCCCAGCTACCGGAGCCTGATTGAAAATCAGGCCGCGTAGCGCACAAGGTCTGTAAACCGCAGGGTTGCAGACCCGCCTGCCGCGAAAGCGGCAGGTTTCCCCTACACTCGCCTCCGGCGGCCGGGGGCGCTTCGCCCTTGCCCGCCGGAGGCAACCCGCACGCGCCAGCGCCCAACACCCGGAGCCGGATCGCAGATCCGGCCGCGGCGTGTGCGAGGTCTGGAGGCCAAAGGCCGTAAGACCCGCCTGCCTTCCAAACGGCAGGCTTCCCCCACGCGAATCGCCTCCGCCGACTCGAAAAACCACTGCGTACTGCCCAACCGCCTTGGAGTGCGGAGCCCGCAGGGGCGGAAAAGCCGACTTCAGCGCCGCTTTACCAAATTTTTTTCAACTTTTTTTGATTTGCCTCTTGGCATTCACATAGCAATCTGCTATAATATATAGCAAGACAGGATTACATGGAGATTTCTGCTATGCAAGTCAGGACACTGGGGAAAAGGACGGCGGACATCCGGGACCATCTGCTCCGGCAGATCGAGATCGGCAATTTTTCGCGGGGAGCTGCGCTGCCGTCGGAACGGGAGCTGGCCGAACAGCTCGACGCCAGCTACATGACGATCCGCAAGGCGATCGGTCAACTGGTGCAGGAGCGGTATCTGGAACGGGTTCCGCGGGTCGGCACCTTCGTTTCTTCGCAGATTCCGGCCGGCAAGGTCCAGCGCCAGCTGGGCATCATCGTCCCGGCGTGGACCGCGCCGGAAAACTCCGACTTCATCATGTACGCGAGCGAAGCCGCCGAACAGGATGACTGGCTGCCGAAGCTCTACTTCGCCCGCCACTGGGAAGACCGTACCCTGACCGACGCGTGGCAGAACTGCGATGCTCTGCTCTGCTTTGCGCCGCAGCCGGTCAACCGGATGCCGGAGGAACTGCTGAACCGGTTCCGCAGCCATCAGAAGCCGGTGGTGCTGATCGGCGTCCCGGCGCACCACTTCGGGCTGGACACGGTCGCGGGTTCGATGGAGCTGGAGCTGGGGGTGCTTCTCGACCGGCTGGCGCAGGCCGGACACACCCGCATCGCGCTGGTCGAACAGTACAGCCTGATGAACGACCAGCTCGAACTCGACACGCCGACCTTCTATTCGGTCTGGAAGCAGCGGATCACCGAAACCCTCGGCGCGGAGGCGGTCTCCGAACTGAGCATTCTGGTGGAAACGCCCCGCTTCGAGCTGCCGCACCGGGCGATCTACGAGAAGCTGAAGGTGTTCGGCCGCAAGCCTCCCTTCACCGCGATCATCACGCGGGTTCCGTTTGTGTGGGGCGTGGCGGCGGCGCTGACCGACCTCGGCCTGAAGATACCGGAGGATGTATCGCTGGTTTCAAACGGCGACCGTCAGGAGGTTCCTTTTTACCGTCCCCGGCTCAGCTACCTGAAAGTGCCGCTGCGCGACCACGCCTTCAAGGCGCTCGAACTGATCCGTGCCCGCGAACAGAATCCCGCGCTGCCGGTCCAGTACGCGATGATCCAGCCCGTATTCGTCGAAGGCGAAACCCTGAAACAACTGTAATCCAATCAAGGAGGCAGATTCATGAAAAAGCACCATTTCACCCTTATTGAACTCTTAGTTGTTATTGCGATCATCGCAATTCTTGCAGCAATGCTGTTACCCGCGCTGAACAAAGCCCGGGAATCAGCACGGAAAATCGAATGCAACAACCGGATTGCTCAGGTTCTGAAAGGAACACTGCTCTATGGAGACGATAACGAAGAATGGATCGTCACCCATCGCTCAGGTGTAATGTGGGGAACTTTTTTGGAAGACGGCCGCTATATTCCCCAGAAAGTGATGGCCTGTCCGTCACTGACCGGTACGGCGGGCAGCTGGTTTCACCGGACCTATGGCATCTACCGCTTCGATCTTGATGAAAGGAAATATTACAATGCCCGGAAAGAGCAATACGGCGACTTTGCCGTCAAAGGTCCGGGAGATCAGCTTTACTACTCATTGCGCCGCCTGAAGCAGCCGACGGGCACCCTGCTCTATGCCGATACATACATCACCACCGGTTCCCGCATGGGAAGCGGAGAATGGACTTTCAATCCCTGCGTGTTCGTGGAAGAAGGAGCCGTCAGCCTTCATCATGGCGGAACTTCCAATACCGGTTATGCGGACGGTCATGTGGAAAGCGCCAATTCCGCAGTATTACGCGGCATGGGTTTCACCAAACTGATCGAAAACGGCACCCAGCGCTCTTACTGATTCAGCGGAGGATCAATATGAACTACCTGCTTACCTCACTGGCGGCGGCCTCCCTGCTCTGCATTGCGGCCGCAGAAACTCTCCCCGACACTGCGGCAGCGGTTCGTGCAACAGTTCCCGGGGCAGTTTTTCAAGAGAACGAAGCTCTCGAATTCACCCTTGATCCGGCTGTTGCCGGAACTGTGCGGTATGAAGTACGCGATTGGCGAGGTGACCTGATAACTTCCGGCATCTGGCCGGCAGACGGGCGCGGGACGCTGCGCCTTGCCGACTTGTCCCGCGGCTATTATCAACTGAGTTTGAGCAAGGGCCCGGAGCAGCTTAAAGGCACACGCAGTTTTGCGATTGTCGCTGATCCGGAGAAACGCCGCCGGAATCCCGACTCTTTTTTCGCGTTGGATTCCGCCCAAAGCTGGTTGGCACGGCCGAATCCGGCCAATCCCCGCTTTCCCGGTGAAGGTTTCGAGACTGTTTCCGAACTGGCGCGCCGTGCCGGGGCGGAACATATCCGCGAACGCCTCAGCTGGAGCGATGTGGAACCCGCCCGGGGGCAGTTTACCGGCCGGGAATATCAGAAAAATGCAGAATTGCTCCACCGACGCGGTATTCAGGTACTCGGCATGTATCACAATGCGCCACGTTGGACCAAGCAGCACTCATCGAAACTGCCGGACGACCTTACGGCAACTTATGAGTTCGCCCGCAACGCAGCGCTCCGCTTCGCCGGCAAGATGACTGCATGGGAATTCTGGAATGAACAGGATATCGGTTTTACTGACGAACCCGCATGGGATTATACGGCCTGCCTGAAAGCCGCGGCTCTCGGCTTCAAAACCGCCGATCCCGGACTTCCGGTCCTGCTGGGCGGAATCGCGGTTACTCCGCTTGCTCCCTACAATGATGTCGTCATGCAGAATGGAGCCGCAGAATACTTTGACATCTTCAATGTGCATACCTACCGCCCGCTGCGGGATTATCCGGCTATTCTTGAAGACATTCGGGCCTTCATGAAGCGCCACGGGATTGAAGGACATCCCCTCTGGTTTACCGAGAATGGTTCGCTCGCAGAAGGTTCCGGGCGGCTCCCGAGTTATTTGCCCGGCCGGAAAAGCCACTCTCCCGAACAGGAGTTGCTGGTCGCCGAATTCCTGCCCAAATGCATGGTTACCATGCAGTCGCTTGGGGTGAACCGGGATTATTTCTTCGTCCTGTGTCCCTATAACGAACAAAACGGCGGCAAGGATTGGGGCCTGCTGCGTCATGACTACACTGCCAAGCCGGGTTATGCGGCATTTGCGACGTTGACCGATCGGCTTGGAGCCGCAGAATACCAGGGAATTCTGAAGCCGGCGAAGAACGTCCGCGCTTTTCTGTACCGTCAGCCGGACGGTTCACAAACCGTCATTTACTGGACTCTTTCCGAACTGGACCGGGATGGCCAGCGCCCGGATCTGACGATTGCCGACCGATATGAAACAACTTTTACGCTGGCAGTTGCCGACGGAACTTACCGAACCACCGATTTACTCGGTTCTCCCGGCACCATCACCGCCGGCAATGGCCGGCTTGAATTGCGCGCGGAACGCTTTCCGGCCTATGTGGACGGGCTCTCCGGCCTGAAGCCGGATATCCCAGCCCCTCCGCCATCGAAACAGTCGGTCCCTTCCGTTGAACCATTGGATAAGGCAATTGTATTCAAAACGGTTTTGTCACCGGACTTTCAATTGACCGCCGGAAAAGACCGGGCTGAACTTCTTAACACTCCGGCCCGCCTGAAGCTTCTGATTTATAACTTCTCCACGGAAGAAAAACGGGGCTGCATCACAATCAACGAAGGAAAAGTGAAAGGCCTCCCGAATCAGACAGTCATTCCGGCTTTCGGCAGAAAGGAGTTCAGTCTCACCTTCATTCCCGCCGCCGGTCAAAAGGAGATCGTATTCCGCGGAGTGTTTCAGGATAAGCCAGCTTCACCTCTGGTAATTCCCATTTCTTCGCTTGACGGATGCCGGACTGTTGATCTGCCGAACACCTCTGATCCCCTCAATTGGAAACCAAACTCTTCCGGGGAAATGGCGATTTCCTTCGATCCGGCAGAACAGGCCGTATGTTTCCATACAAAATTCCCGCCGAATGTCGATCGCTGGGTTTATCCGGAATACACGCTTCAACTGCCTCAGGAGTCGCTACACGGCGCATACGCTCTGACTTTCGAGGTCAAAACGACTCCCGATGCGATCAAACAAATGCTGGTGATGTCAGTCGGCCATACGGGAGAGAAACAGGAGAAAGCCGTACATCATCCGGTACTCCGTCCTTCTGAACACTGGGAAAAGCGAACCATATACTTCGATAAACAATCCGAGCCGTTAGAAATCATCCGGCTCCGTATCGGGTTGAATTCCATGTCAGACGAAATCACCTACCGGATTCGCAATATACAGGTAGTCTATCAGCAATGATCTCACACCCGGCGGTTCTTCCAGCGGCCGCTCCAGAGGTAGAGGAACGACGCGAGGCCGATCGTCAGCGCGTAGGTCGAGTCGCACAGCCAGCAGAGCGCCACGCTCGAACGCAGCACGATCACCACAATGTAGATCGCGACGCCGTACACCACCGTCGCGATCAATTCGATCAGCAGCGCCACGCGGGTGTTGCCGGTGCCGGAAACCGCGTTGTAGACGATGTACGCCCCCGTCTGGATCATCGTGTTGATCACAATCGCGTACATCGTTTCGCGCGTCGCGTCGATCAGCACCGCGCTGTCGGTGAAGATCCGCAAAATCGGATTCGGGAAAAGCGCGAAGATCACCAGAAACGCGCCGCTGCCGATGAAGGCCAGCCCCGCCGTGCGGCGGATCAGCTTCAGCACCTGGTCGGAGTGCCCGGCGCCGATCAGGTTGCTGACCAGCGAGCTTGTGACCGTCGCGAACGCGCTGAACATCATAAATGAGATGTTCGACACGCTGCGGATGATGTTCACCACCGCCAGCGGCTGTTCGCCGAGGTGTTCCACCGCCAGAAAAAAGCCGAACCAGATTCCGACCGCGATGAAAAGCTGGAGCATCGTCCAGACCGAAGTATCCATGATTTCGCGCAGCAGCTTCCAGTCGAAGCGCCCGAACACATTCAGCGCGTACTTTTCCACATCCACCCGCCGCCGGGTGTAGACGATGAAAAACACCAGCCCGGCCGCCTCCGCGATCACCGATGCGATCGCCGCGCCAGCCACGCCCAGCACCGGAAAGCCGCACTTGCCGAAGATCAGCACGTAATTGAACAGCACATTGGTCAGCAGCATCACCACCGAGCTGAGCGTCAGCACCTTCGTGTCGGTGACCGCGACGAAAAACGCCCGAAACATCACCGCGACGAAGACCACGAAAAATCCGAGGCTGCGCCAGTTCACGTAACGCATGGTTTCAGCGTACACCGCATCCGAGGTGATCGCCGGACGCAGCACCAGCGGCGTCAGGAAATAAGAGAGCAAAAACAGCCCCGCCGCCAGCGCCGCCATAAACCGGCAGCCGCAATAGAAGATGCGGCCGATTTCGGCTACCCTGCCCTCGCCGTTGCGGCGGGCCATGATGATCTGCGCACCGATGCTGAAGCCGAAACCGATCATATAGACCGCGAGATAGTAAATACTGCCGAGCGCGGCCGCACCGAGTTCAACTTCACCGACGCGGCCGAGAAAGGCGGTGTCGGTCATGCCGATCAGGTGCTGCATCAACAGACTGACCATCACCGGCCAGGTGAGAAACCAGATGCGGCGGCAGCTCAAAGAAGATAAGTCGAAAGTTTCCATAGTTCTGATACAAGATTCAAAGTCCACCGCGCCGGCACGTTGCCGGTCGGATAAGCTCCAAGCATCCGCAATAATAAAAGCCGGGACCGCTTGGAAAGCGGAGATGAGTCTCCGCACTCCAAAGTTTTCGTCCCGGCAGAAACGGCACGCTCCGGCCAATCGGATAGAGACTGCCCTCGCAACGGCTCCGCGCTCCGAACCGCCCGCTCAAATACGCTTCGCTTCTTTGAGCGGACCCGCGTCCGGCAACGTGCCGGTGCGGATGCCGCTTCGCGGCTATTCTTTTTTATTTTTTAATTTTCAGGGAGAAGGAGAGGGTGTAGCTCTTCTCGCTCACCTCGTACTCCGGCCTCGTCTGCGGCCCGCAGGAGCCCGTCCCCAGCCCGCGTTGTCTCCGGTCGATCGTGACCACCGTCTCCGGCCGCGCTTCCAGCTCCTTGCGGTGGAACGCCCCGAACAGGTCCGCCGCCGTATAGTGGCTCACCCCGAATTCAAAGCGGTCCAGCGCCTTCACTTCCAGCGTCGCCCCGCCGCCTGTCAGCGAGAACTCCCGCACATCCGTGCGGTTGCCGTTCTCCTGCGGCAGGATGTAGTCCACGTAGTTCTCCGTAACCGTCGTCACATACCGCCCCACGAACGCCGCCCGGTTGCGGTCGATGTAGTTCTCGAACGGCCCGCGCCCGAAGTACTCCAGCTCCTCGAAACCCGGCGCGGTCAGGAACGACACGCCCACCCGCGGCAGCGTCGGCAACGCTTCGGCGATTTCATACGCGCAGTCAAACCGCACCACTCCGTTGCCGCCGACCGTGATCTTCTCCGTGAAGCGGATCGGCGCTTTCTTATCCGAACCGGCAAATTCCCGTTCGATCGTCGCAACCGCCGCGCCGTCTGACGCTTCCACCTTGCAACTCGAAGCGGTCCGCTTCAACCGGTCCAGCCCCGCCTTGAGCCACAGGCCCATCGGCTTGTGCTCCTGCCCGTCCCAGCCGCGAATGCCGTCATTGTCAGTGCAGGCGCGGAAGAGATTGCACTCCGGCAGGCTTTCCAGCACCGTTTTGCCGCTGCACTCCACCGTGCCGTCGCCGTTTTTCGCCAGCTTCAGCACGGTATCGCCCGCCGCAATGATCCAGCCCTGTTTCGTTTCGGTCACTGTCGGAGCGGCCGTTTTGACCGGCTCCGCCGGAGCGGCGGCGCACTTGAAGGCGCCGGTGATGTCGCACTGGTCGTTCGCCAGTTCCCAGCCGGCTTCGGCATAGGGCGTCGCCTTCTTCAGCACGAAGCGGAAGCTCACGAACACCTCGTCCTCCGGCCCGATTTCAAACGGCTTCACCGGCAGTGTGAACACTTCGGATTCGCCCGGAGCGGCCGCCAACGCCAGCTTGCCCTTCTGCACCGTCCGGCCGTTCCGCTGCACCTCCCAGAGTCCCGCGAGATCGGCCAGGGAGGTGAAGTTGCGGCGGTTGGTCGCTTTGAACCGGAACTTCTTCGTATTCAGCAGCTCCACCTTGACCGGACCGGTCAGGTGCAGGAACTCGTACATCGCCGGATGCGGTTCGCGGTCGGGAGAGATCATGCCGTTGCAGCAGAAGTCGAAGTCGTGGCTCTTCTCGCCGAAATCGCCGCCGTAACCGAGAAATTCGACGCCGTTTTCCTCCTTCGTCCAGATGCCCTGATCGACCCAGTCCCAGATGAAGCCGCCCTGAATGCCCGGCTCGTTCCAGAACAGATCCCAGTAGTCGCCGAGGCTGCCCGAACTGTTGCCCATCGCGTGGGCGTATTCGCACGGGATCACCGGCCGGTCGGCCCGCCTGTCCCGCGCGTAGGTCAGGATATCCTCCAATGTCGGATACATCGGATTCACGAAGGCGTTGAACGACTTGTCCGCATCGAAATAACAGTGATGCCCCTGGCTCCACAGATCCTTGATTTCGCCCTCGTGGTGAATGATCCGGCTGTCGTCCAGAGCGCGCACCGCGGCGGCTTCCGCCTGATGGTTCTCGCCGCTACCGGATTCATTGCCGAGCGACCAGCCGATGATGCACGCATGGGAACGGTCGCGCAGCACCATCCGCTCCGCGCGGGCGACGATCGCGGTTTTCCAGCGCGGATCGCGGCAGATGTTGGTGTAGTTGTCGTGCGCCTCGAAGTTCGCTTCATCCAGCACATAAAGGCCGTATTCGTCGCAGAGATCGTACCAGCGGTGATCGTCCGGATAGTGGCAGGTGCGCACCGCGTTGAAATTGAACCGCTTCATCATGCAGATATCCTGCACCATCGATTCGAGCGACAGCGTCTTGCCGGTGCGCGAATCGTGCTCGTGGCGGTTCACGCCGCGGATGATCACCCGCTCGCCGTTGATCCGCAGGTCGCGCCCGACCATTTCCACCCGGCGGAAGCCCACCTTCGCCCGGCGGCAGTCCAGCAGTTCGCCGGAGGCCGTGTAAAGCTCCGTGGTCAGGCTGTAAAGCGTCGGCGCCTCGCTCGACCACGGCTGCACCCGGCGCAGCCTGCCGGTGAGTTCGGCCCGGTAGTAGTCCTTGCGGAAGCTCCAGTCGATCTTCGCGGCGGCGCTCCACACCTTTTTCCCGGCGGCGTTGCACAGCTCACAGCGCACCTCGAAATCCTCCGTCGGGCCGGAGGTGCCGTTGATGCACTCCTTGTTGCGGTAGCTCTCGAAGTCGAAGCCGAGATGCACCTTGACCGAAACCGTGCCGGAACCGGTTTCACGGTCGTAATCGCCGAGCGAAAACACATCCTCCAGATAGGCCGGAGAAGTCGCATACAGATAGACGCTGCGGTAGATGCCCGCCATCCACCACTGGTCCTGATCCTCGATATAGCTGGAGTCGGACCAGCGGATCACCTTGCAGACCAGAGTGTTCACTCCCTTGAAATCCACTGCGCGGGTCAGGTCGAATTCCGACGGCAGCCGGGTGTCCTTGCCCATGCCGATCAGCCTGCCGTTCAAATAGAGTTCCAGATAGCTCTCGGCGCCGCCGACGTGGATCACCACCCGGCGGCCCTTCCACTCCTTCGGCGCCCGGAACGTCGTGCGGTAAACGCCGGTCGGATTCTCCTCCGGCACCATCGGCGGATTGTTCTCGAAAGGCATCTTCACATTGGTGTAAACCGGCTTGTCGAAAAGTCCGGCCATCGTCCAGTTGGAGGGGACGGCGATTTCGCCCCACTCCTTCACATCCGCCTGCGGCGCCGCGAAATCCGCCGGCACCTCCTCCGGGCGGTGATAGAGCCGGAATTTCCAATTGCCGTCAAGGCTCAGCTTCTCCGGCTCCACGGCTTCGCGCGACCGGTACGGCAGGCCGCCGGAGTGCATCGGCAGCCGGTTGATCTCCTGAATTTCAGGCAGCAGATAAAGTTTGTCCGAGACGTTCCACATATCCGAAAACTCCCCTTGTCGTGATGATTCAAAAATGATGAATTCCGCCCCGAACAGCCGGAGCGGAACCCCAAAAAACTTACAATGCGAGCAGTTTCTTCACCAGCTCATTTCCCTTCAGGAAACCGAGCTTGCCGGTCGGAGCGAGCGTTTCGCTGAACGCCTGCACCCCGTCCGGCTCAATGCCGGGCCCGCAGATCGCCAGCGGCACCGGCGTGGTGGTATGCTTCCTGAGCCGGATCGGCACCGGATGGTCCGGCAAGACCGCGAACCGCACCGGCTGCCCCTTCAGCGCCTCCAGAATCGGAGCGACGATCTTCGCGTCGAAATCCGCGATCGCCTGCATCTTGAGCTTCAGGTCGCCGAGGTGCGAACACTCGTCGATCGCTTCGACATGCACGTACACCAGATCGTGGGTTTTGATCGCCTCCAGCGCGGCGGCGACCTTTCCGGCGTAGTTTGTGTCGATGAAGCCGGTCGCGCCGGGGACCTCGATCACCTCCATTTCCGCACACTTGCCGATCCCCTTGATCACGTCCACCGCGCTGATCACCGCCCCTTTGCGGCCGAGATAGCACTCATCGAACGGGGTCAGATTCGGACGGCGGCCGGGGCTCCACGGCCAGATCCGGTTGGCTGGCGCCTCTTTGCCTTGGTTCAGCGCATGGGCGGCGAGAAACTCCGCGCACTTCCGGTCGAGTTCGTCGAGGAACGCGACGGTGTGCGCGGCCTCCGGCGAACCGTCGGCGGCGGAGAGTTTCAGCTCCGCCAGCGGGATATCCTGCGAGGAATCCGGCTTGAAATAGTCGATCTTATCCGAAAACTCCCTGCCGTGCAGCACCAGCAGATTCCGGTAGCTGACGCCAGGATAAAAGGTCACCTTGTCGCTGCCGAACTTCGCTTGCAGATCGCGCATCAGCTGCGCCGAAACCGTGTTGTCGATGTGTCCGGCCGAATAGTCGCGCAGCACGCCGTCCTCCGACGCATAGACCAGATTGCAGCGGAACGCGACATCGTCCGGCCCCAGCTCGATCCCCTGGCTGACCGCTTCGATCGGACCGCGCCCCGGATAGTTCCGCTCCGGGTAGAAGCCCAGCACCGACATATTCGCGACATCCGACGAAGTCGGCAGCCCCTCCGGCAGCGTCAGGAACGTGCCGTTCACGCCGCTGCGCGCGATCGAATCCATCGCGGGAGTGTCCACCGCTTCAAGGGGAGTTTTACCGTTCAGCTCCGGCAACGGCTCGTCCGCCATGCCGTCCGCAAGAAAAATGACAGCTTTCTGATTCATAACCTTATCGTTCCAAAATTGCTTTGAGTTGTTCCGCCGTGATGCCGGAAAGCTCCAGCACCTTGCTGCGCCCGGTCTGCCCCGAACGCAGCTCCACCGCGCTCTTCGGCAGGCCGCACCACTCCGCGAAAAGACGGCAAAGCAACTGATTCGCCTTGCCGTCCACCGGGGGGGCCTGAAGCGCGATTTTCACCGCGTCGCCGTACATCCCGACCACCGCGTTCCGGCTCGCTCCGGGCTGCACCCGGAGCGAAACCAGACAGCCGCCCTTCGTCGCCTTAAAGGCTGTTTCCGACAGAACCGGCATCGGTCGTGGGCCGGATCTCCTTCGCCTCGCCCGGCACGTCGTCGTGCGCGGTCGCTTCCGGCGTGAAGCCCAGCAGTACGTTGATTTCGTCGATCGAAAGCGTCTCGCGCTCCAGCAGCGCCTGCGCGAGCTTTTCCAGCTCGTCGCGGTGCAGTTTCAGGCATTCGCGCGCCTCGTTCATCGCGGTCATGACCAGCCGGCGCACTTCGAGATCAATTTCGCGGGCGGTCTCGGGACTGCACGGGTCCTGCTGCGGCATGTCGATCCGGACATGCGGATGGGGCTGGAAGTCGCCGCACTTGGCCGGCCCGATCTTCTCGGACATGCCGAAAATGCAGACCATCCGCCGCGCGATCGAGGTGAGGTGGTTGATATCGCTCGACGCGCCCGTCGTGATATCCCCGATCACCAGCTCCTCGGCGGCGCGCCCGCCCATCGTCATCGCCATTTCGGCTTCGAGTTCGAGCTTGCTCTTGGTGTACACATCCTCCTTGGGCATCGTGAACGTCGCCCCCAGATACGCCTGGCCGCGCGGAATGATCGTGACCTTATGCACCGGCGTGCAATGCTCGTTGTGCAGCGCCACCAGCGCGTGCCCGGCCTCATGGTACGCGGTCAGGCGGCGTTCGCGCTCGGTGATCTTGCGGCTGCGGCGCTCGGTGCCGTAGCTGACCTTGTCGCGCGCCTCCTCCAGATCGTCCTGCACCACCATCTCGCGGTTGCGGCGGGCGGCCAGCAGCGCGGCTTCGTTGCAGAGGTTCGCGAGGTCCGCGCCGCTGAAGCCGGGCGTGGTCCGGGCGATCACGTCCAGATCGATCGCGGGATCGACCTTGATCTTTTTCACATGCACGTCGAGAATCTTGCGGCGGCCGGTGATATCCGGCAGGTCCATCACCACCTGCCGGTCGAACCGGCCCGGACGCAGCAGCGCCGGATCCAGCACATCGGGCCGGTTGGTCGCGGCCAGCACGATCACGCCGGCGCGGCTTTCCAGGCCGTCCATCTCGACCAGCATCGCATTCAAGGTCTGCTCGCGCTCGTCGTGGCCGCCGCCCCAGCCGGAGAAGCGGGAACGGCCCACCGCGTCGATTTCGTCGATGAAGATCAGACAGGGGGTGTTCTTGCGCGCCTGCTCGAACATGTCGCGCACCCGGCTCGCGCCGACGCCGACGAACATTTCCACGAAATCCGAACCGCTGATCGAGAAGAACGGCACGCCCGCCTCGCAGGCCACCGCCTTCGCCAGCATCGTCTTGCCGGTGCCGGGATCGCCGGTCAGCAGGCATCCCTTCGGAATCTGGCCGCCGACCAGCTGGAAGCGCAGCGGGTCCTTCAGGTACTCGACGATCTCGCTGATCTCCTCTTTGGCCTCGTCGGCTCCGGCGATGTCGTCGAACTTCACGTGCAGCTCGTCCGGCGGAATCATCCGCGCCTTGCTCTTGCCGAAATCCATCGCGCCGCGGCCGGACATCTTCATCTGGCGCATCGTCACGAAGTAGATCAACCCGACGATCACCACCAGCGGCAGCACGCCGACGAACAGGATGTTCCAGAATCCGGCGTTGTTGGTGTCCACCTTGATCACCGCGCCGCTCTCCTTGAGCATGCCGTTCAGCTGTTCGGTAAAGATCACGCGGGTCTTGTAGCGGCCGGTGCCGTCGTTCTTTTTCGCATCCGCCGGAACCGCCTTGTCCGCCGCGGTCGGAGCGGCGGTCGGAACCGTCGCCACCGGCATCTCCGGCGCGGGCTCCTTCAGGAATACGCCGTCCACGGTGAAAATACGGTCGGTTTCACCGGTCATATTCGCGGTTTTAATCTGCTTTTTCGTCAGCAGGCTTTCAAATTCGCTCTGAGAGAGGTTGAGCATCTTCTCCGGCCCCACTCCCTTGAGCATCACCAGCGCGCCGATCACCAGCAGCACGACCAGCCAGACCAGTCCGGCGCGGGTCGGGCGCGGCGCGCCCGATTTCTGCTTTCCGGGCGGCGGATTATTGCGCGGCGGAGGCGGGGTGTTCTCCCGCCCGGGGCGCTCGTCTCCGAGCCGCTTCGGATCGCCGTTTTCGTTTTTCTTTTCGTTATCCATGCAAATTTCCTGCTCCTCCATAACCAAAACTGCCGTCCGGCAATCCCGCGGGACCGCACGGACGGTATTGACTCGATACTCCTCTTCCGCTCACAGAAAAGAATCCGAAACTTCTATATGCTCATCATCCGGATCACCAGCCAGACCACCAGCCCGACCAGCCCCAGCCCGACCAGCCCCAGCACACCGATCAGCGCCATCTGGACCATCGCGTGACGTTTGGCCTCCTGCTTCGCGAACGGATTCATGTTGGACAGGGCCGGAACCGTCGAGATGTTGCTGTCGATACTGGAAATGTCAATGGTATGCGTCTGGGTGAAACCCGAATTGTCCGTCTCCTCGTTGCTGTCGAACAGCACTTCGACGCCGCCGAACAGGATCAGATCGGAATTTTTCAGCGTCTGCTCTCCGGTCACCGCGACATTGTTGATGCGCGTGCCGTTGGTGCTGTCGTTATCCCGCAGCACATAGACCGTCTTGCCGTCCACTTCGCGCCGGAAGATATCCGCATGATGCCCGCTCAAGCTCGAATCCTTGATACAGATATCGTTGCTGTCGCGGCGCCCGATGCTCATTTCGTCCTTGTCGATCTCGAACGTCTTGCCCCGGAGTTTTTCGAACAAAACCGTCAGTTTCGGATTATCAGCCATATTCCCGCCTGTCGTCAAAAAAATTTATATCAAAATTCTGTTAAAACACAAAATACCTTACCGCAATATACTACTCCTGTGCTGATTTGCAACAGTTTTTTTCATATTTGTTCAGAAAAATCGGCAGATTTCACCCCGCGAAAAAGCAGGCGCAGCGCCTCGCGCTCCCGTCCGGAGAAACCAGCGGCGGCGCTTCCGCCGCGCACTTCGGCTGCGACCGCGGGCAGCGCGGATGAAACGGACAGCCGGAAGGCGGCGAAAGCGGCGACGGCACATCCCCCGGCAGCACGATCCGTTTGCGCCCGTTTGCATCCAGCGTCGGCACCGCCGAAAGCAGCGCCTGCGTATAAGGGTGCCGCGGACTCCCGACCAGCTCACGCGCCGGAGCCTCCTCCACCACATGCCCGAGGTACATCACCAGAATCCGCGACGAAATATGCTCCACCACCGCGAGGTCGTGGGCGATGAACAGGAAGCTGGTGCGGGTTTCGCGCCGGATGTCGTCCAGCAGATTGATGATCGACGCCTGCACACTGACATCCAGCGCCGAAACCGGTTCGTCCGCGACGATGAAACGCGGCTCGGCGGCCAGCGCCCGCGCGATGCCGATCCGCTGCCGCTGGCCGCCGGAAAACTGATGCGGATAGCGGTTCAGCGCCTCCGCCGTCAGGCCGACCCGCTCCAGCAGAGCGGCGGCCCGCTCCAGCCGTTCCGCGCGGTTCAGCCTGAAATGAAGCGCCAGCACCTCGTCCAGCGCCTGAAAAATGGTCAACCGGGGATTCAACGAACCGTAGGGGTCCTGGAAAATCATCTGGAAGTTCTTGCGGGCGCGGCGCAGTTCGCGCCCCTTCAGCGCCGCCATATCGCGGCCGTCGAGCATCACCCGCCCCGCCGCCGGATTCTCCAACCGGACCAGCGCCCGCCCCAGCGTACTCTTGCCGCAGCCGGACTCGCCGACCAGTCCCAGCGTTTCGCCCGCCTCCAGCGAAAAGGAAACACCGTCCACCGCGCGCAGGTACCGCTTCGGCCGGAACCAGCCGCCGCGCACCGGATAATAGACCTTCAGGTCTTCGACCTCCAGCAACGCCATCCTCACGCCCCCCTGTCCGGAAAAGCGACCACCGCGGTGATGTTATCGCGGCCGCCGCCCAGCAGAGCGGCCCGCATCAGCCCGCCGACCGCCTCGCGGGGCGTCGCGGCCTTCTTCAGCTCTTCGGTCATGCGTTCGGCCGGAATGCAGCGGTAAACACCGTCCGAACAGAGCAGATAACGGCTCTCGGGGCCGCGCGGGAAATGCCTGACCTCCAGCTCCAGCTCCGAACGCGGCCCGACCGCCCGCGCGATCATGCCGCCATAAGCGACGCTGTGCCCGGAGAGGTCCCGGCCGTATTCGCGGATATACTCCGCCGAAAGCGTATGGTCCACCGAAAGCTGGCGGAGCTGCCGGGCGGCATCCAGCTCATACAGCCGGCTGTCGCCCGCCGCCCCCATCACCAGCGCATCCCGGAAAAAAATCACCGCGATCAGCGTGCTGGCCATCGGACGCGCCTGCTGCTCGCAGTAGTTCCGCTGAAAAATCTTGCGGTTGATCTCCCGCATCGAATCGCGCAGGAATTTATCCGCCGCATAGGGCGAATCCAGATTGCCTGCGGAGGCCTCCAGGAAACCGCGCGCAAGGTCGCGGCAGCAGATCAGACTGGCGATTTCGCCGTGGCAATGCCCGCCGACGCCGTCCGCGACCACCGCCAGCGCGGCGTCACGGTCCGGGCGGTTGATCACGCAGAAGCTGTCCTCGTTATGTTTCCTGACCAGTCCGGAGTTACTCTCCCCCGCGATGGCGATTCCGGCACGATTCGACACGATATGATCCGCAATTTCCTGAATTTATTACACGGAACCCCTTGCAAAGGATTCCAGGTTCGTATCTATTATAGTCTGACACCGCTGCGAATGCAAACCAGAATGATGGGAAAAAACATGGAAACTCTGTTCAAACGTCCGTTTTTGCCGCCGGCAATCCTGCTGGGCCTCCTGCTGTTCCTCTCCGGGTGCGCCAACTCGGCGGCGCGGCGCGACGCACGCCGGGCCGCCTTCGAGCCGCTGCGCCCAGATCCGGCCTATCGGCTGCTTCCGGACCGTCCCCTCCATCTCAAGAGTCCGGCGAAAGCTAAAAGCAAGCCGGCCGACGCCGACGCCCTCCCCGAGAATCCCGCACAGCGCATCGTGACTCCCCCCGTGATCTGGCTCGCCAACGACCTTGCCGAAGCGGGATTTGAAAACACGGCCAGCAGATTCCACGGCCAGACCGTCGAGGTCTATTTCATCGCGAAAAAGCCCTTCAAGGGTACGTTGCTCGCCGTCGGACGCAATGATAAAAACCAGGAGATCACCCGCGTCAAGGTTCCGGTCGAATTCGCTGCCGAAGACGCCCGTTTCGTGACCTTCGAGCTTCCCGGCAAACTTGCGCCCAATGAGCTCAAGCTCGTCGTCATCGACCGGCTCGCCCGGTGATTCTGAGGATGGCTCCGGCGGCGGCGTTGGCGATTTCCGGTTCGGGCGAGTCGAGATATCCGGCCAGTTCTGCGAGGTCCTCCGCCGTCCCGGCTTCGCCCAGTGCGGCGAGATGGAAACGCAGCACCTTTTCCGCAGTTCCGTCGGGAAGCGCCCGGAGCCGCCGCCGGACAACATCCGTCCCGGCCTTCCCGTGACAGGCCAGCGCCCACAAAGTGAAAGCGGCAAGCTGGGAATCCGCCGGCTCCCGCTCCAGCAGGCGCCGGAGTGCCGTCTCACGCGCTTCAGGCAGCTCCGGCAGGAAGGCGCTTGCATACGCACAGGTCAGCGCGGGCGGGCCGCCGTTTTCCAGCCCGGCGGTCACACGCCGGGCGGCTCCGGCGTCGCCGTTGGCGGCCAGCAGCCACAGCGCGTATCCGGCGGCCGGGGAGTCGGGACCGTTCACGATATCCCATAACTGCCGCCGCTCCTCTGGAGAAAACCGGATTGCGAGCTTGGCGGCGCTTTCCAGCGCATGACACTGCTCCGGCGCGGAACCGTCGAGCGCCCGGCGGCGCAGGACTTCCTCGTACTCGCGCCGTCCGGCGGCGATCCGCACCCGGTACTGGCCGATCCGCACCTGCGGCGACTCGGAGTCCGCCGGAAATTCGGCGAACGGCCCCAGCGCCTCCGCCGCGCGAACCTGCCGGAAGCCCCCGGCGGTTTCGACCTCATGGCGCAGCCGGGCTTCGGCGCGCGCCGCCGGATCGCTTCCGGCATGACACCCCGCCAGCGCGGCCAGCAGCAGCAATTGCGGAATCTTCATGGCCGGAAGAACGCCCCTTCGATAAAGCAGTTGTCGTGCTCTTTATCGCTCATATAGTAGACGGCGAGCACTTCGCCGTTGTCCAGCTCGATGCTGACCGGATAGCCGAGATCCCCGTTGACGCCGTCGTTCCGCAGCACGATTTCCCGGTCGATATCCCAGGTCTTGCCGCCGTCCCGGCTGACGCAGGCGCGCACTCCCATCGGCTGATAACGGTAGCCGTAGGTCGCCAGCAGCCGCCCGTCCTTCAGCACCAGCAGATGCTGCGGATAGCCGCGCACCGGGGTCTTGACCGGCTCGCTCCAGCTCCTGCCCTGATCGTGCGAAAAACTGATCCGCATATAACCGTCAACCGGCGAAGGAACGCGGATCGCGGTCACGAAAGTGCCGTCCGGCAGGATCGCGGTATGCGGTTCCTCATACAGGGCGGCCAGCATGCCGGACTTCTTCGGCATTTCCGCGACGGTGCCGATCCTCTGCCAGTTCTTCGCGTCGGGCGTGCCCCGGTAGAAATAGACCTGCCGTTTGCCCCCGTCGTTGCCGAGCGAGGGTTGATAGAGCGTGCCGTCCGCCGCGACGGCGGGACCGTGCGGCGCGAAGCCCGGCACCTTCACCGGTCTGCCGAACGTCCGGCCGCCGTCGTCGCTGAACAAATAGTGCGAGCCGCCGAACTTCTCCGGCCCCGCCTGTCTGATATAGGCGGTCTCCTGCGGAAACTCTCCGGCGGTGTTGCCGTAGAACATCCAGCTGTTCCAGCCGCCGTGGGTCAGCAGCACCCGTCCGTCGGGCAGCGTCTGGATCGAGGGATCGCGTTCGTCAGTCTCGGTGTCGGCCACCGCGACCGGAGCCGACCAGTTTCTGCCGCCGTCTTTGGAGTAGACGATGCAGATTCTCCCATAGGGGCACACATGCGCCTCCCCTTCCCGGAACACCGCCGCGAGGTCGCCGCCCGGCAGCTTCGCCACTCCCGGAAACGCGAGGTGCCGCCCCTTGACCGCGCTGATCACGGTATGGCGCACGCCGGGTGAAACCGGCTTATTCGACAGTTCAGCCTCCTGCCCGGCTCCATCGATCGCAAAAGGCGTGGTGATCTTCACATTGCGGATGCTGCCGTTGAAGCCCCGGCTGGACTTCGCAAGCGCGGTGGCGCCGAGCAGGAATTGCAACTTGTCGAGTTTCGGCGATACGTTCAGCACGGCGCTCTGCGCGGGAGCGTCGTCCAATTGCAGCGTGCAGCGTCCGGCGGCGGGATCGACCGCGAACACCACTTTATGCCATGCGCCGGCCTTGTAAGGAGAAGGAAGCATGATCTGGTCATACCCCTTAGTGGATGCGTCATTCAGCAGGACTTTCAGCATCTTGTCTCCGTCTTTGGAGTTGGGGTCAGCCTGAAAGTGCAGCGAAATACTTCCGGCCTCCAGCAGCCGCGGGAAAGGATTGGTCTGGGCGGCTTCGTCCTGAAATTCCAGTTCGATCCGGCCGCCCTGCCGGAAATCGAAGTTCTGCGGAATCTTCGCCGCCGCCGCATCCGTCGCGGAAGCGGTGAATTTGAGCGAAGCGCCGAAAGCGTCCGTGACGATCTGCGGAGCCTTCGCCCCGGCTTCCGCCTTCGCCGGTTCCAGCAGGAATTCGGCAGCTCCCAGCGACGCCGCCAGCAGCAATGAGGACAACAAAAACGTCTGTTTCATAAAAACTCCTATGTTCCCCGAAAAGTTGCCGCCCTTCGGCCACGGGCCTCGGGCCTTTTCGCTCCGCGAAAAGCTTCGGGTACTTTTCGTGGGCCCCGCTCTCCGGTGTTCCGCATGCTTTGCAATGCTCACACCTGCGAGAAAGGCATTGTTAATATTTCGACGGTATTGGCATACCGTCCTCTCCTATGTTCCCCGAAAAGTTGCCGCCCTTCGGCCACGGGCCTCGGGCCTTTTC
>ERZ1034984.1084-NODE-1084-length-27558-cov-9.306767_pt1 | contig 27558 bp, 29 predicted proteins | sample MGYA00520589_ERZ1034984 | MGnify/ENA primary metagenome ERZ1034984 (study PRJEB33766, sample SAMN09781790) | gut metagenome | biome: gut microbiome | host: Homo sapiens | place: Madagascar | study: EMG produced TPA metagenomics assembly of the PRJNA485056 data... | reverse complement strand
ATCTTCTTTTCTTATTTTTGGATTCTTGTCGCTTTTCCAATCAAATTCAGAAAAATAAAATCCACTTTTAATTTTCTTTTGTTCTTGTTCTCTTAACTTTTTCTGCTGTTTTTTTATTTTTTCAGGCACAAACTTCTCTGTGTATTCTTCTCTTGGCTTACGTCTTTCTTCTGCCCAGGTTTCTCGTCCAATCACCTTTTTCGCATATGAATCTACACTTTCTATGCCATCTATCTCGAAATTATAATCATATTCTTCCCATTTAAAATTTTGCAATCCTACGGTATAAACCGTAGGGTATGCCTCATCTTGTACCATGGGAATTCGATATACCGTTTCTTTCTCTTTTTCATACAACAACAAATTACAGTTGGCTTCTTCTCCTGTTTGCAAGGAAAATGAAAGGATGTCCTTGTCTTTTGTTACGCCAAATGTTTCATATTTTCCTTTACAAATGTTAAATTCCATATACGCCTCCTGTTTTTGCTTTCCTTTCTATTATATCAATTTCCATATCAGAAAAAAAGCCTAAAAAGCAAAAAACAGGAAGATTACTCTTCCCGTTTTCCTCTTAAACTGTCATATATCCTGAAAATTCTTTCATAATATCGGAAACATGCTCTATCTTCTTAGCTCGCCATGCATTTGCACCGCAAAAGATTAGTCCCTGAGATACTTTCCCTTTTACAGCGTTAATCAAGGCATTGGTGATACAATAGGGAATATCCTTCTGCTTGCAATGTTCTAAGCACTGCAAACACTTCTTGATTTTCACAGGTTCTTTTTCAGTTTCTTCTATAAATGCATTGTGAATTGCTCTTCCCGGCATTCCTACCGGACTCTTTACAATTTGAATTTCTTCTTGTTTTGCATCAATATACGCCTGTTTATAGGCATCGCTGGCATCACACTCATAGGTTGTTACAAAACGTGTTGCCACCTGTACTCCATCTACCCCAAGCTCCATGGCATGCTTCATATCCTGAACATCGTAAATTCCACCTGCAGTCACTATTGGAATATGATAGTCATACTTTTCTCCAAAGGATTCTACAACTTGAATAATTCCCTTTATTTCGTCCTCATACTGCTCCTGTGTAATTGTCTGCAATTCTTCATAAGAAAAGCCCAAATGCCCGCCTGCTTTCGGTCCTTCAATGACAACCAGGTCTGGGCAACGTTTGTACTTTCTGTCCCACAGCTTACAAATTACATTTGCCGACTTAATGGAAGATACAATCGGTGCTATTTTTGTTTTAGACTTTTCTACCAATTCCGGTAATCGGGTTGGCAATCCTGCACCTGAAATAATCAAATCCACACCAGCTTTTACTGCTGCTTTTACATATTCTTCATACTTCTTGGTTGCCACCATAATATTTACGCCTACTACACCGCCCTGGGCGATTTCTTTTGCTTTCTTAATATGCTTTTCGATTGCCTTTAGATTGGTTTCGATAGGGTGTTCCTCAAATCCTTCTTCCTGATATCCTATCTGTGCAGTAGAAATAATGCCAACTCCACCACACTTTGCTACATTTCCAGCTAGTTTTGATAAACTTACACCGACTCCCATTCCGCCCTGTATTACAGGGATTTTTGCTACTAAATCTCTAATTACTAACTTGCCCATTTCTGCTTTCCTCTCTTACATATTACGGAATCTTTCATAACGCTGATTTGCAAGTTCTTCTTTCCCCATACCCAGATATTTGTGAAGAAATCTTCTGATTTCTTCTTGCATTTTACCTGCAATATATTCTACATTTTCTGGATTTGCCGGTTCTGGCTCATATATAATTTTCTCAATAATGCCAAGTTCTTTTAAATCTTTTGCCGTTACTCGCATAACTTCTGCCGCTTTCGGTGCCTTGGAAGCATCCTTCCATAAAATAGATGCAAATCCTTCCGGTGATAAAATGGTATAGGTTGCATTTTCCATCATCCATACTTCATTACCAACAGCCAGTGCAAGCGCCCCACCGCTTCCACCTTCACCGATAACAATACTTAATATCGGCACTGTCAAATCCGACATTTCAAACAGATTTCTTGCAATTGCTTCTCCCTGTCCGCGTTCTTCTGCTTCCATGCCACAGAAAGCCCCAGGAGTATCTACAAAGCAAATAATCGGTCGCTGAAACTTTTCTGCCTGTTTCATCAAACGTAATGCTTTACGGTATCCTTCCGGTGACATCATACCAAAATTACGAACCAGATTTTCCTTGGTGTTTTTTCCTTTTTGCTGTCCGATAACAGTTACCGGACAACCATCTAAATATGCAATTCCACCAACCACAGCTCCGTCATCTCCACAGTGACGATCTCCGTGAAATTCTGTAAATTCCTTAAAAATCTCCTGAATATAATCCATTGCCACCGGACGATCTGCACTTCTTGCACGAAGTACTCTATCCCATGCAGATACTTTTTCCTTTTTCTCTTCGTTTTCTACTTCTTTACAACGATTCGGTATCAATGCTTCTTTTTTATCTACTGGACGATGCATTACAATCAGTTTTGCTAATGTATCTTTTAAATCTTCTCGTTCTACAATGCCGTCTATCAATCCATGTTCTACCAAAAACTCTGCCCTTTGGAATCCTTCTGGTAATTTTTGACGAATAGTTTGTTCTATTACTCTCGGGCCTGCAAATCCAACCAAAGCTCCCGGCTCTGCTAAAATGATATCACCAAGCATTGCAAAGCTTGCTGTCACACCACCGGTAGTCGGATCTGTTAATACAGAAATATACAAAAGTCCTGCTTCGGAGTGACGTTTTAATGCCGCTGAGGTTTTTGCCATCTGCATCAAAGATACCATACCTTCCTGCATTCTGGCTCCACCGGAACAAGTAAAAATAATAACCGGCAACCGTTCTTTTGTTGCGCGTTCTACAGCTCTTGTGATTTTTTCTCCTACAACATAACCCATACTTCCCATTAAGAATCTTCCATCACACACACACACTACGGCTTCTTCCCCATGAATGGTACATTTTCCGCAAGTAACCGCTTCATCAATTTTACAACGTTCCTTAAGGCTTTCTATTTTCTCCAGATAATCCGGATAATCCAGTGGATTTCCATTTTCCAGTCCCTCATCCCATTTTTCATAACTTCCCTTATCTGCTACCATTTGAAGTCTTTTTTTGGTGGTAAGGCGAAAATATTTTCCACATTTATAACAAATATAGCGGTTTGCTTTTACGTCTTCTTTATAAAGCATCTCTCCGCATGCTTCACATTTTATCCATAATCCTTCCGGTACCTGAGGTTCTTTTCCCTGTACCGCAATGTAATTGGTCTTTTTAAATTTCAGCATTTTTTCTCACCTTTCCGTCAAATCATTCAAAGTAATCCGGGATAAAATGTGTATTGGTCTTTCCCGCTACAAATACCGGATGACTTAAAATTTCATACTCAAAATCCAGATTGGTAACAATTCCTTCTACTACCACTTCTCCTAATGCACTTTGCATCTTGCGTATCGCATCCTGCCTGTTCTCACCATGTACAATTACTTTCGCCACCATGGAATCATAATACGCCGGAATGGTATAGCCATTATACAAAGCTGATTCAATTCGTACACCATTTCCTCCCGGAAAATGCAATTCTTCTATGGTTCCCGGACAAGGCATAAAGTTCTTCTCCGGATTTTCTGCATTAATACGACATTCTATCGCATGTCCGCGCAATATCACATCTTCCTGACGAATATGCAATGGTTCTCCTGCCGCAATGCGAATCTGCTCTTTTACCAAATCAATTCCGGTCACCATTTCCGTCACGGGATGTTCTACCTGAATTCTGGTATTCATTTCCATGAAATAGAAGTTTTTGTGCTTATCTAAGAGGAATTCTATGGTTCCGGCATTTTCATAATTTGCCGCTTTTGCTGCCCGTACCGCTGTATCACCCATACGCTTTCGTAATTCTTCATCCATTGCGGCGCAAGGGGACTCCTCTATCATCTTCTGATGTCTTCTTTGAATGGAACAATCTCTTTCCCCTAATTGAATCACATTTCCATATTTGTCTGCTAAAATCTGAAATTCGATATGTCTTGGCTCTTCAATATACTTTTCAATATACATAGTATCATCGCCAAAAGAATTGATAGACTCTTGCTGTGCCAGATTGAAATTTGCTTCAAAATTTTCCGGTTCAATTGCGATTCGCATACCTTTTCCGCCACCTCCGGAAGATGCTTTAATCATAACCGGATATCCGATTTCTGCGGCAATCTTAGCTCCTTCCTGTGCTGTGTATACAGGTTCTTTTGTTCCTGGAACTACCGGAACTCCGGCTTCCATCATTGTAGCTCTTGCATGAGATTTGTTTCCCATTTTTCCAATAATTTCACCGGAAGGACCGATAAATACGATTCCACTCTTTGCACACATATCTGCAAAATGTTCATTTTCTGATAAAAAACCAAATCCCGGATGAATTGCCTGTGCCTTCGTTGCAATAGCTGCACTTAAAATTCTTTCCATATTCAGATAACTGTCGGAAGAAGGTGCTTTTCCGATACAGACCGCTTCATCTGCAAGCTGTGTATGAAGTGCATCACGGTCTGCTTCTGAATAAACTGCTACCGACAAAATTCCCATTTCACGACAAGCTCGAATAATTCTTACTGCAATTTCTCCTCGATTTGCAATCAATATTTTTTGAAACATAATAAAATGCTCCTTTAACTTTTACATTCTACCCAATAGCAAAGGTAAGTTCTGCCTGCGTTACCACTTTTCCGTTTACCGTTGCAGTTGCTTTTCCTATTCCAATTGGTCCTTTTTCTTTGATGATTTCAAGTTCCAGCATCAGTACATCTCCCGGTACTACTTTTTGCTTGAATTTTGCGCTATTAATTGCACCAAAATATGCTGTCTTTCCCTTGAACTCCGGTTTACTTAAAATTGCCACTGCACCTGCCTGTGCTAAAGCCTCGATAATCAGTACTCCCGGCATAACCGGTTCTCCCGGAAAATGCCCTGCAAAAAATGGTTCATTATAGCTAACACATTTTTTTGCCACAGCTCTTTTTCCCGGCTCCAACTCCTCAATGGTATCAATCAATAAAAATGGTTGACGATGAGGAATAATCTCCATAATTTCCTTTGTTCCCATTAATGACATAAGCTTCTCCTAACCGATAACAAACATTGGCTGTCCATACTCTATCACATCTTCATTGGATACTAAAATCTTCTTTACGGTACCATCATAGTCGCTTTCAATCTCATTCATCAATTTCATTGCTTCTACAATTCCCAGTACCTGCCCCTTCTTCACGCTGTCACCAACCTTGATAAAAGGTTCTGCATCCGGTGAAGAAGATGCATAAAAGGTTCCAACCAATGGAGAAGTCACAACGTTACCTGCCACCTTATCTGCTTCTTTTTCTGCTGTTGGTGCAGCGTTTTGTTCCATAACAACCGGAACTTCTTGTGGTACTCCATTTACAGTCACCAATTTTTCTTCTTTTTCCTTGCGCATCTGAATCACAGTCCCATTTTCTTCATAGGAAAAACGGGTAAGTTCTGAATCCGATACTGCTGTAATTAATGTAATAAGCTGTTCAAATTCCATGTTCTTACTCCTCATATTTTTTCAAAAGCAGGCTTGCGTTATGTCCGCCAAAGCCAAGTGAATTTGTTAAAGCATAATTAAACTTCTTCTCTATTCCTTTTCCTTGTACATAATCCAAATCCAGTTCATCATCCGGCTGTTCCAGTCCAACGGTCTGATGAATGTAATTGTGATTCATCTGAAGAATACATGCAATCACTTCTACGGCTCCTGCTGCTCCTAACAAATGTCCTACCATGGATTTTGTAGAATTTACTTTCATGTCATATGCATGTTTTCCAAAGGCAAGCTTAATTGCTCTGGTTTCAAATAAATCATTATGATGTGTTGCTGTTCCATGAGCATTAATATATTCTACTTCTTCCGGTGCAATTCCGGCCTCTGCTACTGCATTTTTCATAGCGGTTGCTGCTCCCATTCCATCTTCTGCCGGTGAAGTAATGTGATATGCGTCATTGGTACATCCATATCCAACTACTTCTGCTAAAATCTTAGCTCCACGCTTTTTGGCATGTTCTAAGTCTTCCAAAATTACCACACCTGCTCCTTCACCCATGGTAAATCCACTTCTATCCTTATCAAATGGGATAGAACAACGGTGAATGTCATTGCAGGTAGATAATGCTGTTAATGCGGTAAATCCACTTACTCCTATCGGCGTAATGGAACTCTCTGTTCCCCCTGCTACCATAACATCTGCTTCTCCGTGTTGAATGGAACGGTATGCTTCTCCTATAGAATTGGTTCCAGTAGCACAAGCTGTTACTACATTTAAGCTCTTTCCTTTTAATCCAAACTGAATTGCAACATTTCCCGCTGCCATGTTTGTAATCATTAATGGAACCATCAACGGATTGATTCTATTTGGTCCTTTTTCCAACAGCTTGGTATGTTCTCTTTCCATTGCCTGAAGGCTTCCGATTCCGGAACCAATGGCGCAACCAAATCTATATGGATTTTCCTCTTCCATATTGATTCCGGACTGTTCTAACGCTTCTTTGGTTGCTGCTACTGCATATTGGCAAAACAACTCCATACGTCTTGCTGATTTCGGGTCCATATAATTTTTGCCATCAAACCCTTTTACATTTCCTGCAATTTTCACTTTATAATCTGTAGTATCAAACTGGGTAATTTCACTGAAACCTATTTTTCCTTGCTGGATTCCATCCCAGAATTCTTCTACATTTAGTCCGATTGGAGTAATTGCTCCCATACCGGTTATTACAACTCTCTTCATGAAATCTCTCCTGTTCCTATTTGTTTTGCCTGAATTTTCGTCACTTTACATTCCCATACCACCATCAACATGCAATACCTGACCTGTAATATAGGATGCATCCTCTGACGCTAAAAATTTTACTGCATTCGCAACTTCCTTTGGATTTCCAAATCTTCCAAATGGAATCTGTGCCTTTCCGGCTTCCACTACAGGCTCTGACAATTTTTCTGTCATATCTGTTTCGATAAATCCCGGAGCAACTGCATTCACTCGAATTTCTCTGGATGCTAATTCTCTTGCTAAAGACTTTGTAAGACCGATTACCCCGGCTTTAGATGCTGCATAGTTCGCCTGACCTGCATTTCCCATTACTCCGGAAATAGAAGAAATATTTATAATACAACCAGACTTTTGTTTTAACATTTGTCTTGCTACATGCTTAGAGGTATTAAAGGTTCCCTTTAAGTTAATTGCAAGCACGCTGTCAAAATCTTCTTCCTTCATTTTCATAATTAAGTTGTCTTTGGTAATACCGGCATTGTTTACTAAAATATCTAATCTGCCATGTTTTCCAACAACTTCTTTTATCATTGCTTCTACCGCTGAAAAATCCGAAACATTGCATCCATAGCTTTCTGCCTTGCCACCTTGGCTTGTAATCTCTGATACTACTTGTTCTGCTGCTTCTTTAGAACCGTTATAATTTACAACTACAACAGCTCCCTCGGCAGCCAATGTCTTTGCAATTTCTTTTCCGATTCCTCTGGAAGCACCGGTTACCAATGCTATTTTTCCTTGTAAGCTCATCCCAATACCTCTACTAATTTTTCTAAATCCGCAATTGTTTCTACATTATATCCTTTTGCTTCTGGTGCTATCTTTCTTAAGAATCCTGTTAATGTCTTCTTTGGTCCAATCTCAATAAATGTATCTACGCCATCTTTTATCATACGTTCTACACTCTGCTGCCAACGCACTGAAGATGAAATCTGACGTTCCAATAATTCTTTTACCTGATTCTTATCTGTCACATAATCAGCCGTTACATTGGTAATATATGGAGTTTTAATTTCTTCCACTTTTACCTTTTCAAGTTCTTGCGCCAGTTTCTTTCCTGCCTCTTCTAACATCTTAGAGTGAAACGGTCCGCTGACTTTTAACGGAATACAACGCTTTGCACCTGCTTCTTTTAACTTTTCTGCTGCTTTATTCACTGCCTCAACTTCACCGGTAATTACGGTCTGTCCCGGACAGTTATAATTTGCTACTGAAACAATTCCTTCTGCTTCGCTACAGACTTTTTCAATTACATCATTGGAAAGTCCCATAACTGCTGTCATAGCTCCTCCTGTTGGAACTGCTTCCTGCATAAACGCTCCACGCTTTACTACTAACTCTAATGCATCATGTACAGACAATACTTCAGAAGCTACTAATGCACCATATTCTCCAAGACTAAGTCCTGCATTTACTTCAGAATAGATTCCCTTTTCCTGTAGCACTTTCAAGATTGCAATTTCTACTGTCAGCATTGCTACCTGTGTATATTTTGTAATATGAAGATTCTCATTTTCCTGAAAAATCAATTCTTCCATAGACAATCCAGATACTTTGTTGGCAATTGCAAATACTTCTTTGGCTCTGTCATAATTTTCATAAAAGTCTTTTCCCATACCGGTATACTGTGCACCCTGTCCCGGAAAAACAAATGCAATTTTACTCATAACGTGTTCCTGCTTTCTGTAACAATTCTGTTGTTTCTGACATAAGTTCTTCAATCATTTCCTTACAGGTCTGTTCCTTTTTTATCATTCCTGCAATCTGACCTGCCATTACGGTTCCGTTTTTCACGTCACCTTCTACTACTGCATTTCTCAATGCCCCTACTGTTAGAAATTCTAATTCTTCAAATGGTACACCATCTTTTTCCTTCTGAAGGTATTCCTTTGTCATTTGATTTCTCAACTGACGAACCGGATGCCCATGTGTTCTTCCTGTAACAGCAGAATCAATATCTTTTGCCTTGATAATTCTGTCTTTATAGTTCTGATGACAGATAGATTCTTTTGCTACCACAAATCTAGTACCCATCTGAACGGCATCTGCGCCTAACATAAATGCTGCTGCCATTCCTCTTCCATCACCAATACCTCCGGCTGCAATTACCGGAATCTTTACTGCATCCACAACCTGAGGAACCAATGTCATTGTGGTGGATGCTCCAATATGTCCACCTGATTCTGTTCCTTCTGCGATTACTGCGTCCGCACCGCCTTTTTCCATCATTCTTGCCAATGCCACACTTGCTACTACAGGAATCACTTTACTTCCATTACGTTTCCACATATCCATGTATTTTCCCGGATTTCCGGCACCTGTTGTAATGACCGGAATGTTTTCCTCTACTAATACCTGTGCTACTTCATCAGCATATGGGCTTAACAGCATGACATTTACACCTATGGGACGATCTGTTATTTCTCGCGCCTTATGTATTTCCTGTCTTACCCACTCTGCCGGTGCATTTGCTGCACCGATAATTCCAAGACCGCCTGCATTGGACACAGCCGCTGCTAGATTATGTTCTGCAACCCATGCCATACCGCCCTGGATAATTGGGTATTCAATTTGTAATAATTCTGTGATTCTTGTTTTCATTTTTATTCTACACCTTTGTCTTTTAAATAATTTACAACATCTCCTACTGTAAGTAACTTTTCTAAGTCTTCGGAAGGAATTTCTACAGAATATTCATCTTCTAATGCCATTACTAATTCAAATAAATCTAAGGAATCTGCTCCTAAATCTTCTTTAAAAGAAGTCTCCATTTTAATTTCTTCTGCCTCCACGCTTAACTGCTCCGCAATAATTTCTTTCATTCTTTCTAACATCTCTGTAATCTCCTTTATATTTTGATTTGCAAATAGTTTGATAGTCAAAGTATATCACAAAATACTACTTTGTCAACAAAAATATAGTATTTTTTTTTCAGTTATGATATGATAAAAACATGAACACAGGTATTAAAATTTTACGAAAACGGGGTGTGTTAAAATGGTCAAAACTACTATTAGCAAATTAAAACCCGGAATGTTTACGGCAGCGCCGGTATACAGTGCTACCGGACAGTTAATTCTGCCGGAACATTCTATTTTAACAGTACAGCAAATTTCTCGTTTGGAATTTTACGGTGTAGAGTGGGTTGCTACTATTCCAGAAGAAGAATTGCGTGATTCTGCTATTGAAGAACTTTCCGAAAGTGAACATGAGGAAATTATCTCTTACTCACAGAAAATTCGTCGTAGTAAATCTTTTCATTTGTTTAAGGTTGATTACAATAAAAAATTAGCACTCTTACAACAATCTATGAATGATTTACTAAAGAAAAATGTTCCGGTTGATACTACTACACTTTTAGAGCAAGTCAGTAGTCTTTACACAAATAATCTGACGACCCTTTCTATTTTTGATATGTTACATAACATGCGTCAGATTGATGATTCTACCTACGCACACTGCCTGAATGTTTCTTTGATTGCACGCATGCTGGGAGAATGGCTTGGATTATCTGAGGATGATTTGGACATACTAACCATTTCCGGTCTGCTTCATGACATTGGAAAATGTATGATTCCTCCGGAAATTCTAAATAAACCTGCAAAACTTACTCCTGATGAGTATGAAGAAGTAAAAAAACATGCTCGTTATGGTGCTGAAATTCTGGAAAAGCAGCCAATAGACAAACGTGTTATCCGGGTTGCTCTTATGCACCACGAACGTTGTGACGGAAGTGGATACCCTATGGGATTAAAGGACAAAGAAATTGATGATTTTGCTAAAATTATCGCTATTGCAGATGTCTATGATGCTATGACTGCTAATCGTTGCTATCGTAAGGGACTTTGTCCTTTTGAAGTAATTGCAACATTTGAAAAAGAAGGTCTTGTAAAATACGATTCTAAGTATATTCTTACTTTTTTAAATCGTATTATCGATACCTATATTTGTAACAGTGTACTTTTAAATGACGGTACCTGCGGAAAAATCGTATTAATGAATCAAAAGGCTCTCTCACGTCCTGTAATTCATACGATAACTAACGAGTATATTGATTTAACCAAACATCCTGAACTTTACATTCAGGCAATCATATAACAAATTAAGAAAGAATGAGGTATTTTATATGAACGAAAATCAAACAAACACCCCTATGGAAGATGATGGCGAAGATATGCGCGTTACCTTATCACTGGATGACGGTTCTGACGTAGAATGTGCAATTCTTACTATTTTCGATGTAAATGAACAAGATTATATTGCACTCCTTCCTTTAGATGAAAATGGAGAAGGAAATGAGGACGGAGAAGTATACATCTATCGCTATTTTGAAGATAATGACGGAAATCCTTCCTTAGAAAACATTCAGGATGATGATGAATATGAAGCTGTGGCAGATCGTTTTGATGAACTTTTAGACGAAGAAGCCTTTGATGACATGGAATAATCGTACAATACATTTATAAAAGAACTGGCTCCCCCTTATCTGTAAGCCAGTTCTTTTATATTATATGAAATATCATGCTTCCTGTTTTTCAGACATTTCCCCTATAAATCGTGACAGTTCTACTTCTTTTCCATTGTATTTCTTTACACTATTAATATAAAGTGCCTCTTTTGCCCTTGTAACTCCGACATAAAACATTCTGCGTTCTTCCTGCAAGTCTGCATCTAAGACAGCCTTTTTATAAGGCATAATTTCTTCATTTACATCTATGATAAATACAACAGGATATTCTAACCCTTTGGAACTATGTAAGGTGGCAAGAGATACACAATCATCCATTGCCTCCTGCTGCTTCTTTTGCTCCTTTAATTCCTGGGTATATTCCTCCATATGGTCAAACCATGCACCATATGTTTTAAATTCCTTTGATGCTTCCTGAAGTTCATCTAAGACTTCAATTAAATTATCTTCACTGATTCTACGATAGTCTGCGTATTCCTTTAGATACTCTTCATATCCGATAGAATGGCGAATATAGTTAATTGCTGCATAGGGTGAAATTCTACTGATAACGCGTAAGTCTACTTCTAACTGTTCGATGCGTTCCGCTACCCAGGGTTGTTTTTTCTCATAAAAATATTCTGCCCATGCATCAAATGCAATTACTTCCTCATCAACGCTTTCTCTGGTAATATATCGTTTTGGACGATTCATAATCTGAAGCACATCTCTTCGTTCACGTCCGCCCATTGCCAGTCTGATATACGTTAAAATATCTCTTGTAATCCAATGCTCGTAAAGATTCGGTATATTATCCTTGGTTCGGAACGGAATATTATAAGTCATCATCTGCTCCATAAGATTTCGCGGTTGTGTATTGGTACGAAATAAAACTGCAAAGTCATTATAGCTATATCCTCTTTCACAGCCATCTAAAATAGCCCTGATAATTGCCCTGCTTTCTTCTAAAGGACTTTCGTATACCTGATAGAACACACCCTTGGTACTAGGTCGGTTGGCATGAATCTCTTTTGGAAATCTTGCTTCATTATGGGCAATCAGCCTTAAGGAAGATGCTACAATTTCTTTTCCGGAACGATAATTCACATCCAGTAAAATTCGTCTTGCCTTGGGATATGATTTTTCAAATCCCAACATAATCTCCGGCTTTGCCCCTCGGAAACGATAAATAGACTGGTCATCATCCCCTACGATAAAAAGATTGTTTTCCGGTTCCGCTAACATTTTTATAATATCGAATTGTATCTTATTAATATCCTGAAACTCGTCAATCAAAATGTATTGAAACTTTCTCTGCCATGCCGCCAAAATATCCTTACGTTGTGAAAAAAGTTCATAACAATACACCAACATATCATCAAAGTCAATCAGTCGTTTCTGTCTCATGGTGCCCTCATAACTTTGATATATCTGCTCAAACACTTCTTTTCCGCAATTTTGGGAATAATAGTGTTCTAACGGCACTCCTGAATTTTTTACCAGACTGATTTCTCCTAAAATATCGCTGATGAACTCATTTTCATCCTCATATTCCAAATGCATTTTCGTAATAATTTCCCGTATCAGGAGAAAACGCTGTTCTTCCTTTATGATATTGTCTGCCCGAAATCCATAGGCATGTTTTAAAATACTGAAAAATACTGCATGAAACGTACCAAAAGTAACCGGATATTTCTTTCCTCCCATTAATCGGAAAAAACGTTCTTTCATTTCCATTGCTGCTGCTTTGGTAAACGTAATAACAAGAATGCGAGATGGGTCTACGCCTTGACTGACAATTAAATTCTTTGTCCTTTCTGTGATAACAAGAGTCTTGCCGGACCCGGGACCTGCCAATACAAGCATTGGTCCTGTCCCATGTCCGATAGCCTCTGTCTGAGATGTATTAAAACTCATATATGGTCCTTCTTATGCTGGAATCTCTGCTTCCAACTTTGCAATTGCTGCCTTGATTCGTACAACAGATTCTTCCTTACCAAGCACTTCCATCAGTTCGGTTGCTCCACCTGGTGTCATCTGTTTTCCTGAAACTGCTGTACGCACCGGCCACATTACATAACCATTCTTGCAGCCCTTTTCTTCTACATATTTACAAAGCATTTCGTACAATGCATCATTGGAATAATCGGTCTGTGCTTCTAATCTTGGAAGTAATTCCTTTAATACTTCTAAGGAAGTTTCCGGAGTTGTCTTCATCTTCTTATGAGCATACATAGAGATATCATAATCCGGTACACTTTCAAAGAAATCAATGTGTTCTGCAATATCCGGGAAGATTTCGATTCTGGTCTTAACCATCTGTGCAATCTTCTTTAAGTCATAATCCTTTGTGATTACTTTCTTGATATAAGGCTCTGCCATCTCGTAGAACTCATCAAAATCCATTGCCTTTAAGTATTCACCATTCATCCATTTTAACTTTACAATATCGAATACTGCCGGTGATTTACTGATTCTATGATAATCAAATTCTTTAATTAACTCATCCAGTGAAAATATCTCTCGATTGTCCTCCGGGCTCCATCCCAATAATGCAATATAGTTTACAACTGCCTTAGTTAAGAATCCCTGGTCAATTAAGTCTTCAAAAGAAGCATGTCCGCTTCTCTTAGAAAGCTTCTTATGATTTTCATCTGTAATAAGTGGTAAATGAATATAAACCGGTGACTCCCATCCAAAAGCATCATATAAACGCTGGTATTTTGGAGAGGAAGACAGATATTCATTTCCTCTTACTACATGTGTGATATTCATAGTATGATCATCTACTACGTTTGCAAAATTATAAGTCGGATATCCATCAGACTTAATCAGTACCATGTCATCTAATTCTGCATTTTCTACAGTAATATCTCCGTAAAGCTCGTCATGGAAGGTAGTTGTTCCTTCGTTTGGGATATTCTGACGAATAACAAATGGCTTTCCTGCTGCCAAGTTTGCCTCTATTTCTTCTTTGGAAAGATGTAAACAATGTTTGTCGTACATCATAATTTCTTTTCCGTCAATCTCGGTCTTTAAAGTCTCTAAACGTTCCTTATCACAGAAACAATAATATGCTTCACCTTTTTCTACTAACTCTTTGGCATATTTCATATAGATTCCGGTTTTCATACGCTCACTCTGAACATATGGACCATATCCACCATCCTTATCAGGACCTTCATCATGCTTTAATCCTGTTTCTTCCAAAGTACGGTAAATAATCTCCGTAGCTCCTTCTACAAAACGTTCCTGGTCTGTATCTTCTATACGAAGCATGAAATCTCCGCCTGCATGCTTTGCAATTAAAAATTCATACAAAGCAGAACGTAAATTTCCTACATGCATTCTTCCGGTTGGACTTGGTGCGTACCGTGTTCTTACTTTACTCATAACTTTTCTCCTTCTATTTCTCTTTTCCTCTATTTCGGAGTAAACCGCTATGTGCTATTATATACCAGCCGGTGAAATTTTACAAGATTTACCTTGCTGCTACTTTACCTTATGTACTCTCCTTAGATTGAAATTTTTTCAATCTCTGAGTATTTCTCCACCAATTTTGCCAACTGCATCAGCTCACTTCCCTTTGCAGTTCGCACCATCACTTCCAAACGAATACATTCTTCTTTCCTTCTTGTCTGAAATCTTAAAATTTTGCATTTATAATTGGATTCCAATTCGTTCTTTACAATCTCCGCTATTTTCGTATTATTTGTCTCTGATGGTGTATATTCTACAGCTATCTGATATACCTGTTTCATAATATGTGAAAGTTTACCACCGCGTCCGATAAATATCTCTACCAAAACTACAATGACTGTTGTAGCAATTCCAATGACATACATCCCGGCACCTACTGCCATCCCTACACCAAGTGTTGCCCAAATTCCGGCAGAAGTTGTTACTCCACTTACATTTTTATTTCTGGAAAAAATAATTCCGGAGCCTAAAAATCCGATTGCAGTAACGGTCCCCGCTGCGATTCGGGAAGGGTCTACTCTGACATACTGTCCTAACACATCGTTGAAACCATATTTCGATAATACAATCATCAGTGCTGCCGATACTGCAACAATAACGTGAGTACGAAGTCCTGCCGTTTTTTTCCGGCTCTCACGTTCATATCCGATGGCTCCTCCACAAACTCCGGCTAATATAATTCTCACCATGAGTTCTAATTGTTGTATAACTAATGGCATATCGATATTTTTTACCATAGGCACATATCATCCAATTCTATAAAAAATGATTGGATTCTTCCTTTCCCCCAGGCTCTTCTGAGTTATTCCATTCTTATCTGATTCTATACTTTTTCTATACTTTCTTCCATTATTATACGTTCTTTTTCCCTTAATGCCAAGTGCTTTGTCTGTGCATTTACAGGAACATATTCTACAAAAAACAAGAGTCCGACAAACGGACCCTTGCACAATTTAATACAACGCAGTATTTTTCTCTTTTTATTCTATTGCAATATATTTCTTTTCTTCCACTGCTTTTGCTTCTTTTTTCGGAATTGCCATCTTCAATACACCATTTTCAAATCCTGCTTTAATATCATTCTGAGTAATATTTTCGCCTACATAGAAGCTTCGCTGACAATATCCGGTATAACGTTCCTGACGTACGAATTTTCCTTTTTCATCCTTCTCGTCATTTTCTTCCTTATGCTCTGCTGAAATGGTGAGGTAACCATCCTTTAAATCTGCTTTCAAATCTTCTTTCTGATATCCCGGCAGTTCCATCTCTAATTGATAATAATCTCCCATATCCTGTACATCGGTACTCATTAAGCCCATTGTTTCATTCTGAGGTGTACGGAACATTTCCTGAAACATATCGTCAAATGAGTTTCCAAAAAAATCATCTACAAAATTTCTTCCAAAAATACTAGGTGCTAACATAAGTCATTCCTCCTTAAATCATTTCAATGAATTTTTACAATATCTTGCACTATTTTATGCTATCTGAATCTTTCCTTGATGCTGCTCTGTTTTCTTTGCTTTCTTAGGAATCTGAATCTTTAATACGCCAAAACGATACGTTGCTTTTAAATCTTCCTCTGAAATATCTGTTCCAATATAAAAGCTTCGCTGATAGTTACCATAATAACGTTCCTGACGAATCCATTTATGATTCTCCTTCTCTTTTCCGCGTTCACGCAAAGCCGATACAATCAAATATCCATTCTGAATATATGCCTTTATATTTTCCTTATCAAATCCGGGAAGGTCAATTTCCAACACAAATCTATCATCCCTTTCTCTGATATCACTTTTCATTGGATAACGTTTTCCTGTTGCCTTCATAGGTCCTTCCTCCTTTTCCTCTTCCTTTGTTCTAGGTGTACTATAACATCTATTATTAGCACTGTCAAGATGTGAGTGCTAATTTCACAAAAAGTTCACATTTTTTTGTCAATGTTTTTTCTTCCACATTGCAAGATTTTCCTGTGCAGGTCCACGCAATAACTTTCCTTCTTCCGTAAATCCCGAACCATGACAAGGACATTCCCAGGTTCCTTCATCTGCATTTTTTTCAAGACGGCACCCCATATGACTACACTTGGATGGCACCTCTCCCTGACTCAATAGCTGCTTCGATAATCCTTTCACTGCTTTTGCTGTATTTTCTGCTAAATTTCCAGACATTGCTGTTACCGGAAAACGTTGTGGTGCAAAAACTTCTTCGTTTTCGTTCTCTCTTCCCAATATCATGTCTGTAATAATTTCTGCCGCTACCATAGAACTTGTCATTCCCCATTTTCCAAATCCGGTTGCCACATACCAGTTTGGAATATCCGCAGAAAAATATCCGATATACGGAATCTTATCCAATGGCATACAATCCTGCGCCGACCAGTGTGCCAGTTCTTTATGTTCTGGATACCACTGATTTGCCCTGCTTCGTAATAAATCGTATTTTCCACCCTCTATATTTTCTCCGGTACGATGACTCCCGCCCCCTAACAAAATCATATGTTTTCCTTCTTCTTCCACTCCTCGAAAAGAATATCCTTCTTCATCTATCCCAAGATACATTCCTCCCAGTTCTTTCTTGGTTTCTAATGCAATCACATAACTTCGCTCCTGATGCATTCTAAGAAAATAATATCCCGGTGTCAGAATCCATGGATAGTGGCTTGCAAATATTACATGCTCTGCTTCTATCATTCCATGTTCTGTAAATACACAGTGATCTTCTAAACGTATGACACGAGAATGTTCGTAAATCATAAGTTTTTCTGATATTTTTTTCACAAACTCCAAAGGTTGAAACCGCGCCTGCCCCTGAAATCTCACAGCCCCTTCCACAGAAAATGGCAATTCGGTTTCTTTGGTAAATTCTGCATCAATTCCACATATTCTTGCTGCCTGTACTTCGTTTTCTATTTCTGCAACACGCTCCGGCTGTTCTGTATAAAGATATGAGGAACACCGGCGAAACCGACAATCTATATTTTCCTTTTCCACAATTCGCTCGTATTCTCTGATTGCCTTTTCATTGGCTCTTGCATACTGTATGGCTTTTTCTTCTCCAAATTTTTCAATTAAATAGGCATAAATCAAATTATGCTGAGAAGTAATCTTCGCTGTGGTTCCTCCTGTCTGACCGGAAGCAACTGTCTCTGCTTCTAATATTGCCACTTCCTGTCCCTGCTCCTGCAACAAATAGGCAATTAGAATTCCTGCCATTCCTGCTCCAATTACTACATTTTTTATATGCACATTCTCTTCTAGTCTCTTTCGTTCCGGTAATTTTAACTCCTGTTTCCATATAGACTCCATACTGTTTCCTCTTTTCTAATAAATTATATTTCCTATTGTATAATAAAGAGTCCGCCTGGCAGACTCTTTCGCGCCCGAGCGATGTCATTCACCACTAATTTCTTATTACATGAAAAAGCCTCTTAATCTTACGATTAAGAGACTTCTTTAACATTCATTATTCTGCCTTTTTGAATTTTTATTCTTATTTTGAGAACATAACTTTCTCACTATTAAACATCTTAGTTAAAACAAACACACCAATTCCTGCATAACAGAAGTTTGCAATTACCGTTACAATAATATTGGTAACATTCATATTTAAGGAGAATACCCCATTCATACTCTGTACACTGTTGTATAGTGGAATCAAATACCAAACCGGTTCTGTCTTACACAGACTGTCAATCATAGAGGTAATACCAATTAACATGGAAATCAACATAATCGGTGTGACCCATCCGGTTGCTTCTTTCACACTTTTTGCAAAAGCTGATACAATCGCAATTACAGAAACAATTACCATAACTGTGGAAATGATAATGAAGAATAACATTACATAATCTTTTACTCCATACACATTTGCATTGATATCTCCTGCACCTCCCATTAAGTTAGGTAAGGATAACATAGTTCCAAGGAAACTGGAGCAACCACTTAAAATAGCAATCACACTAAGGCTTAAGATTTTACCAAGTGCTAAATGACTACGTTTCATTGGAGTAACAAGCAATGTAGCAATGGTTCCACGTTCCTTTTCTCCTGCAATAGATTCTGGTGCTACTGCCATACATCCACTAAACAAGAACATAATCATAAGCATTGGAATCATCATAGAAAACATTTGTGCTGTCATATCTTCCTCAGATGCAAGATCATACTCACCGTTTCCTGCATTGATATCAAATTTATTTGCCATAGCAGATTCGATTTGATCTAACACACTTGTCATTAAGTTATATGCTGTACTGGAATCTGTCTCGGTAGAATTATAATATAATTCTACATTTGGAGCCTTCTCGCCACTCTGAGAATCATATGCTACAATCTGGTCATCAAAATTTTCTGGAAATACTGCCAGTAAATTGTAATTTTCATCTCCATCGGATATTTTTTCTTTTACATCTTTTTCATCTTTTTCATTGGAAACTTCTTTCAGCTCCATCAAATCTCCCTGAGATACCACTGTTTTTACAGACTCCGGAAGATTTTCTACATATACCGCCGGTTTAAAATCTTCTGACTGTTCCAACTGACCGGAAAGTCCACTTCCCATAAAAGTATATAACAAATAAATCATAATTCCCGGAAGAAAAATCGTGGTGAGTACCATTCTCTTATCTGTAAAAAAACGTGTAAACTCTTTCTTCATCACAGTTAATATATTATTTTTCATTGTACTCACCTACTCTTTCTGCATAAATATCAAAGAACTTATCTTCCAGACATTTGTCTTTTGTTAAATTTTCTAATGTATCACAGACTACCATATTTCCGTCAATAATAACTCCTACGCGGTCACAAATCTTTTCAATCAAGCTAAAAATATGTGTTGATACGATAATGGTCTTACCTTTTTGTTTTAATTCCAACAGGAAATCAGTTACTACCTTTGCAGTTAAAACGTCCAATCCGTTCGTAGGTTCATCAAAAATAATGATGTCAGGGTCATGCACTAAAGATACCACCAAAGATACCTTCTGCTTCATTCCGGTAGACATATCTGCTACCTTTACTTCTGCAAACTTGGAAATTCCGAAACGTTCAAACATCCGTTCTTTTCTCTTTGTTGCTGTTTCCTTATCTACACCATAGAGTTCTGAAAAAAAGTCGTACAGGTAATTTGGTGTAAAAAACTCCTCTAACTTTAATTCACTGGTTAAAAATCCAATTTTACCTCGTACTACTTCCGGATTATTCACTACACTTGTACCTGCTACTAAAATATCTCCTGCATCCGGCTTAATCAATGTTGCCATCATACGAAGTGTGGTGGTCTTTCCTGCTCCATTGGGTCCTAACAAACCAAATACCTCTCCTTCATATGCACAAAAAGATAACTGGTCTACCGCTACTTTGATTCTTTCTTTGGTTTTTTGTACTTTTTGCTGCTTCGCAGAAACTTTAAATGTCTTTCGCAAATTCTGCACTTGTAACAATTCTTTCATAACCTTTGCTTCCTTTCTTCCCGTTCTCTTGTACTATTTATTTAATACAATAATACAATTATATCTTTTTGTCAAGATATAATTTGTTGCTTTATCTTTTTTATTTTCCACGTGGTCTTTACAATTCCCACAATAAGTACCATAACTATCAGATACATAATACACAATAATGCAAAATCTACCTTATCACCTGCATCTTTCATAAGTATCCGTGTATTGTTTATCGTAAGAAAGACTTCAAAACACCCCACCCATACAAATAATTTTCGAATTCTTTTATACAACGCAAGCTGTGATTCACAATCCGTGTATAACTCAAAGGCTCCCTTGGAGGCTTTTTTTCGGAAAATTGACCACCAGAACCAATCACAAACATGCTCTGCACCAGTCTCTTCTACAAGTTCGATATATTGCTCCCTTTCCTCTTTTAGTCGTCCCTTTCCAATCTCTGCCGGCATATCAATGCGATACACATATTCTCCCGGCTGACATGGTTTAAATGTATATATACCCATGAAAAACTTCGTCATAGCCCAGCCACTTTGGCACATGTCATTTAGCCATTTTTCTTCCTTATCTTTATCAAAATAAAATCTAATCTTTTGCATGACTTCCGCCTTCCTGTTGCTGCATTTCCCTTTTTCCATTTCGAAGCAACTCTTCTAAGCGTGATATTTCCTGTTCCAATATCCTTCTACCTTCCGAGGTAATTACATACTGTTTCTTCTTTCTGGATGACTTATCCTCGCTATAAAGCTCTATCCATCCCTTATCTAACAATGTATTAATAGCTCCATAAAGTGTTCCTGCTCCGATTTCAACTCTTTCTTCCGTCATCTCCAACGTTTTTTGAATGATTCCATATCCATGATTGGGATTTAAAACAGAAAGCAAAATATAATACATACTTTCTGTTAATACAATATGCTTTTCCATTCTATCACCTCGCAATATATCGTTTGCCGATATATTCAATATATCAGATGCCGATATATCTGTCAACGTTTTTCCCTGTGTGGTTTACGCCCCCTTTCCTAATAACTAATTTTATCTCCGCGAGGCGTACTTCCTTAGCGGAGCGTTTTTATGCAATAAGACACATTTTCCTATTGCATAAAAAATAGGAACTATTACTCCAAACTTAGAATAATAGCTCCTATTTTTATCATTTATTCACTTAGTCTAACTCAATTTCTCTTAATTCTTTTGGTGGTAAAGATTTACTTGATGCCTTTACTGCCTTATCAACTTCCTGCTTTGCTTTATTTACAGGAATATTGGTACCTGCTCCAGCAACACATCCGCCCGGGCATCCCATTCCTTCAATCAAACATCCATTCATCTTACCTGCCTTAGCAAGCATCAATGTTTTCTTACACTCTGCAAGTCCTTCCACATGCTCAATCTTAACTTCTACATCCGGATAGTACTCTTTTACACACTCGGTAACTGCCCTTGCGACACCGCCTGCTACTGCGTAACCACGACCTGCTCCTGTTGCATCATGCATAGCATCCTGTGCTTCGATAGTCTGAGGATCAATATTTTTTGCTTCAAACATAGCACTTAATTCTTCAAATGTAATAACAAAATCTACATCACTTCTAACACTGGTTCTCATTGCTTCTAACTTTTTAGCTGCACATGGTCCGATAAATACAACATGTGCGTTTGGATGCTTTTTCTTAATACTTCTTGCTGTTGCAACCATCGGTGTTAGTTCTGATGATACACTCTCAATCATATCCGGGAACTGTGTCTTTGCAAGCATAGACCAAGCCGGACAACAAGAAGTCAATAAGAATGGAAGTTCTCCTGTTGCCACATGATTTGCAAAATGGTGTGCCTCTGCAACTGCTCCAATATCTGCACCTAATGCAACCTCATGAACTTCTGAAAATCCCAGCTGTTTTAATGCTGCCTTAACGCGGGCTGGAGTGGCTTCTGGGCCGAACTGTCCTACATATGCCGGCGCTACTTCTGCAATAACCTCTCCGCCTTCTTTCATGCAACGAATCAACTGAAATATCTGAGATTTATCTGCAATTGCACCGAATGGACAACTTACCATACACTGACCACAAGAAACACATTTATTAATATCAATCTTTGCTCTTCCCTGCTCATCGGTTCCAATTGCTTTTACACCACATGCCTTAGAACATGGACGCTCTTTCTTAGAAATTGCATCATATGGACAAGCTGCCTTACATTTACCACATTTAATACATTTACTCTGGTCGATAATTGCGTGACCATTTTCCTGAGAAATTGCTCCTCTCGGACAGACTTCCATACATGGATGAGCGATACATCCCTGGCACATATTGCTAACTTCGTATTTATTATCCTCACAGAAATTACATGCGGATGGAATTACCTGCATTAGAGGTGGCTCATAATACTTTTCTGAAATGTTACTTTCTTCCACTCCATCTGTGATATGTACCGGCTTATCCTGCGGTCTTAAGCACATTCCCATTGCCAAACGTACTCGTTCAGATGCAACCGCACGTTCACGATAAATACTTTCACGAAAACGTGGTTCATCTCCCGGTGTGATTTTATAAGGGATTGCTTCGATATCATTGTTTACATTATCAGACTCATACGCAACCTTTGCTACTTCTACAAAAACCTGTCTTCTTAACTGGTTTACTGGCGTATCAATTCCTCTCATCTGTAACCTCCTAAATATAAAACATATTTATCATAAAAAATTAATATTATTACACTGTCTTCGTTAATAATTTAACATAGTATATCTTCATTTACAAGGGCTTTGAACTATGTTTTCAATAATATACACATGTTTTTACACTTCCGTCATGCTCCTGCTTTCTACTTCTCAAATATTATATGATAGACGAGAATCAATATCAATAGTATTTATGTACCGATAACACATTTTTCTTTTTTTCATATTCTATAATAAATTTAACTTTTGAAAGGATTTATCTTATGGAAAATTGCAATCATACACCTTCCAGAGAATGTGGCTGCAATACTGCTCCTTCTCGCTCTATGCCTATGCAGTCTCGTTCCATGCCTGGACATTCAACGCAATCTCGTTCCATGCAGTCTCGTTCCATGCCCGGACATTCCATGCAATCACGCCCCATGCAGCGTCCTTGTGAGCATATGAAAAACGACCCGCTTTCTAAGTTGCCAGTGGCTATGGCATATGTTCCATGGCAATATTTTGAAGAAACTTATGAACCGGATAAAGCACTTCAATACGGCACCATTTTCCCTGAATTGAACAAACCGTTTTACGGGAGAGGAGGCTGTCCGAGATGAGAGGAAATCAAATGGAACAAATTAAATTATTTCAGTGGATTAATATGGTCAGCTTTGCCGTAAATGACATTACATTGTATCTGGATACTCATCCAACAGATCAAAATGCCATTGCCTATTTTAATCATTTTCGTCAAATGCGCACCAAAGCTCTTGCAGAATATGAGCAGCTTTACGGACCTTTAACCATTGACTCTGCAATGCCGGAAGATAAATGGCTCTGGTCTACTCAGCCTATGCCATGGGAAGGAGGTTTCTGCTAATGTGGAATTACGAAAAACGTTTACAATACCCGGTAAACATCACTCAAACCAATCCACAGATTGCTCAGGTTATCATTAGCCAGTTTGGTGGACCTGATGGAGAACTGGCAGCTTCTATGCGCTATTTATCCCAACGTTACACTATGCCTTATAAAGAAGTGTCTGGGTTGCTGACTGATATCGGGACGGAAGAGCTAGCACACCTCGAAATGGTGTCTACTATCGTCTATCAGCTAACTAAGGACCTGACTCCGGAAGAAATCAAAGCTTCCGGTTTCGATAAATACTATGTAGATCACACACTTGCCCTGTGGCCACAAGCTGCCGGTGGTATTCCTTTCAATGCATGTGAATTCCAGTCTAAAGGTGATCCAATTACAGACTTATTTGAAGACCTTGCGGCGGAACAAAAAGCCCGCAGCACCTACGATAACATTCTTCGTCTGGTAAAAGACCCTGAAGTTGCTGATCCGATTCGTTTCTTACGCGCCCGGGAAATTGTACATTTCCAACGTTTCGGAGAAGGACTGCGCATTGTACAGGATCAATTAGATTCTAAGAACTTCTATGCTGCCAATCCGGCATTCGATTGTAGATAAGAACTATATTTTTCAAAAACAAGGAGCCCTTCCATAAGACTCCTTGTTTTTCTTAGTATTCTTTAATATTTTTTAATTGTCTGTTGCATCATCACTTTCTGTCATTTCCCCCTGTTCCTGCTTTTGCGGCATTTCTCCGTCTCCCGGCTTTTGTGGCATCTCTGCATTCTCCGGCATCTGTGGTTTTTCTCCGTCTTCCGGCATCTTTCCTCCGCCACCAAAACCTCCTATATCATTAGAAGTTCCTCCGGCACTTATTACCATACCATCGGTAGTAAAGGAAATCGATTCTGTTCCTCCGGTATAAGAACCATTTTCATAATATCCATGATAACTATCACCAGTAATGGTTCCTCCGGTATAAACCGTATAATCCTGATCAGATATAATAGTAGCTGTGGATAATAACATATTACTGTAATTACCCGGTGCCTCAAATGCAAATACCGTATTACCATCGCTATCTAAGATTCCTATCATATCACCTTTGGATGCACTTCCCAGTAACACGGAGATTTGACTGCTTTCCGATTCAGAAGGTGCACTATTGGTTCCTCCGGTAGCAATCAATGTTCCGCCTGTAATCTTTATCTCATTCATATCACAGTCTGCACCACCCTCTGGCATCTGTGCACCAAAAGCTAAAATCAAACCGCCTGTAATCGTCATGCTTCCATTGGAATCTATCGCATCCCCTGCAGTCATTTCCGCATACAGAATTCCTCCATTAATAGTTATGGAAGTTCTCGCATTTAGTCCATCATCATTTCCTGTAATCTCTGTGGTTCCGCCATTAATAGTAAGATCATTTTTACTTTCCAATCCTTCTTCACATTTACTAATCTGAATCGTTCCGTCATTTACCGTCAGGTCCCCATATGCTGTAACCCCCTTATCCTCTGCTGCAATGGTTATCGTACCTCCATCAAGTGCAACAGGACCTTTGCTTTGCATTCCGTCATCCGTAGCTGTAATCTGAACTGTACCGCCTTCCACGCTAATCCAGTTATTGGTATGAATTCCATCTTTGACAGCGGTAATCGTATACGTTCCACTTACTACATATACCTCATCATCACTACAAATTCCATGCTTATAGTTTCCATTTACGGTAAGACTACCTTCTCCTAATAATACCAATCTGTCATTAGAAAAAATGGTAGCTTTTTGCTTATCTTCGGTTTCAGCATAACTTTCTCCATCACTAAGTATGTTCTCGGTTCCCTCTGCTGTTTCTATATAACAAGACTTTGCCTCTTTTACATAAATTGCAGGTCCATCCTCGTTGGTAATGCTCACTCCTTGCAATATCAGCTTCACTTCTTCCTCTGTATCCACCTGAATCATTCCATCGGATAATTCTCCTGAAATCACATAGGAACCGCCTTCAGTAATAGTTACCGTATTATCATCAGACACTTCTGCTCCGGTTCCGTCTATGGAAACAGTATCCCCCAGGATAATCTTTGCCTGCTCATTCCAATCTGTTTTTAACTCCAGTGCTTCTATTTCAATGTCATCTGCCTCTTCATAGGCTTCTAATTCTTCCTGGGTTAGCTGGTGTTCCATTCCCGGTCCCTGCTGCATCCCCTGTTTTTCTCCTGATTCTTCGGTCTGTGTGTCAGATTCTGACTCCTTCGTACTACTGTTACATCCTGCCACACCCAAAACCAATGTTGCACTAAGAAACAGAATTCCCAGTTTTTTTATGTACCCTTGCTTCATTATAATTCCTCCTCTTCCATGTCTGTTCTTCCGAAAATCACCGTAAGATTTCCATTTCTGCACCGCAATGCATCTAAAAACTCCTTTTCTTTTTCCGCTTCTTTCAATGTGGTATGATAGCGAAGTTCATAAAGGCTTCCCATATTTGTGGTTTTTACCTGCAATAATTTATGTCCCTTGGTGTACTGTTCAAAAATCTCTTCAAAAATATTGGTGTAATCTAAATTTTCCGGAATGGTAATCCGTAAGTCCTTTTCCTCAGTACGTTTTTCTCCATAATGTGATAATTGAAGAACCACTAAAATCACACATACAAATACCGTAACGGCTGCTGCAAAAAGCAAATATCCCATACTACAGGTAAGTCCTGCGGTCATTGCAAAGAAGATAAATGCAATATCTCTGGAACTTCCCTGTAAGGAACGGAAACGAATTAAGCTAAATGCTCCCACAATCGCCACTGAAGTTCCTAAATTTCCATTTACCATAGTAATTACAACCGATACCAAAACAGGCAAAATAATCAATGTCCTTGCAAAATTTTTAGATACCTTTCCTGTTTTCATATAGGTAAGGGAAATAATTACTCCTAACACACCTGCTGCTACGGCATACACAAATGCCATCCATATTGCATCTAACATACTTTTCTTCCTCCGTTTTTCTCTAAATTTCTACGATATACATTTCCATACTTTGAAAATGAAGTACTGTGAATTTCAAGCTCCGTTAAAATTTTCACAAACCACAAAGGCATTGCATTGGATATTTTTACTTCCATAAGATAATAGCCATCCTTTAATAGCTTTGTAGTTTCCGTATCTTTTTCTAATGTCAATGCAAAATCCCGACTTCGGATATTCTGATCAAAGGTCACACGAAACTCTGCATCTTCCTTTCCAAACAATGCAATCCTGTCATACGCTAAATATATCTTAGGAATCAGTTGATAATGATTCCACACATAATCCACTTCCCGAAAAATCTGTGATTGCTCCCTGGGCTTTTCTCCATTCTCTAAATACGCCTTTGCTTCCTGTGGTTTCATCACAATTCTTCGCTTATTTACAATGCCTTTATACTTCTTTTTGATTTCCAAAAAATAATCACTCTCTGCATTTGGTTCACCATAGCATCGTACTCGAAATTTTTCTTTGTACTTTGGTTTTTCCAATGATGTGCGTATTAATTCGTCATCCTCTGTGTCATAATAGATATTTCGAATGGTATGTAGTCCGTACTGGTCTTTTTCCATATACGGTTCCAGTCTTTGCCTGATAGCTTCATATTGTTGCCGGGTAATCATATACTTTTTCTCATACCGGTTAAATACCTTTTGTATCATATTCCCAACTCCTTTTCCAATTGTAAAGTAATTGTAAAATTCTTAAGTGATGGCTATGTGATGATAT
>ERZ1034984.1082-NODE-1082-length-27569-cov-21.013084_pt1 | contig 27569 bp, 45 predicted proteins | sample MGYA00520589_ERZ1034984 | MGnify/ENA primary metagenome ERZ1034984 (study PRJEB33766, sample SAMN09781790) | gut metagenome | biome: gut microbiome | host: Homo sapiens | place: Madagascar | study: EMG produced TPA metagenomics assembly of the PRJNA485056 data... | reverse complement strand
GCACCAAGACCCTCGGCCGCGGAGATGATTGCTGCGACTTCATGCTTCATTGTCAAAAAGTAAGCTTCATCTGGCCGCATAGGTAAAGCATTCCGGTCGCAGCGCCGCAGATGGGCAGCAGCAGAAACAGGGTTTGGGCAAACTGCCCCACGAGCCCCCATGCGCCGGTGGAGTGAAACACCTTCCCGAAGGAACAGCGCTGGATCTTCCCGCTGACCTGCAGCGCCGACGCCCCGAACAGGCACAGGCACCCGGCGGCCAGTGCTGTCGGGACACCGGAAGCGATGCAATAAGCGGCCAGCGCTTTCCAGTTCAGATCCGCAAGCAGTTGGAAGGAAAGCATCCCGGCCCCGGTCCCGTAGAGCATCACAAAGAAAAAGATGGGCAGTGAACCGATGGCGGAGAGTCCCAGCAAAAGCAGGACGACCAGTGCGCCGGATGTAGTCAGGAATTCGGTGCGGAACAGGCCGACGACCTCGGCGGCGGTATTCGCCGCAAAGGAAGCGCGCCAACAGTCGAGGTAATACCCCAGCGTTTCCAGTTCTCCGGCGCTGCACAGAGCGGACAGCGCCCCGGCAAGAAAGGTTCCGAATAGATAGGCTCCCGCCAGCAGGATGCAGTCCCGGCTGGCATGGGGCAGAGTGCGTTTTGGAATCTTCTCCTTCGCCTCGGCCTCTTCAATGATCGATTCCGCCGGGAGCGTTTCCGCCACAGGGGCAGAGCACTCTGGCACAAGCCCCGGTTCCACTGGTTCCGGGGCATCTGCCCCGGCAGATAGTGCGGGAAGGTTTTGCTGTTCCTGATAGACCCACATGTTTGGATTCCTCCTGCTTTTTTGATGCAAATCGTTTTAATGATGCCGCCGCTCAGTGCGCAGCATCCCGAAGATGCCACCCATACAGCCAAACAGAAACACAAGGGCAAACCGCAGAAGCTGCATCTCGGTGGGCGAAAACCCGGCCCAAAGGCCAAAAATGGTCAGCAGCAGGACGAACAGGATGCCTTGTATTGCGCCGCAGAGCAATCCCCTGCTGCGCTGGAAAAATGCCGCCAGCCATCCGCTGAGCAGACTGCCCGCACAGACTGCAGCGCTTGCCATGGGCCACGCGGCGGCTTGCGATAGCCCCTGCCGCGCCATCAGATACGCCAGCCCCGCCATGCAGCCACCGGCAAACGCGCCGCCGATGCCGAACGCAAGCAGCGCCGGGCCTACGGAAAACTTCTTTTGTTCAGACATAAAAACGCGCCTCCCTGCACTACTGTATGCAGGAAAGCGCGTGAAAAAGTACCGGAAGCGGAAATTACTTTTTAGCAGGAGCGTTGTCCATGTTCAGCTTTTCCACAGAGCTGATGGCACTCTTGGTGAAGCGGATCTTCACACGGTCGGAGCCAGTCTCCAGAACGAAGGTGTCGTCCTTGATGGCAACCACACGGCCGATCACACCGCCGATCGTGGTGACCTGATCACCGATCTCCAGAGCAGCACGCATCGCAGCGTCCTTCTTCTCCTGCTTCTTCTGGGGACGATAGATCATAAAGTAGAGCAGAACCAGCATCAGAGCCAGCGTAAAGAACAGGCTGATATAGCTTTCGGTCGTAGTCGTCAGAAATTGCATGGGGCAAAATCTCCTCTCAAAATTCAGATAAGTCTATTATAATCCCATCTTCGGCCTGTTGCAAGGCTAAAGTGTGAAAACCCTCAGATTCTTGTATCCAGCAGCTTCACATAGCGGTCGTGGAAGGCCGTGAAGGTGCCCGCGTCCAGCTCATCCCGGATGCGCTCCATGAGATGATTGTAGAACCACAGATTGTGCATAACGGCCAGACGCATTCCCAGCAGCTCTTCTGCCTTAAACAGGTGGCGGATATAGGCGCGGGAATAGTTCCGGCACGCCGGACAGCCGCAGGTGGGGTCGATGGGGCGTTCGTCCCGCTCGTACTTGGCGTTCTTGATATTGATGATGCCGCCCCATGTGTTCAGGTGGCCGTGGCGGGCGTTGCGGCTGGGCATTACGCAGTCAAACAGATCAACGCCGCGGGAAACAGCCTCAATGATGTTGCCGGGGGTGCCGACGCCCATCAGATAGCGGATCTTGTCCTTGGGCATGTAGGGTTCGACCTCGCTGATCATCTCGTACATGATCTCGGTAGGCTCGCCGACGGCCAGACCGCCGATGGCGTAGCCGTCGAGATCCATCTCAGCGATTTGCTTCATGTGCTCCACGCGCAGGTCGGCATACGTACAGCCCTGATTGATGCCGAACAGCAGCTGATCCGGGTTGACCGCCTTGCCCTCGTGCTTCAGACGGGCCATCTCGGCCTTGCAGCGGGCCAGCCAGCGAACCGTGCGGTCGCAGCTTGCCTTGGAGTAATCGTGCTGTGCAGGGTTCTCCACGCACTCGTCAAAGGCCATGGCGATGGTCGAGCCGAGGTTTGCTTGGATCTGCATACTCTCTTCGGGGCCCATGAAGATGCGGTGGCCGTCCAGATGGGAAGCGAAGGTCACGCCCTCCTCGGTGATCTTGCGCAGCTTGGAGAGGCTGAACACCTGAAATCCGCCGCTGTCGGTCAGGATGGGGCCGTTCCAGCGGGTGAACTTGTGCAGACCGCCCATGTCGGCCACCAGCTTGTCGCCGGGGCGCAGGTGCAGATGGTAAGTGTTGCAGAGCATGACCTGTGCGCCGATGTCCTTGAGATCCTGCGCAGACAGGCCGCCCTTGATGGCACCCGCCGTGGCAACATTCTGGAACGCGGGAGTCTGCACCGTGCCGTGCACGGTCTTGAACTCGCCCCGCCGGGCGTCGTGCTCCTGCTTGAGGAGCTTGTATGTGGTCAAAGAAGGCATGGTATCGTTCCTTTCTGTGCACGGAAAACAGCCGTGCAGCCTTACTGAAAAGCCTGTGGCGCAGACTTATCAACAACAGAATGAATTGGTGACAAGCAAAAGAGCCCCATGTGGGGGCTCTTTTGTTCGGTAGTGCGCCGCATATTCATTTTAACAGATATGTCGGCGGATTGCAACCGTTTTTTCGACGGCAGAGAGGGTTAATCAAAATGCTTCTCAGTCATTTCAAGCGCCGATGCGATGACAGCATCCATGTCGTAATATTTATACTCGCCCAGACGGCCGCCAAAAATCACATTCGGCTCTGCGTCGGCCAGCTTTTTGTACTCCGCATAGAGCGCACCGTTCTTCTCATCATTCACTGGATAGTAGGGCTCGTCACCGGGCTTCCATTCGGAAGAATACTCGCGGCTAATGATCGTTTTTGACAAATCGTTCCCATTTTCATCTTTGCCAAACTCAAACCACTTATGCTCAATAATGCGGGTCCACGGTGTTTCGCGGTCGGTATAATTGACCGCTGCGTTTCCTTGAAAGTTCGGCTTGTCCAGCAGTTCGTTCTCAAAGCGAACAGAACGATATTCCAGCGTGCCCAACTTGTAGTCAAAATAAGCGTCGATAGGTCCGGTATACACAACCTTTTCAGCCAGTGCATCCAGTTCTGTCTTGCGTTCCAAGTAGTCTGTGTCGAGGCGCACTTCGATGCCGTCCAACAGATTAGCAACCATTTTGGTATAGCCGCCTACCGGGATGCCCTGATACAGAGCGTTAAAGTAATTATTATCGAAAGTCAACCGCACTGGAAGCCGCTTGATGATAAACGCCGGAAGCTCTTTGCAATCACGGCCCCACTGTTTTTCCGTGTAGCCTTTGATCAGCTTTTCATAGATGTCACGACCCACCAGAGAAATTGCCTGTTCTTCCAAATTCTGCGGTTCACCGGTGATTTCCCTGCGCTGTTCCTCGATTTTGGCGGCAGCTTCTTCCGGTGTCACTACACCCCACATCTTATTGAAAGTGTACATATTGAACGGCAGGGAGTACAGCACACCCTTATAATTTGCCACCGGGCTGTTTGTAAAACGGTTGAACTCTGCAAACTGCGTGATGTACTGCCACACTTTTTTATTGTTGGTGTGGAAAATGTGGGCGCCATACTTGTGCACATTGATGCCTTCGATGTTTTCCGTGTAGACGTTGCCCGCAATGTTGGGGCGCTTGTCCACCACCAAAACAGACTTGCCGTGAGCTTTTGCCTCGTGGGCAAAGATGGCTCCGTATAAGCCGGAACCGACAACTAGATAATCGTACTTCATTTCTTGCTCGTTTTTATATTTCACATTTCTCAAATCCATATGTTTCCAACTCAGTCTAATCACAAGTGACTTAGTAAAATCATTCTTCTCCGTTTATTGAAGGACTGATAATTTTTTTATGGCGGCTTCTTCATCAGGTCTACCCTTTTTGGGAGCAATCAGTTTACAAACAAGTCCATCCAGTCTGAACCTGAGTGTAATATACGCCATTAATTCTTTTCGTGGAAGCATTTTTCTGAAGATGTAACATGACTCCCAAAAGCCAAAATTTGTGTTTAGGTCTTTTCTGGCCTTCTCACAGTATTCTCTTACAAATTCGGGCCGTAATTTTTGTAACGCCCAAATATGTGTCTGAAGTTTAACGGCCTGTAAATAATCCATTTGCGTTCTATCCGCGCATTTACCAATAAACTCATCCAGATATTTGAAAATTTGAAAGTGAACGAATAAACGTTCATCATCGGCCGAAACATCTTGACCCGGCCGTTGCATTCTATAATAATATAGATATTCTGGAACTGCCACCACCGAGCGAGCTTTTGCAAATGTCTCCACTTTAAATGGCAAATCGTCAAACCGGCGAAGGTCTTCATAAAAGTGAATCTTGCTTCGCTCGATCATATTTCGGGAATATATACCTCGCCAAATTGCCACACGACGATAAGTAATCAACTCGTTGATCAATACTGGGTCGGAAGTTCCATTGTTATATGGCCATCCTAAGACATCTTGTATTTCCTTTGTTTCACCAGTCTCTTCATACAAATCATTATAACCACAATAGCTTATTTCATAGCTTCCAGTCAGCGCTCTGGCAAATAATTTACGGAACATGGTCGGGTCAATGTAATCATCTGGATCAATAAATCCGACATAGCGCCCTTTTGCACGACTTAATCCGTACTGACGTGCAGATGCGCAACCACCATTTGTTTTTCGCAGTAATTTGATACGGGAATCTTTTTTTGCATAATCCTCTACAATCTCAGCGCAATTGTCGGGAGAACCATCATCTACGAAGAGAAACTCCACATATTCAGCACCCCACGCCGTTGTCGTTTCAATGCACTTCGGCAGATACGCTGCGATGTTATACATTGGAAAAATAACACTTAATTCTATGTCGCTACTGCAAGAACGCTTCCATTCAAGGATTTCCTCACCAGAGCCCCAAGAAACAATATAAATTTCTTCTGAAATCTTTCGATAACTTTCCCATATTTTAAAAGTGTTCATGTCGTTTTTGCACAGCGTACCTGCCAAATATGCCGGATTCAAGCTCGTGAAATGCAAAAGCTCTTCGTCATTTTTCAGTGCATCAAATAATAGAGCAAAAGAGCTTGTCTTAGGGGAATAGTTTGCAAGTTCTTTTTCACTCAGAAGTTTTATACTATTGGGCAGAATATCCTTGTGTGAACATTGCATCATTTCGATTGTTTTTTCTACTTTTTTTCTTTGTTCTTCTGTAGGCACAAAAATCGACAATTGACGCAAAGGTTGATTCATACATAAGTCAAAAATAAGATTTTCACTACATTGCGCGCCACCAACTAGTAAAATTTCATGAATCTGTGGATGCGCTGCGACAAACAATACAACTTGATTCATTAGTCTTTCCTCACTTCCTAACTACTCGACGAAATACAGCCTTTGCTATAGCAAGCAAATGATAATTTCCTATTACTTGATATCCAATCGGTTGACGAAGAAGCCACAGCGTCCGATGTAGGTTACAGCTTTCCGGAAATATTTCCTTGTATTTTTTTACATACTTTTGAGGAATAGCACAGCATAGTCTATGCGCTTGACCTACTAGTCTTTTTAATACTTTCGGTTTCGTTTCGGTGAATCCCCAGCGAAGAAACAACATCATCATGTCAATCACATAAGCCACCTCATCTTCACGCCAAGCGTTTTGCATTGCATAAGTCAATGTTTGTGCAAATACTTTGACGGTGTCTAGCCTTGATGCATCCGAAAGCGAAGTGATTTGACCACCTGAATTAACACGATACACAAATCCACAATCTGGCACATAAATACAACGTCGTGCCCAATAAAATAAATAGAAGTGCGGAAATACGTCTTCCCACTTTACACCTACAGGAAAATGGAAATTATAATTTACAAGAAAATCTTTTCTCCATACTGAACGACAAACACTAGCTTCTAGTGCATACATTTCTATTTTATCTCGTGGACAGCAGACATCTGTATCCTCAAAAATTTTCTCCAAACGGTCATTATCCGCCCATGCTGAAAATTCTTTCGTGGCCATATTGTAAACAGTCGGTGCCATAAAAATAATATCTGGCTGCTCGGTTTCTCTCATAAGGGCTTCATGGAGTCGTTCTGCGGTGCGAGGCATCCACCAGTCATCACTATCTAAGAATGCAATAAAATCAGTTGTCACCAACTTCATTCCACTGTTACGAGCAGCACCAAGGCCTTTGTTTTCTTGATAAAAATATGTAAATTGCTCAGGATGATCATGTGCATACTTTTTGGCAACCACAGCACTATTATCTTTTGAACCATCATCTACTACAATTACTTTGAAGTCTGAGTATGATTGATTCAATAGGCTGTGAAGGCACTGCTCAATATATGCTTCCACATTATACATAGGGACAATGACTGTTAAAAAAGGTGATTTCACGTTTATATTCCTCCTATCACTCCATCGAAATTCCGCGCTGATCAAGCCTTCTCATACGCATCGCAGACTTCTTTTGTCTCCCCCACCATCTGCACGGTACCGTGCTCCAGCCAGACGACTTTGGAGCACATCTCGCGGATCTGTTCCAGATTATGCGAAACGAACAGCACTGTCGTGCCGCCGCTCATGAGTTCCATCATCCGCTTGCGGCTCTTCTCCTGAAAGTTTGCGTCGCCCACCGAAAGGATCTCGTCTACGATCAGAATTTCCGGCTGTACCTCTGCCGCAACGGAGAAAGCCAGACGGGCCAACATACCGGACGAATAATTTCGGATGGGCATTTCGATGAAGTCGCCCAGTTCGGAGAACTCTACAATCTCATCGTATTTTGCTTTCAGGAATTCCTCACTGTAGCCTAGGATCGCACCGTTCAGATAGATGTTTTCCCGGCCGGTGAGGTCAAAATCGAAGCCGGAACCAAGCTCCAGCATGGGGACGATATTGCCGTGGGTCGTGACCTTACCTTTTGTCGGCTCCAGAATGCCGGAGATCACCTTCAGCATGGTACTTTTGCCCGCGCCGTTGTGGCCGATAAGGCCAACGGTCTCGCCTTTTTTCACAGTAAAGGAAACATGGTTCAGCGCGGTGAAATCCTGAAATGCCAGCTTACCGCGAAGGGCGGTGGTCACAAATTCCTTCAATGACAGGATGCGGTCTGTATTCATATGGAAGCGCATCGTTACGTCATTTACTTCGATCATCGTTTTGCTCATAATGTTCCACCTCCTTTACAAATACAGCACAAACTTGTTCTGGGTCTTTTTGAATACCAGCGCACCGATCAGCAGCGCGGCCAGTGCCATCAGTAGACACTGCACATAGACCACCGGGTCCGGCGAAACACCGCCCAAGATACAGGTGCGCTCCGCTTTGATAATGTGGTACAGCGGGTTGATCTGCAGAACGAACTTGAACTGATTCGGAAGAATCGTCTCCGGGTAAAACAGCGGTGTTGCGTACATCCAGATCATGCTGATGACATTCCAAAGGAATTGCACATCCCGGAAGAAGACCATCGCCGCCGAGAGTAGCATAACCACACCCAGTGTGAAAAGAATCAGACAGACCAGAAAATAGAGCGCCAGTAATGCCGATTTACGGAAATGAACGCCCGTAAGCAAAGAAACCATGATCAGTGGAATCAGAGAGATCACCAAGTTGACCACCGAGGACATCACGCGTGTAAGCGGATAGATATACTTCGGCATATAGACTTTGGTAATCAGACCGGAGTTGCCAATGATCGACATCAGGCCCATGCCACAGGCTTCGTTGAAAAAGTTGAACGAAACGATACCGACGAGCAGGTAAGCCGGGTAGTATTCAATGTCCGATTTGAAGATGGTCGAAAAGATGAAATACTGCACTGTCATCGTCAAAAGCGGGTTTAAAAAGCTCCAGAACACACCCAGTACAGAGCGCTTATATTTGGTTTTGAAATCGCGGGAGACAAGTTGTTTAATGAGAAAGCGATATTTTTTCACTGCGAGTATCGCTTCGGCCAGAATATCCTGTCTGCCGCGCTGGTAGCGATTCCATGCAAATACCAGCACTGCCAGCAATACCGCGCCAACAATACTCACCAACTGCCAATAATGCAGTCCCGCGCGGATATAATCGGTGCCCGCCGTGCTGAAACACAAGAGACCGGTCGTTTGCTCTCCGTTCAGCCAAAGACCGCTGGTTGAAGGATTTTCTGCATCCATCAGAGGGGAGACCGCCTCACCGGGAGCGGAGTCTGCTGTAATATGAAGTGCCAGCTCAACACCCGGCAAGCCCTCTATAGGCTGCTGCGCATAAATGGTTGTTGTGCCACCCTCCGGGATATCCACCGCAGCGAATTGGCCGCTCATAAGAACTTCTCCAGTATCGGTTCGTAGAAGCTCGACGGTAACAGTGCCCGCATTGGCGCGGTAATAAGTTCCCCACAGCACGGAAACGGAATCCAGACGCTGTACGCCAGTCATAAAGTACTGCGTCACATCGCTGCCCTGATGCAGCTCCACCGTTCCCGCAGTCGCTGCTGGCATTTCCTGCTCTCCTCGTGACTCCCGATAAATCAGTTGATCGCCTGTCAGAAAGTAAAACAGCACAACGAATGCACAGTAAAACGCAAAAATCCCGATCAGCACACGCTTCAAAAATCGGGGGTTTTCTTGCATTTCTTTCAATTTCTTCGTCTTTATATATTCTCTGTTTTGCATGAATTTGTTCTCTCACTCTCTTATAGTTGATTCCGCATCGTTTCGTGTTCCCGCAACGTATTCCACCTTTGGGGCAAAACCAATCCCGCTTATCATCCCTTGGAACAACACACCGAAGCGTTTCAATCGATGGTCTTTTGCGGAAAGCAAAATCTGCGTTCCGTGCTTTCCGCAACGTGCCAGATAATAGCAGATGCCTTTTATGCCTTCCTGTCGATAGGTATAGTTTTCATTCCGGTATGCGTACCAATATCGCTCGATACGCTCAATATCATCCAATGCCAGATTGCTGCCATTATTGTTTTTCATGGCATGAATCACTTGGCTCTGCCCAACGATATAACAAGGATAATTTCCTCGCACAGCGATTCGCCGGGTGTACTCGATGTCATCTCCCCAGATGAAATATTCGGAAATTGGTAGACCAACTTCACGAACCGTTTCACTTTTTAGGAACAGCGAGACAAATGTTGCCTGTTCCGCTTGCAGAACTCCCTCGCGCAGTAATTCGATGTGTTCATAAAAGCTTTTTTTCACCTTCGGACGATTCATTCGGCATTCACAGCCATCCGTCCATAGGGCAACACTGCTCATCCATCCATACACTCCCTTTAAAAGAGAGTCTGCACTCAAAAGCTTCTCCAAGGCATCCGTTTTGGGAAAGCAATCGTCATCCATGACCCACAGATAGTCATAATTTGCCTCTACTGCCCAGCGCATACCATAATGGAATCCGCCGGCACCGCCAAGGTTGCTCCCCGTATTATGAAAAAAAATATCTGTCTGCGATTCAAGCCACTGGGCCGTTTCATCGGTACTGGCATTATTCACGACTAAAATATCGCACGGTACGGTCTGTTTATGCAGTGAATCCACACACCTCTTTAGGAATTCCAGCCGGTTGTAAGTAACAACCACTGCCGCGACACGATTTTTTAGGTTATCTTGCAACATCCCACACAATTCCTATCTTCTCTAATTTTGCAACTCTCTCCGGAGTCATAACACAATTGCCGCTTTTCCTTCTCGCATTTTTCTGCCGGGCCAGCCACCGACCAAGCCGATAGCCATCCACCGTGCAATAAGCATACGGAATGTTCAGATTTCCGTTCTGTTGGTAGTATTCTTCTGCTCGTCGATAGGCATTTTGCCACCGAGCCTCCTGAGTGCCGCCCCAGTCCATCCCAATTGCAGTAAGTCGGTCGATTTGTTCGGCAGTCAACCTTTTGGATTTATTTGCGCCCGTTTTGGCTTTTCTCTGACTTGCAACCCACATCCCCAACAGGAAGCCGTCTTCACAGCGGTAGGAACTTGGGATATCCAGATTTCCTTTTTTATCAAAATACCGCTTCGCTTGTGCATATCGCTGCTCCCATCTGGAATTAACTGTGTCCCACACCATACCAATTTCATTCAGTTTTGCAACGCGTTCCGCAGAAAGTCGGCCGTTCTTCTTTCGGCTGCGCTGGTATGCGGTCCACTTTCCTAGATCTATCCCACCGATTTGCAAGCTATCCGGCACAAGCAGATTCCCATTGGCCTCGTAATATTCCTTTGCCAATTTCCAATTCTCGTTCCATGCGCTGTCCAGAACACTGCCCCATTCCATTCCAATGGCGTTCAACGCATTCACTTGTTCATCGGTAAGGTTTCCTCTGGCTTTTCCGTTGAAAACAGCCCGCTGGGTCTGTATCCAAACACCAAGCTGCATTCCGCTTTCCGTAACATACCGTCTTGGAACCGCCAGATTTCCATGAGAAGAAAAATAGGCACACGCTTCCGCATACCACGTATCCCATGTATTATTCAAGGTGTTTTCCAGTTCTCGGATCAGCCGGATGCTATCCTCCACCTGTTCCTCAATCGGAAATTTGTCTACGCGGACCAGATTTTCTTTGCCCGCACTGCGCAATTTCTGAACGGCAGCAGCCATTTCCGCTCGAATCGTGCCAACACTGGACAAGCCGTCAAAATTGTTGACAATATCTAAGATAAGCGGCTGTTTTCCATTGCCGGTGGTCAACGCTCTGCCGATCTGCTGTTTGTAGAGAATCGGCGAAGAAGTCACGCGAAACAAAATCACGCCGTCAATATCAGCCACATGAACGCCCTCGTTCAACCGGTTGATGCACAGCAAAAGTCTCAAATGATTCCTTTGGTCTTTCAGGAATTCTTCGTACTCCGCTTCCGTTTCCCGTTCACCTGCATAGAGGCAATAGATCTGCGGGCTATCATCAATGCCACGCAGCCACTGCGGAAGCTGCGCGTTGATTTTTTGCATCTGTGCCCAATCCGTGCAGAACAAGATGTATTTCCCGTTCCTTTTCAGATAGCGTGAAAAAATTTTCTCCAGTCCATCCGCTTGCCCAAGAGTCCTGCGCAGTGCATTCAATTGACGCTGACTGATATCTTTCGCGCCATTAGGCACCTGCCAATTGATCCGCTTCTGGTAACGGTGCAGCTCCTGCTGGTACTGAAACATTGTTGTCACATATTGCGGTGCTGGCAGGATTCCGCGGACAATCGCTTCTCCCAAGGTCATTTCACTGGCAACACAAAGCTTTCCCTTGACGGTAAAAAGTTCTTCCGCCATGTTTCGGCAGTTATCCAGATACCGAATCGGCGTTGCGGACAGTCCCAGAACTTTTGCACCGGGGCAGTTTTTCAGCAGCCGTTCTACACCAGTTCCCCAGCAGTACGCCCCACACCGATGGAATTCGTCCAGAATGATATATTCCGAGCAGAGCAGATTCAGTTCTCCTTCGTTCATCCGAATCAGCCGGGTATAGGTCATATGAACGACATTGTTAAAATTGCCGCTGACATTCCGCCGCTGGCTTTCAAAGATATAATCATTCGGGGACAACCACAAGAATTGCGCATCGGGATGCTCTTCAATCAGCTTGAACGCGATAAAGCTTTTCCCTGTGCCGGTAGGGTGAATGACCGCAGCGCAGCCATAGGTCTTCAGCATTTTATCAGCCTCTTGATAGGCTATTTGGTTATGCTCATATAACTCCACAGTCAGAGCTCTCCCTTTTTTATTTGCGACATAATCAACATTATGTCGCAAATGAAAAAAGGATGGCAGTTGCCATCCTAAATGAGTATAGAAACCAAGCCCTTCTGCGCTTCAAATCATCGCGGAAAGGCTGATTTGTAATGCAATAATACAGAAAGAATCAAGTACGACTTCTGATTTTTATTGGCATTGCAGTTGTGTTTTATGGTACAATGTGGTAAAATACCAGATGATGTTCTGATAATTGGCAGAGAATGACATAATGTTGATTATGTTTTGAAATATCATAGAGAAGTAGCGCAGATAGTATCAATCTAACACACCAGTCCAAGGCTTTCTATTTTTCGACGGTGCTCGACCCCGGTAGTCATAATATAAATTCTGGTTGTGTTAATATTGCTGTGTCCCAAAATATCTGCCAATTTAGCAATATCTTTTTCGATATCATAAAATGTTCTCGCGAACAGTTTGCGCAGATTGTGAGGAAAAACCTTACTTGGATTTACGCCAGCCTTTTTGCAAAGAGCTTTCATCTGTGCCCATATCGTTCCTCGATTGAGCGGTTTTCCATTTTTGGCAATAAAGATTGTTCCTGAAATGATTCCGCTCTTTTTGGCGTAATCCAGCAATAAACCACGCAGTTTTCTTGGCAGTAGAATAGTTCGCGTCTTATTTTTACATCTTACGGTGATTTCTCCGCTGAAAACGCCTTCAACAGTAAAATAACAAAGCTCACTGACACGAATGCCTGTTCCGCAAATGGTCTCCATGAGAAGTCGGAGACGAGTCTCTTGACCTGCTGCTGCCAGAAGGCGCAAATATTCATCTTTTGTCAGTTCTTTTTCTTCTGTACAGTAAGCCGACTGCTGGAGCTTCAGATTTTTCACTTTACAACTTTGCCACCCCATATAATTCAAAAATCCATTAATACTTGCCAGCATGGAATTGATAGAACGAACGGCATACCCTTTTTCTACTAAAAATTGCTTATACTGGATCAATCTGTCTTTTGTTACAGGATTCTTTTCTATAAAAACAGAAAACGCACGAACATCCCGGAGGTACTTCCCTATGGTCGCTTGACTTTTTTCCTCTAAAATCAAAGATTCACGAAAGGCAAGGATCGCTTTATTTGTTATAATCTTGTTTTCCATTTACAGTTTCTCCCATGAGACATGAACTATCGTCGGTTTTCTTCGAATGATTCAACTTTTTGCAGCCATTCTATCGCGGCTTCTTCATCAAGATGAGGTTTCAAGCAGCGTATTCAAAAGTTTTTTGGTACACTTTCACCCTGAAATGACAAAAGACCCGACGGCATAATCGCCATCGGGCCTTTACTTTTTTTCTACATACAAATATCGCAAAAAGCGCGAATTTTGTATCAAACTATCAGCATAGCATCCCCCATACTGACGGGAGTCGGGATGCCAGTATGGAAAGTAGCGAAAATACGAGCATTTTCAAAGCACAGGAGTGCCACTGGTTTCGTCTGGAATTCTGCCTTTGCATCCAAAGAGTGTTTGTATCTGAGCAGCAAAAAAGCCCCGTGTGGGGCCTTTTTGTTCGGTATAGTGCCACATGTCCTTATTTTAACAGATGCTTACCGATAATGCAACTGCTTTTTGGACAGCATCAGCGGTCGGGCGTAAAGCTCACTCCGGCAAAGTCATCTGCGGTCAAGACGTAGGTTCCATTGTCCCACGCCTCGTTGACAAGCATCTTGGCCTCTTCCCAGCTCGCCGCTTCGACGGGTACGACCTTCTTCAGGTATTCGACGATGACAACATCGTAGGGGCTGGTCCGGGGCGGAAGCGCTACCTTTGCACGTTCCATCATTCTGTCAAGAATCAGCTCATCCTTCTGAAGCTCGCTGAAATAGTCCGGGTCGTCGCCTTCCTTTCCCGCTTCCTCCAGAAGAAGCTCACTGTTCATCTCCTGACAGAAGTCGATGCAGTCCCGGATGGTGTACGGCTGATCGTTGTCGGCATTCTCGCCGTCCTGATTGTCATGCAGGGCGAGATGGAACTTGTCATCCATCATCAGGCTGTAGTCATGCCCCTCCAGATAGCCCAGCAGCACTTTGGCCTCAATGGCGGCAAGCTCAACACCCTGCCGGACGGAAACGGCCATCAATTCTTCGGACTTCGTAATCAGCGTCATATAAGCGCTCTCCTTTCATTCCATACAGACTTTTCCGACCGAAAGCAGATACGAACACCAGCCGTAACTGATGCCGAGGTCTTTTGCCTTTTCGACCACCTGAGTGATGCTGTACTTCGGTTCCGGTCTTTTTGCGAGCAAAAGTTCCTCCAGCATCCTTTCCTCCAGCGCTTCCTGCTTCCGACGTTCAGCTTGAGCAAGGCTACGTTCCAGATAATACTCGCGGTGCTTGAGATAAGATTTGTGGGATTGTGCGGCCTGACGTTTCTTTACGCAGTCAGGGCAGAACTTCTGGCGGTTCTTGGCGTTCGGTATGTCCCGTCCGCACATCTCGCACTTTGGGGTACTCATCTGAAAATCCTCCCAGAATCCTTATCCATAAGGACAACCCGGCCCACGATCTCGAACCCGGCGAGATCGGCTACCTGCTTCAATGCGCTGACCAATGCGCTGATGGTGCGCATCCGGGCAGCTTCAAGCTGTTCCTCCTTGCGGATGTTCTTGTGTGCTTCATACGGCGTCGGGTCGTTGTAATGCTCGCTGTTCTTCAGTTCCACGGTCGGCACCTCCTCATCAACAGATCATCGGAATCAGAAAGAACCACAGCGGGTACGTCTGCCCAGTTACGATAACGGCTGCGACAATCGCAGCTCCAACAGCCAGCCACTTGGCTGCATCAGGCATTTCGGCCCACATTAGTTTTTCCCTCCGTTTCAAGGTCTTTGTACGTTTTTTCCATCATCCGCTCGGAAAAATACAGTGCTTCGGCCAGTCTTCCTTCAACGATCACTCGCTCGGTGCAGGGCGGAAATTTGGAGCATTCAAACAGCGCTTTTCTGACCGCATCACGAAATCTATCACTTGCGATGCCGAGGTCAAACATTTCTTTATGTGTCATTCTTCTTCCTCCTCTACCTCAGCAACATAGCACCAGCTTTGGGGCGAGCGATAAATAGAGCACCCTTCAATTTTGCAAGTTGGCGGCTCCATGTGGCTGTCGGACGGTTCATAATTTTCGCAACGCCAATTTCCACAAACACAATTTGATCTGCCCATTCCAAAAAAGCCAAATCGTGAAAATTCGTCAAGGTCTCTGGGCGTATCGTAAACCTTCAGGTCTGAGATATGCCACGCATACAGCTCCTTGCGCTCGGTGAACGAGGAGCAATGGCTCCATCCGGCGTATTCTATGATTTGCTTCAAGGACAGGCAGCTTCCAGACGTGGCTCTTTCGATGTCTTCTTTGACAATCCATGTTTTGCCGATGATAGGCCTTATTTTGTCGCAGACGAACTCGGCGATAACGGTCTGTTCTTTCTGTCTGATTTCGATTGGAATGTTGCCACCGTCCCAAGTGACAAATTGCGGTTTACCGCGATATACTTCTCCGTCGCCAAAGACATCTCCATCTCTAAAGATGGTGATTAGCTTTTTTTGAGCCTTCGTGCAGTAGATGTAACACTTGAACGGAGGCTTCAGTTTTGGCCGATTCTTGCGAATCTCCACAGTTTTTTCTCCGTTGAGAATCTTCACGCACCACTCAGGTCGGATACTCAGGAGGACAGCTTTGTGTTCAGTGCTCATTCTGCTCCTCCGTATCCTCAATTTTTCGCATTGCCATTACCTCCATTCCTTCTTTTCCCGTATGAGCAGAAACCGTCCGGCGGCATCCTGTACTCCTCATCATACCGAATCCGTCTGTAGCACCACCCCGCCTTGATATTCTTTCCATCGACGAGCAAAGATGTCTTTCCGTAGTTCTTGAAGTGTTCACAGTCCTTGCAGCGTACGACGGGCTCGGCGTCAATAGTGGGAGCGTCATCAAGCTGGCAGATGCAGTTGAAAATTGCCGAGCCTTCTGCGTTTTCCTGTTCGTCCTCACCGGAGTGCATCCCAGAGAGCCAGCCCTCCAAAATGCGCTTGTAGGCGTTCGCATCAACGAGACGCATCACCTGCATCTTCACCCCTCTCTCCATCGAGGATGTTGCACCAGTCGTAACCGACACCATCAATTCTTCGGACTTCGTAAACTCACCGATATCCATTCTGCGCCTCCCTTTCTGGAAAGTGTAGCTTTGTAACTGCGATTGGAAACTCCTCGATTTCACTTGCCCAGCGCGCTGTTCCTGTCCCATATGTGGCCTCCCAAACCAGCGGAAAACCGCCAATGCCATCAAACAGGCTTCCCAGCTTCGCGCTGTCGCGCATGTACGGCCTTGTTTTCTGCGCAATCCAAAACCATTGCGGCAAGGCGATAGAGTTGCCCAGTGCCTTATAACGTGGGCTGTCTGCTGCCTTGTGCTTTTTCCCTTTGGTGTCCGTCCATTCTCCGATGTCCGTCCACCCGTCCGGGTAGCCTTGCAGACGTTCGCACTCCATCGGTGTAAGGCGGCGCACAACCAAGCTCACGTCTTTTCTGTCCCCCGATGTCTTTGTCAGCACCGTTTGTTGGTTTCCTCCGGCCTTTTCCCGCGCCTGAAGGGATGGGAAAATTCCATTTTCGTCATAGACTCTTCTCCCTTGCGAATCCCACGGTGTCAGGCATCCAGCGTTCTCACGCACATTGTCTCTTCCGATTCCATAGCTTTCCATTACCTGCGGCCCGGAATGCGATGCTATGCTCCGGCAGGTAATGGATGTGGCTATATCTCCCGTCACGGCCCCGTTGTACAGGTCAACCGCAATAGCGGTATAATCTGTGATCCTGCTTTTGTGGTCGCCTGTAACAGTCGGCACTATCTGGCCACCGCCATTACCTCTTGCGTCGTAGATAACAGGCTGGAAGAGTGTCTGGTCTTGGATCGTTAATAGCGTCCCGGTTTTCTCTGTCTGTACCAGTGCGCCCTTACCGCCTCCGGCACAGCCCGAACATATTTTCAGAGTGTAGGCGGCGTTCCGCCTCCCCCTCTGCCACCACTCGATCATTTCCAGCAGCGCAGTTTTTAGCAAGTCCGGCAGTGCTTTTCCACGTCTGGATGCTCGCGTCAGGATGCCCTGACACGCTCGTTCGCTCAAATAGTATTTCAGAGGCGCGTTGACCTCCAAAATCTGCGACAAGAGCGATTCGCTTTCGACGCTGGGGGACTCCCCAATGTTGAGCGTCGAGCTGTCGCCAAGCAAGGCTCCATCCGGCTCCGGCGATTGCTCCGGCTTTGCTCCATCTGCCTCCCCTCGGAGGTCTAGGAACAATAGCGTCTGGCTGTTCCACGCGGGCAAGTTCTTCCAGCACGGCGCGGAAGTCCTCTCCACCGTTGGAGCTGAATGCTCCCGGTACGTTTTCCCAAACAGCGAAAGTTGGGTGCATTCCATTTGTCGCTTTCCTCATTTCCTTGATGATTCGCACAGCCTCAACAAAAAGGCCCGACCGTTCTCCGGCAAGTCCGGCTCTGCGGCCCGCAATAGAAAGGTCTTGGCACGGACTGCCGAATGTGATGCAGTCAACAGGTTCTATCTGGTCGCCGTGGATTTTCGTAATGTCTCCAAGGTGAATCACTTCTGTACCTCCTCAAGGTTCCAGTCCAGCGCTTTTCCGCACTGGCCGCAGAACTTGTTGCGGTTGCCGTCCTCGTTCTTCAGGTAGTCCCTGCTCCCGCAGTGCGGGCAGGTGAAGTCAAAAATAGCGCCGGGAGCCAGCGGCACTTCAGGAATCTGCATCTTCAGGGCCACCATGCCCATCCGGCAAGCTTCCTGCACGGTTTCGAGGCTGTCATAATCCTCGTAATGGGTAGGTTTGAGGATTTCGGCCGCACGTTCATTGGTCATTTTCATTTTTCCCTCCAATCTCTCCGGTTGCATCTTCCAGCTTGCACCCGCAGTAGGGGCAATACTTGAAATACCCAATAACGTGAGCACCGTACTCCCAGCCAAGACACCGATTACAGCCATCGCAAAACACGCCGTCTTTAGTTTCAGGCACATATCCACGGATGATGTGCGCCGTAGGCCGCAGAGTCTCCGGGTCAATAACGGGGGCCTTCAGTAGGTCCCCAGCCATTCCCGCAACGAGGTCGGCCGCTGCGCTTTTGACCAGTCCAGCGTTATAGTCCGGAATATTCCCTCTGGTCATCAACTTTTGGGCCTCCCCCTTGTTCTCCAGCGCAGCAGTTTTCCAGCCATTGACGACCGGAACGATGTTGACCAATCGAATGCTGTCCTTGTCCATTTGTCTTTCCTCCATTCTTATACGAGCCACTGGCTCATCCAACTATCGAACTCGCTGAAGCGGAAGATATGCAAAGCACGCCGCTGCTCAAGTGAAACGACAAGCCACAAATCAAAAAGCGTTGCATCGTACATCGCGGTATCGACATCGAGGTCGTTGTGCATACAGTAGACGGTCCACAATGCAAGAAGTTGGTTCCGGCAGGAATCGAGGCCAAAATCGGTCGTGTCATCCTTGACGTAATCAACGAGGAACTGCCATTCGGACTTTTCGGTCATCCAGATCACCTCCCCTCAGCCAGTCAAAGCAGGCTTTTTTCGAGTCGAACTCCTCCGTCCATGCGTCATGCGTCGTGTTGTCGATGCCGACGTATTTCTCACCATCCTTGAGCCAATAGAGGCCATCCTCGGCCTCGTAAGAGTGCATAATGATGTAAAATGCGTCTGTCTCCGTGATTTCGGCAATCGGAGAGTCACTACGAGTCATCTGTGTTTCCTCCAATCTTATAGGTCTTCTTCCGGTTACGGCCAGTCCCCTTGCGATACTCCGCAATCCAAACAGTCTTGCCGCTCTTATAGTGGCGGAAGTGGCCTCTTACAGTAAAGGAACAGGCAGGGCTTGCGTGGTGGCCTCTGGGAACCACTGTAAGCTGTTTTCCGGCCGAGTGAATGATGTATGTAGTGTTGGCTGTATGCGACTTTGTGGAGCTTTTACGTTCAGCAGGAGCCTTCGAGGTTGTGGTAGCCACGCCACCACGGATGCTGCCCGTTCCATACGTCATCAGCGCCATCAGAGAACCATACACGGTCAAAGCGCCCTGTTCGGTTTCGGCGGGGTTGCAGTCCGCAGGGAGCGTACTCACTTTCTTCTTCCACAGGCCGTTGCCCAGCGGAGCAAAGACAACATGGCCGAGCTTCCGGGCCGGGCTGTCGAGGTAGAGCTTCAGCTTCTTGTCAGAGCGGAAGCACTTGATGGAGATGCCGCTCTCGACAATCTGGATTTCCACTTCTCGCAGGGGAACTGGCATCGAACGAACCAGATCGTTGTGCTCATCTCGCCATGCGAGGAGCTTTTCGATGTCTGCCGCCGTGACCACAATCTTGTCCATCATCGTGCATCCCTCCCAACAAATGTGCCGGCATAAAGCCGCCCGCCGATCATGTAGTGGTAGTATTCATGCCCACGCTGGATGTCGGCCTGTCTGCCGGGCATGGGCCGCAGAACCAGCGGATGCCCAGCAACCTGCACCACATATTCTCCGGCTGGGATGAGCGCCGCCATCCACGGCTCCACCGGACTGGCCCGCGCCGGGCATCCATCCATACAGCAGGTGGCGGTTACCTGCTCCACGTTCATGGTGAACATGGAAAGCTGCTCATATCTGCTCATTTTACCGCCGCCTTTTTGATGGTGAACCGCCATCCCGGCCCATAGGCCATGCGGTACTCGGCAAGCATCTTCAGAGCTTCGGGCCGGGTGTCGAACTCGTCGATGTCCTCCCACGGCTGGCCGGGATATTTACCTCTGATTTTGTACACTGAAACCCACCTCCTTGACCGCCGCGCCGTTCTTGTCACACCAGACCCACTTTCTGCCGAGCGACCGCTTGGTATAGCCCTTGTGGAGCATCTGGCGTTCCTCCTCGGCCATCGGGTCATGCCACTGGAGACCGCGAGCCTTATAAAGCGGTTCCCAGTGCGATTCGTAAAAATCGTATCCGGCTCCGTCGATGCCGAAGAAGTAGCCGAACTCCTCGGACTCATAGATGCGGAACCCGCAGTTGGACATCGCCCGAAGCCCGCCATTCTTCTCCAGCCACCAGTCATCAACATTGTCGCCGAACGACCACATCGTTCCCCACATCGGAAGAACGTCGTCCTGTTCAACATCAAAGTCATCTTCCTCGGCGGAAACGAGCTTGCCATCATACAGCTCGATGCAGTACAGGTCGCTCTCCTCGTTATAGCTCTTGATGGTGCCGCAATGCTCAAGGCTGTCAACCTCATCGGGCAGATCATAAACGTATACGGTGTCACCGGCAGCAGGCTTGGTGATTTCGGTCCAGTCATCGGGGTTCATGCCCATCAGCTTTTCAATCATCCCCTGCGGGATGGCATTCATTTCGCGGACCCACGCTTCAGCAGCATCACGGACAGTGCGATATTCAACGGTCATTTCTAATCGCTCCTTTCAGATGGACGCGCAGAAGTCGCCGAGCTTCTGCCACAGGTGGAACGTCTTCCGGCTCATCTGCACGGTATCGGGAACGCCCCGGCCAACCGTCCAGTCGTGAGCCATGCGGAACAGCCGCCCTGCGGCCTCCCGCTCCGATTCGCTGAAGTCGGCCAGCCACGTCCTGCGGCGGCGACCAGTGCGCCATGCGCTACCATAGCGGGCATAGCAGATGAGGTCATAAGGGATATTAACCCGGACTTCTTCAGCAGTGAGCTTCATCATCCGCTTTGCCATATCACTCATCCTCCTTAATCCTGAAGAAAGCCATTGCGCTTGCCTTGATGCTGCTCGGCCATCCGTCCGGGTAGGGGCGCTGTGTACCATCCGTAAAGGGAACAATCGCGGTGGCCTCTACAGCCAACATTTCGCCCTCGTACTGGTAGGGGCGGCAGCGGAACGTGCGGAGCTGGATGCTCTCGCATTCCATCGTGCCGGCCCCCATACGCCGCAGATCATCCGCGTTGCGTGCCGCGTTCGGGTCATACCCGGCGGCTTTCATGTGGTCCAGAACTGTCATATCAGGCAACCTCCTTTCCGGCAACATTCAGGCAGATGTAGAACCGGCCATCGAGGTCTTCAACCTCCCAGAAGTAACCGCCGGTGTACTTGCCATCAGTCAGCGCCTTGAAGAAGCGGTTGACCGCGGTCTGCCACATCTTGCAGTCGGTGATGAGGTCGGCGCAAACCATGCCGTTCGGCTTGTTCACGATGGCAACCAGATCGACGTCCTGCCGGTGTTCGTCCTGCTCGAAAGCCTCGAAGCTGCTGTATTCTTTCACCTTCAGCATTTCTAAATCCTCCGTGTTTTGGTAAGTTGTTTTCTGTATCTTCATTCTAACTTACCGGTCTGGTAAGTCAAACGTATGCTGAAGTTTTCACAAAAAATTTTACGGTATTCCGAAGATACTTTATGGAGGCTTACCCTACTTTACGGCTGAACCTTTCCCAGAACTGCTTGGCGATGTAGGGGCTGACCGGGGTGATGGTATGATGCTGGCATCCAGAAAGCTGGTAGAGGACGGTGAAGTAGTTTCCTGCGGCATCCTCGAACAGCTCCACATAGAAGTCCTCGAACATCACGGCCTTGTTCGAGCAGAGCGATTCTGCCTTCCGGGTGTCATATCGAACGCCGTCTACGGTCTGTGCTACGACGGGACTGGTGCTGTTGCCCAGTTCCGGGAGACCAGCGCCGCTGGCATCGCTCATGGAAACCTCATAACCAGCAAAATGCAGAGCCTTTGACAGCTCATCGAAGGTGAGCGAGTTGTTCTTCAGCCGCCCGCTGAGGTTCTGCGGGGTCCAGCCCATGTGTTCGGCCAACTCTTTCTGGGTCTTTCCTGCTCCAGCAAGGGCTGCGCGTACCATATCAGATGCTCGCATACCATCAGCCTGCCTTTCCAGCCAGAACCCGATTCAGCAGGCTCTCGTACATGGTCTGGAGCATTTCACACTTGGCTTTCGCTGCGGCCAGCTCCGCAGCCGTGTTCGGATTTGACGCTGGCGTAGACACCTTGACATCCCGGATGACCGGAACTTCTTTCGTGACCTCCACGATTTTCTCTATGGGCTTTCCAACTTCCAGCTCCAGCGAGATCAGCATTGCAACCTCCACGTTGGTCATCTCTGCCGGGGTCAGGTGGCCCTTGTAGCCCAGCAGGCGGTCAACCGATACGGTCGTAATCTGCTCACAGAGGGCAGTGCTCTCACGTTCAGAGCTGCGGATGAGAACGTGCGTCGGCAGGCCTTTCTTCGGTTGGGTGGTCAGGTATACGACCTCTACCGTCTCTGCACAGGCGTTGTTCTTCTCGTTGGAGACGATGATTGCCGGGCGTCCAGCCGCCTGCTCACAGCCGGTGTAGTTGTCCTTGCTCACATACCAAATGTCGCCACGCTTGATTTCCATACTCTTACTCCTCCTTTGCCTGACGCTTCAGCTCGGAAGCATCAATGGTGATGCAGGTAGTGTTGGCGACGATGTTATCGGCAATCCCCTTTCCGTGCTCATCCAGCAGGGACTCCAGCGAGGTTGCGGTGAACCGCAGGGCAGCAACCATGAACGGGAAGTCCATCAGGTCATACCGGTTTACAACGCCCATCAGCTCTTTGGTCATCGCGGTGACGCACTCAGCAGAAATGCTGCGGGCATCATCGGGCTTATTTGCAAGCACTGCCAGCGTCATTCGCAGCGCATAGGGCATCATTTTCTCAGCCATTGTCTTTGTCCTCCTTATACTCGCTGACGGCCTCCGAGATTGCATAATCGCGGTGGTACGTCCAGCTATCGTCATTATCAATGTACTTCCGCATCAAGACCGCCGCACGCGGGGCGAGCGCATTGAGCGTCGTGCGGTCAAGCTCATAGGCTTCCATAAGCTCCTCGTCGGTGAACTGTGAGATATATTCCCGAACGTCCTCCTCATAGCTCCGAAGCTCATGCTCGGAGTAGGAGCGAACCAGCTCACAGCCATCCAGCGGCTTCGGGCAGTAATCGGTGCAGCCATCATCATGGATGCCCGGCTTCTTCCCAGTCAGGAACGGGGCCATGCAGATGCCCTGCGGGTTGAACACGCAGGTTTCAGAACAGCATTCAGTGCAGAGCTTCTGGCAGTGCAGCAGGCTCGTGATGCTTGCCGCATTAGAGGCATCCTCGTTGTAAAGCAAGTAGGCAATGCCCTTGCTATGCCGTTCATCAAACCAGTGCCAGATGTCAACGCGGCTGGTTCCTGCCGGGAAATCCAGAAACGGGGCCTCCATCGTTTCGGTGGAGGGGTCCATAGGGACATCCCCGAACCGCTTCCACAATTCTTCAAGCAGCGCATCACGCTCTCTCAGTGTTCTCATTACCAACGCCTCCCCAGAAAGAGCCTTGCCAAGCCCACAACGGCCATCGCCCCGACGATTGCCCAAAAGGCGGCGCAGAGGATGTCTGTGGCCGTTTCGAGCCACTGATCTACCACAATCAACCATGCCATCATCATTTTACACCCCTTTCAGCCGTACACTACTTCGCCAAACAGGGCGTACTGGATGATGAGGTCTGCCATTTCGCCGTCGATCTCGCAGGTGTCAACTTCGCCATTGCTGACAGCGCCGTAGCGATCGCCGCCGTTCTCCAGCCAGAGGCGGAAGCCCTGTGCGAACTTCTCCATGTCCAGCTCGTACCATTCGGTGTTCGCCTTATCAAACGGCTCATCAACATGAATCTTGAGCTTTCCGCCGCGAGAAATCTGTCCGCTGGCGTACTCGCTAAGGTAGCAGCCAACAACCTCTGCGCAGTCGGACCAGTAGCAGATGCCCCCCTCCAACGCAGAAACCATGATGTCATCAACATCCTGCTGGGTCAGCCGGACCGTAATCTCTGCATGAACCTCGAACTTCTTTTCATCGGTCATCTTCCTTCATCCTTTCCTCAAATTGTCGGGTCAAAAATCAGGCCATCCCACTTGCCGTTCAGACGGTCGGGGTACTTCCCGGTCGGAACCATGTACCTGTCCGGGACTTCCGGCGGCAACGGCCGCTCGTTCCTCAAATCCATACCAGCGTCGAACATCGAGAGCTGCACGGTCTGGCTGGTGCATTCCCGCAGGAACCGATACCAGTAGATGATGTGGTTCCGAACGAGATTCAGGAGCAGACCGTCCGGCCATGCAGGGTCGGCGCCGCCGTTTTTCTTCAGGTCATCCCAATGCTTATACGCAGCGTCCAACTGCTCCCTGATCTGAGCTTCATTCATCTCCTCAGGGGGAATATAGCGGCTCACAGGTGTGCCTCCTTTCGGCGCTCATCGGCGATGACATCAGCGGTAATGCGGTCAACGCCGAGCTTTTCGAGTTGCCGGTAAGCTGCTTCCTTTTCCTGCGGGCAGTCGGCCCGGACGAGATCATCAATCATGTCACTCAGCATACGCCAGCCTCCTCTCTGGTGATAGTTCCGTGAGTCCACGGCCCGGTGCGAACGCCAATGCTGGGCAGGTGGGCCAGCAGGGCCTTTTTCATGCTATCGAGGTATCCCCGATAGCGCCGTTTCTGAAGGCCGGCCAGCCATGCGCTCTGACAGTCGGAGTAGCCGTCTTTCTGAATAAGCTCGACGGCCAGTGACCACTCGTTGTCCTCCACACAGATGTAAAACAGCTCATTTTCGAGGATGACCCGGCGCTCATTGCCGAGCCAGACGTTCGAGTTGGTCGCAGGCTGGAAGCTGGGGCAGAGCTTCCGCAGTTCGGCGCAGAAGCATCTGAGAACGTCTTCCTCCTTGTAGCTGCTCTCGATTTCATCAACGTACCAGTCATCGGCAACAAGTTCATCAAGGCTGATGTCTGCCATCATCCGAATTTCAGGCTCCTTTCCGTCAGAGCCGTCCTTACGCCAGACCTGCAGATCATCGTTGTCGATGTAGAACAAGCCCTCATACGGGCCAGCCACATAAACATTTCCGCGTCCCATAAATCAGCCCTCCGCGTCTTCGAGGAACGAGATGACATCTTCGAGGCCGGAGGATGCAGATTCGAGCATATCGACCGCATTTTCCGCAACCTCATACCGCTCAGTCCCCTGCAAGCTCTCAGGGATGTTCTCGAAGGCTTCCTGCTCCTCCTCGTAAAGCTCATCAATCTGGCCCTTCAGCTCATTCAGGGCATCTGCAATCTTGCTGATACGCTTGCGCCGCGAGTTATTCATTGTCACAGTCCTCCTCCACCTGTTCGTTGCAGGAATCATCAGACTCTCTGTACGAGAAATAGTAATCATCAGGCGGCTCCGTTACTCCGCCGAACCGGTCAAGCCGGCCGGAGCAATCATACATCGGATTCATCGCTGTTCTCCTTCAGGTAGCAGTGGTCAACGACCCAGCCGCCCTTGTTGCCGAAGTCCTTCATGTACCAGTCGAGGCGAACCATCTGGTCGGTGCCATCCAAGCAGGAACCGAACAGGCTGGTGGAGCAGCAGCTCGACCGGAAAGCCTTGTTGTCGCTGCTGACCTCATAGGTGCGGCTGCGCAGCGGGTAATGCCGGTCAGGCCAGTTGCTCTCAGCAAATACGATGCAGGCGCTCACCGGCTTTGCAAGCTTGGTCTTGTTGCGCTCAACGAACAGGTCCCGCAGTTCGGGATAGGTCATGTTCTGGTTATCCATAGCTGATACCTCCATCAGAGAACGAAGCAGATAACGAGCAGGGTGACGGCAAAGGCTGCTGCGCCGATGGCAACGGCGTTCAGCACGTTGTTGAAACGCTCCCGGTCGGCATCCTTCTGGCGGCGGGCTGCGCGGCTCCGCTGCTGTGCAGGGCTGTTCAGCATCCGCAGAAAGCAGTTCGGGTCGTTCTCCCACTCACGAGCAGCGGTCATGTTCTTGTTCTCCATAACTAAAACCTCCAAAATATCATGTATCTGCGGGTGGCTCCCGCGACGCCCAGCAGGGCGTTTCGGCCGGGGCCAGCGGCCATCATCAGGCGGGGTTGATTTTTTCACTCTTTTCGAGCCATCCATTATTCCAAAGCGCAATGGACCAGCTCAATCCATGCTTTTCCGCGAACCGCTTCGCAGTATCGAACAGTCCTTCGGCTCCATCACGAGATTCGGTTTTTACGACTTTGAAGTTGACTAGCGTTCCGTAACGGACTTCATAACGCGCCATCGTTCAGACCTCCTTCTCGACGCTTAACCAAAATACTTTGCAAAAAATTCTTCTTTGCTAAGAATGTGGACATCGTACACATACTCAATGGCGTCTGCGGAATCCATATCCGCGCCCTCAACGAACTCTCTGACCTGACCGCAGAGGTTATGTTCGCGGATGTACTGCTTCATCATTTCCAAGTTTTTCATTTCTGTGTCCTCCGTTCATCTTACTGTTTTGGTATGTTTTTTTCTGTATCTTCATTCTAACTTTCCCACCACTGGTGTCAAACGAAAAATGAAGATTTATCGAAAAAATTTACGGAGTACATCTGGGAATTTACCGGCGGTCAATAGACCATGCCTTCCGGGTCGATGATGGCGCATTCCTTACCGTGAACGTAGTAGGCGTTGCCGCCCTCATCCACCCAGACTCGGCAATAGCCAGACAGCCCAATTTCTGGGCCGCTGGCTACGCCGTCCCACTCTGGCTTACGGGTCAGCTCGCCGACCACCGCAAAGTCAATGTCCGCTGCATACTGACGGGCAATGCTCTCAGTAGTAGGCATGAGCGGTGTTCCTGATGGCGTGGACCATCATCGTGATGGCCTCTGCCAGCGGAGTGTTCAGGTACGGCAACTCCTTGTCCTCCACGATCTCGGAGTTCATGGTCTCGCCATGCTCGTTCTTTGCCGTAATCCAGCAGCCATCACCGGTGTTCTCCAGCACGATGCTGAAGTACGGTTCCTTCTGGCCGCAATACTCCAGATACTCCAGAAGATACGGGCCTTTTCCTTGCCAACGGACTTGACCGACCAGCGCCAGTTTTCGTCGTTCTGGTTGGCCTCGGAAACCAACTGGCTAATCAGTTCCTTGTGTTCACGCAGATCATACATAGTTCTAAACCTCTTGACTTTCCCCTGCCATACTGATAAAATCGAAACGAGATGGGGCAGGTCCCATCCCGTTCCGTCTGGCTAGGTTCCCACAGGGTCGCAAACTGTGTGGGGAACCTAGCCTTTACTGTTTCTTAGACTCGCCGGTTGCGGGGTCGAGGACTCCAGCAATGCACTTAATGCACTGCGTCGCTTCCTCGTCCGTGTGACCATGAGCTTTCAGCCAGTCGATCAAGCGGCTGGCTTCCAAAGCGGTCATGCTGCACTCGCCTTTCATTTTGTTATACCTCCTGCTCGTGCCTCCAACTTACCAGCCGGATGCTGGTAATTGTAGATAACTTACCTTTTTGGTAATTTATCTTAGTATCATTATAACTTACCCAACTGGTAAGTCAAT
>ERZ1034984.1080-NODE-1080-length-27586-cov-10.568668_pt1 | contig 27586 bp, 25 predicted proteins | sample MGYA00520589_ERZ1034984 | MGnify/ENA primary metagenome ERZ1034984 (study PRJEB33766, sample SAMN09781790) | gut metagenome | biome: gut microbiome | host: Homo sapiens | place: Madagascar | study: EMG produced TPA metagenomics assembly of the PRJNA485056 data... | reverse complement strand
TCGGCTGCGTCTCAGCAATTCAAGCAAGCTTGATTGCATTCGACTTGCACGATATTCAGCCCGCCTTGATTAAATCAGAAACTTGAATAATGTAACAAAAACGTGTTCTAAGTGCGACGGCACTGGTAGGAAAAAATAAAATGTCGTTATAAGCTATTAGCTGAATCGAAGAAATGAAGACCATATACTATTTCATCATTACTACCTAGAATACCACAACCACATCCTACATTCTTTTCTATCTTGATTTGTATGTTTGACCAACTACGATAATTAAATAGTGAGGCAAACTCTCGGTTTGGTGAAGTATTTTGTTTATTTTTGCCACATTAATAGTCTAAATTTATGAAACTGAATAGAATCAAACTTGTATTTGTTGAGAAAGGTATATATTATGAATACGCATATAATTTACTGAACAATGTACATTTTGAGGAAATTGCAAAAGGTGGTGTTTAGGCATTGCTTACTCAAACAGAACTGAATAACTATGGAGTTGTTATTCCACCTGAAGATATTTTGGAATCGTTTGAAAATAATGTTGCCCCAATCTATTCATATATTGATAATTTAAAGATAGAGAACTCCAACCTCTGCACCCTCCTAAGTCTCTTAACTTCAAAACTCTCATAGTCCGATAGGAATTCAGTCTATAAGTTTTGATATTCAGATCTTGCAGATTCAACCAACAGACAGAGCGTTGCAAAACAACAATCTTCTCCATCATATGTAGCAAATCTCTGCGTCAGATTGCAATTAGGCAGACATTGTCTGCCCAATCATAATCGCTATTTTAAAAACAAGAAAGGAAACGCTAATGTACACACCTCCGTTCACCATATCAGCCGAAGCAATCAACAAGATTGCCGACATATCGAGGCTCATAGAGCGATATTCCATCCGTATGGAGCAAGAGGATGCTCTGATGCTGCGAAAGGCCAACAAGATAAAGACCATCCACAGTTCACTCGCCATTGAGGGAAACACCCTTAATGAGGATCAGGTGAGAGACATTGTGAATGGCAAGACTGTCGTTGCACCGATAAGACAGATACAGGAGGTGAAAAATGCCATAGCTACATACGAGCAGTTTCCACATCTCGATGCCTTTAAGGAGAGCGACTTGCTGCGTGCTCACGGCATTATGATGCAGGCTCTTGTTGACAATGCCGGACAATACCGCAGGGGCGGAGTGGGCGTGTTCTCTGAGTTGGGTTGCGTACATATTGCTCCCCCTGCTGATCGTGTACCTTATCTCATGGCAGACCTATTCGAATGGTTGAGTGGCAGCAGTGACCATCTTTTGGTGCGATCGTGTGTGTTTCACTACGAGTTTGAGTTCATACATCCATTTGCCGACGGCAACGGACGTATGGGACGTTTGTGGCAGTCGCTCATATTGAGCAGACTGCATCCCGTGTTTGAACACCTGCCGGTGGAAAACATGGTGTATGCCAACCAGCAGCAATATTACGACGCAATTACTGCTAGTAGCAATGCAGCCGACTCCGGACCATTCATTGACTTTATGCTTGGGGAAATACAGAAAACTCTCGAAGCGCACAAGCGAGAATCAATAAAGAAAGTTCCTAATAAAATTCCTAATAAAGTTCCTAATAAACTGTTGCAGGCTTTCCCCGAAATTCAGAGTATGGCATGGAGCGTATACCTGCAGATAGCAGCCAATGGACATCTTACCACCATACAAATGGCTGAAGTCTTAGGTATCAGCGACCGTATGGTGAGAAAACACATCAATACGCTAAAGGCAAAAGGATTGATAACTCGCATCGGAAGCAACAAGACAGGACATTGGGAAGCGAACAAAATCTAAATAACTCAACTTTCGGATTTAGCCCGCTCGTACTAAATCTGAAACTTAAAATGTAGATATGAGCCAATGAGACTGCAAGGTCAAAACGAAATGCAACTATTGCCGGTAAAACGCCAAAGCATTGCTACGTGTTTGGGCATTATACCGGACAACAATACTTTGGAATATGTTTTTAGGTAAAGATGTGACTCAAAATGTGGTAGAGGTGTTGCGCAATTCATAAAAAGGTTTTAACTTTGCACCGAATTGATGATGAAAACGCAAGATATAGCCATCGCATCAAGTGTTGTTGATAAAAGCCGAGAGATGAGGCTGTCATGTCGCAGTTGTGCGTTTACAAGTGCGGCAGTACTAATTTTTTGCACAAAACTATTTACCAACAAGCTATGACACGCAATGCTTATTATATACTTTCCTCCGTGTTTGGTCGTAAGGTTAAGCACGCGGCATTGTATGCCAGCAATATGCTGCTATTTACCCCCCCATTTGTTATAGAAATTTCACATTAGCAACGTACACTCGCTATGGTGCAAGCCCCCTTTGTGCCGTAGAGTCATCGCCGCGCCATGGTCTGCATTGTCAGTCCATAGCGCGGCGATAGTCGTGTTGTACGTTACCTAACACTGAACTTATAACTTAATATTAACAAATATCACAAAACGATGAAGAAAATTTCAACTCTTGCCTTGGCACTCATTGCCATGGGCAGCCTGTCTATGCCTGTTTCGGCACAGACATATTTTGATCCTGTTTCAAGTATCGATGCTTCGGGCTGGTATAAAATGCGCTTGATCGGGAGCAAATATAATGAGAACGTAAGTTCAACAGCACCTATGTTTGTGTTCTCTTTAGCGCAAGCAACTTCAGACGGCTATATTTTCGGTACAAGTACTGAAGAACAGTCTGACTTGTCGGCCTATGTTTATATAGACAAGTCTGGAGACAAGTATGCTATTCGAAATATGAATGGCAAGTATGGCGATAAGGAAGCAAAATCTTCTGATACACGTGTAGATCTTTCTATAAGTGTAAAATCATCTGCCGATAAAACTTTCTTAGTAGGTCCGGAGTGGGATGATTATAAAAAAGGCAATATTGGTAAGTTTAGTGGTGACAATGACGGAGTTTTCCAATTCTCAAAAATGAGAGACGATGACCTCGAACTATACGATGTGTATTCAGTCACGATCACGGGTTATGATGCAGCCACTTTGACTTGTTATGATAGTGCGAATGACGGTTTAGCAACTGTATATAATGGTGGTAGCTTCTTTGTCAAGGCTCATGCGATATTAGACGAAGCCAACTTCTCTGCAACAGACGTTAACTGTTACGACAAATCAGTGGACATTGATGCCACAAATAAAACCATTAAGGTGACGTATACGCTGAATTTAGCAGCTTTAGTTGATCAAGCCTACGAAGCCTTCTCTCACACAAGTGCTGGTTATCCGTTAGTAGGCAGAGAGTCTCGCACAAATCTTCTAAAAGCTATCAATGCTGCAAGCGGCACAGGTGATGTTCAAACGCAGTTTACTAATTTGAGCAACGCTTTAGAGGCGTACAAGAGTGATAAGAACGTGAAGATGCCTGAAGATGGTAAGGTTTATGTTCTCACCAATGTGCAACAAGATGGTACTTGCTATTATTTTTCATACAATACAGGCAGACTCAGTGCCGTAAGTGATAAGTCTAAGGCTGCTCAGTTCGTGTGCCGTGTAGTAGATGGCAAGTATGTATTTGTTAACGTGGAGGACGGTAAATACTTGGTGGTTGCTGCTTCAGGTAACAATAGTAACTATGGTACCAATAGTGGTAAGGGATATATAGATTCATATCAAGCGTCATGGGCTGACTTGACCTTGTCAAAAAACAGCATGTACCCTTGTTTCAATATAGGAGGGGCACGCACAGGTTCTGCTACAGAGGGCTATTTCATTGTGAATAAGGATGGTTCGTTCAATAGCTGGATTATGACTGAGAATAATGATGTCAAACACACCACAGCTTTCAAACTCGAAGAAGTATCTTACCCCAACACCGTCACTTTCAACACAGTTAGCGACGTTGAGGGCGTGAGCAACCTCGCCACATTCAGTGCACCATTTGCTACTGTTGTGCCTACTGATGTTACAGCTTACTACGTAAGCACTGCTGAAAATAGCAAGGCCACAATGAAGGCCATCGAGGCTGGCAAGGCTATCCCCGCAAACGCTGGTGTTATCCTTACTTCAACTACAGGTGCTGAGGCTACCATGATACCTGCTACTACTGAAACTGCTGCAGATCTCACTGACAACAAGCTCGGAAACACTGCTGGTGTTGCCAAGACAATCGCAGCTCTTGACCATGCTTATATCCTTTCAGCCGTAGATGGTAAAACTGCATTCTATAAGGGTACAGCAAACACTACACTCGGCATGAACAAGGCATACTTGACTCTCGATGCAGCTGGTGCAGAACATGCCATCTCTATGAACTTTGGTGGCAACGTAACTGGTATCAACCAAATCGTTAATGCCGAGCAGAACAACGCCCCCGTTTACGACCTCACTGGCCGTCGCGTGGTGCGCACCGTTAAGGGAGGCCTCTACATCAAGGGTGGCAACAAGTTCATTGCACGCTAATTAAATTGACAGTAGTATTAAACCATCAAAACAGATAATGACAATGAAAAAGACATATATGGCTCCCACAGCACAGACTATTACATTCGACGCCATGACCATGCTCGCCGCCTCACCCGAATTGAAGGTGAACACCGACAAGGAAGTTGATGCAAGCACCTCTTTCTCTGGCGAGAAGGGTTGGAACAGCGACTCTTGGTCTGACGAAGACTAAGCTACAACTTGACATTTAAGGTTAGAATTATTATATGGGGGTTGGCAGACCGTGAGGTTTACCAACCCCATTTTTAGCACCGTAAGTAACCATTTGGCAATAAGTCCTGACTTCAATAGCATATTTCATGAATTTGCTAACTTTGGTTGTGTAAGTCAGTTCTCTCTAATTAATATTGATTTCCGGTGGACAATTCAGTTGTCGCAAATTTCCAATCCAATATCTTTTATATAGTGTGATGTCATCCATTGGTAATATTCCTTTTCTTTGTTGTTTAAAGGTCGGGAAATGGTGGTGGGTGAAATCAAGTTTAACAGATGTCGGTATGTATGGGAAAGTTCGGATTGAGCATCAAGACTATCTAAGTCTATCTGTTGTAAGAAATAGAGTGATACTTCGTTGTTGTGTATTGCGTGGAGTAATAAGGCTGCTCTGATTTGAAGGCGAAACGTTGCTTTGGGGGTTAGTCCCGTAGATGAAAGGGCTTTAAGAATGAATGCAAGTTGAAGTGGCTTATCGTCAACGCATAGAGATAGACCTTCCCAAGCGTAATAGATATGGGGGTGTAATAAAGCGATTCTAGTATAAATGGTGTGGGCATTTGTTTTGTCGTCAGACCAAAGAAAGACTTTGGCTAGACAACGGAGCATACGCATCTGATTCGTGCTCTGTTTCAGAGCTTCGTTACATAGACCGATCATCCATTCCCAGATGTTGTTACTGGGTTTATGAGGTGGGGCTACTTGCTTGATACATTGAATGATAGCACGCTCTGCAAGAGGAGGTAGAGGACGAGGGGAGGGATATGAGGATAACCAGTCTTGTGGCCTGAAGTTCTTGATATTCCATGCCTTCATAAAGGCTATGAAATCGTAGGAGTCTGGCTGATTAGAGTTTTCTAGCAAATAGAGAGTCCAGGTTAGAACGCGAGAAAGGTATTCTGAAGGCCCACCGATACTATAGGCTTGGGTGTATTGCAAGAGTGCATTCCATCTTTCTTCTTCGTTGAGAGAGGTTTTAAGTTTTTGCTCTAACTGGGGAAAAGCATATTTCTGCAGCATTTCAGATGCTTCCCTCTTATGCGCTTCGTTTACTCCATAAAGTAATTTGTAAGCATGAGAAACGCGGCATTCCTTTCCTAGTTCGTGGAATGTCCGAACAAAAAGCGGTGGAATTGAGGCTGTCTCCGTATTGAATACTTCATAGTCTTCCTTACTTAGAAATCTTGTATTCCATAGCACAACAAATTGAGATAATGAGAAGCCATTCCTTTCCTTGTAAAGTCTAAGTGCAAAGTTTAATACCTGAGAGTGAAGGGGAGAAGGACGTCTATTCTGGAGTTGCAGGTAATGGAAAAGTATTTGCTTTTGCACATGAAGGTCTTCTCTCGTTTGTGAACGTTTAAGATAGTTGAGTAACACCCATCCATACAACTCTTGTAAAGCCCAATGAAGTTCGTTAGCACGAATACTCTTGTCTTCGATTAACTGCTGATATGCAGCATTTGCATCCTTTTTCGACCATCGATAATATCTCATCATTTCTACGCCGAGAGGGAGTAATTGCATCTCTATTTCACGATATTCTCGTTGTAAGCAATGTTTGTTTTCGATGGGGGTGGAGAGCAACCATGCCATTTGCTTTAGTATACTTCGAGTGCAGTCTGCCTGTTGCAAGGGAATGCTCCACTGTTCGCACATTTCTCTAAGTACCCAAAACATGCGCATTCGGGTCCATGAATTGTTGCTAAGCTTTACAGCATCAATGGCTTCGTTGTAAGCTTCGGTGATCTTGCCTTGTTTTAGGAGATCTTTAATGTCGAATTGTGACATGAGCGATAGATGCTGAAAATTTAGTGGTACTAATGTAGTTGGTAGAAGATGAGGCTATCCATATCAGAACAGAGGATCATCTCTGATGATGTGAGACGCTTGATATGATAGTTTGATGCATTTCCACGGATGCCTAGCGGAACGAACGTTGTTGTGTTAGGATCGGTGGCTAGGCTGTCTTTGTCTCGAAAGTTGATGTAAACATTTGTAATACTGAGTCGGTCGCCTTCGTAAACAAACCTGCACATAGTGTTGTTGGAATGGCCGTTGAGTAGACTGCTCGATGTGATTTGAAGTATATTGAGATGAAAACTCCAAAAGATACTGCTTCCCATTTTGTTGGAGTATTGTGTATAGTGTGTATCTTCCTTCGATGTTTTGCTGTAGCATTCTTTCATGCGCCATCTACCATCTAGCTTGCCATTATGTGATACCTTAGAACAAGAGAAGAGTAAACTTGTGAGGAGAAAGCAAATAGTGATGAAGTGAGAGTGTCTCATATCGTTAGCTTGGGGAAAAAAATGAGTGATGTTTCTATTGTATGTCTTTATTCGCAGTAGGAATACGGCCTATATCTTGTAGGTAAGGATGTGGGCTTATCTCGATTTCTTCCCGAAAACGCCTTGCTTAGCAAGGGTAATTTGGAATCCTGTATTATTGCCGATAAGGTTGCCTCGATCGAGGGCAAAAGCTAGCTTTGCGCTCCATCCAGATAAATTGGCTCGTCCGATGCGAGTGGGAGAGTAACAACATTCTATAAGCATGCTGTTGGCCGTGCGGGTGTGAGGAAAATTGTTGCTATACGTTCCGAGACTACGTTGGTGGGTGTAGAGCAGACGATAGTGAATATTGGAAGTGGGATTACCACTGATGCCGATATGATTGGCTTTGAATCGGGTAGAGAAAAAAGATAGGGCTTTATTATTCGAATAAAGTGGAGATAGGAATAAAGGGTTGCCTATCGCTTGTCCCCAATGTTGCCAACCTTGATAGATATTGTGGTTATAGTAATGATCTGTGCCACTGATCTGATCGGGAAGACCTTCGGTATGGTCGTGGTATACAGGTCCGCTCTGATAGGTGGTTTTAATATATTCGTAGGTCAATGCATCAACAAAGCGGTTCTTGGGAAGGTGCGCTTCAATACCCACCATTCCGTCGAACCATCCATATTGCAAAAACATCTCTGAATGATCTTCAAAGTAATGGTCGTAGTAGGTACTGATACTCCAATTGGGTGCGTTCCAACTAAGGCGAGCTACCCAACTGCCAAGCATATTTCCCATGGAGTTGGAATAGCCTTCTCCGTCGGTAATATCTCCACCTCCGCTGAATGTGGCATGAAAGAAGTCCTTTAAACTATTGCCCATTTTTACGGGTTCTCCCTCATTAACCTTGTCACTTTGGATGTAGTAAGCTGTACCGCCAAATTCTGTAGCCATTTCTAGTCCACCTTCCAACACAAGGGGAAACTTGCGTACATTACCAATGCGCATATAGCCAGCTTTGGTATGAAGCAAAGCCTTCTTTATATAATGTTCATTAGTGCCTTGGAGCCTGTCTTCTTGAAATCCTCCATCGGTCATCATGCCATAGCTGATGTGTCCTCGGATACCCACGAAGTCGGATTTACCGCTGATATTCCAATATTCGGGCAGTTCAAGGCGTAGGGCAGGGACGGGACGAGCATTAATTCCTAAAGTCTGACTTCCTGTGCTTAGTTCTGCATTCTTAAAAGCTAAGGGCTGCTGCTTCGCGCCTAGCGAGAGCCTAACTAATTTGTATTGGAGGTCGGCATATAGTTGTTGTACAGTAAGGGTGCTTGTCTGATTGTATCCTACCGCAAGATCAACACCATAACCTATGCGCCATTTGCTGAGCGAATCATTCTCAGTCTGATGAGCCATGGCAATCCTGAGTAATCCATTAGAGCGGTCAAAGGAAGAAAGTCCGTAACGATTAGAAGTGAGCCAAAATGGAGTCTTCCCCTGTGATTGATCTATCTGGGCAGAAATGCTATAATCGATGTTGTAAAGAGATCTTTCTGCTGCATTTTGAGCGTGTGTCAGTCCTGAAAGTGTGAAAAGAAAGTTGGTCACAAGAATCTTTGTCGTAAATCTCATCTTCGTCTCTATTTAGTATGGTCATTGTTTCGCTTATGTTTTGCAGCTGCACGCGAATGAGGGTCTTGTTTGTTTGATTTGTAGGTTGTTGAATAGGTTGATTTATTGTCGTACTTAGGATGGTTTGAAGTTCGATTCTTATTCTGTCTTTTTCTATTACCTTGTTGATGGCTGTTATTGTAATTAGTCGGGGTTGATGAAAAACCCTCATTCGCGGGATAAAGTCTTTTGATAAGATCCGTACGTCCCATTTTACGCAGTTCTGTAATAATCTTTTGTCGCTCTTCTGGCTTGTACCAGAAGAAGAACATGCGCTGCTTCAGTTTCTCTTGTGGCGTGTGTGCAGAGAACACTTCTTCGAGCGTGTAAGGATGATATCCCGAATACCATGTATCGGTTGAAACAGTCATAGGGGTGGGAGTAAAGTCTTGCACTTGCTCGAGCTGAAAATCCATGTCGCGTGTTTCGGCAGCAAGTTCAGCCATATCTTCTTCAGTACATCCAGGATGGGATGAAATGAAATAAGGAATGATTTGCTGGCGAAGTCCAGCTTCGCGATTGATGCGGTCGAAGATGCGCTTAAACTCATGGAATAGTTGGAATGATGGCTTTCGCATGAGATGGAGTACACGATCGGATGTATGTTCTGGTGCCACTTTTAATCGACCCGAAACGTGATTGACCACCAATTCCTTAGTGTATTCTTCTGCTGCTTTGCGTAATTCAGGGTCCTTGTATTGATGGAGCAAGAGATCATAGCGCACACCGCTGCCGATAAAGCTCTTCTTCATACCAGGCAGAGCGTCAACCTCTTTATATATCTCGAGCAAAGGTCTGTGATCAGCGTTTAGGTTGGGGCAAACAGATGGACTGATGCAAGATGGTCGCTTACATTTTTCGCAAATATCTCGATTCTTACCATGCATTTGGTACGTGTTGGCAGAAGGACCACCTAAGTCGGATAGATATCCACGAAAGTCTGGCATTTGCGTGATCTTTTTCACTTCGCGTAGAATGCTTTCCTTAGACCTACTCATGATAAATTTACCTTGATGAGCAGAAATGGTGCAGAAAGCGCATCCGCCAAAGCATCCGCGATGGATGTTGACTGAGAACTTAATCATTTCGTATGCAGGAATGCGCTTGTTTTTGTATTTGGGGTGGGGCAGACGTGTATAAGGGAAGTCGAATGATCGGTCAATCTGCTTCGTCGACATAGGCGGATAAGGAGGATTCACTACAACATAAATACTGCCTGTTTGCTGCAAGATACGCTGCGGATGGAGTTTGTTGCTTTCTTCCTCAATGTGTCGGAAGTTCTCTGCAAAGTGTCGTTTGTTAGTAAGGCAATCTTCATGAGAGTGCAAAATGATGTCGTCGTCGCAGATACCATGTGGAATGTCCTTTTCCTGTTGCAACGTTACAGTTTGCTTTATGGGAATATTGCGCATCAAATCGTTGAATTGCTTCGTCGTACAGAAGGTTCCTTCTTCATCGTGGAGAATGTAGCGATTGATGTTTTTGCAAAGATCTGTCATCGGCAATTCTCCCATGCCATAGACAATCATGTCCGCTCCGCTATCTGTAAGAATGCATGGGCGGAGTTTCTCTTTCCAATAATCATAGTGTGTGACGCGTCGTAAAGAAGCCTCGATGCCACCCAATACAACGGGAACATCGGGGTATAGTTCCTTGAGAATCTTGGAGTAGACAATGGTGGGGTATTCAGGCCTCATATCGTGGCGGCCATCAGGCGTGTATGCATCTTCCGAGCGTAAACGTCGATTGGCCGTATACTTATTGACCATGGAATCCATACACCCAGGAGCAATACCAAAGAACATCCTAGGGCGTCCCATTTTTTTGAAGTCTCGGTAATCGCCATGCCAGTCGGGCTGTGGCACAATGCACACGCGATATCCTTCGGCTTCGAGTAAACGACCTATTACGGCAGCTCCGAAAGAAGGGTGATCTACATAAGCGTCGGCTGAAAATAGGATGATGTCTGCAACATCCCAACCGCGGAGGTCCATTTCTTTGCGTGTGGTTGGAAGCCAGTCTGTTAATTGCATGCTATGATGTGTGGTGATTTATGAGTAATGGTTAAGGTCTGCCAACCTGTGATTCTCGATGGAGGTATAGCACAAGCTATCTAGCTTGTCGTAGTCGAAGGTGAAAAACGTAAGGTGTTGTTGTTCATCACTTTCATAAAAAAAGAGGAAGGCAAATATTTTGCTCAACTTTGGTAACAGATTACTTGCCTTTCTCCTATTCTAGGGGGAGATGCTATTTAGATGAAATGATAAGCCTCTCTTGACTATTTGTGCCTAGGCTTCTGTGGAAGATGTATCTTCGACGAGAATAGAGTGAGTCTTCTCCCATTCATGGTATGCCTGGATGAGATTTTTGAGTCCGAAAGCCTTCATCTTGTCATGGTAGATTACGTCAATGCAGAGGTCTAGCAATTCCTTCGTGTTTTCAGTGCTAGATGCGATGAGCGAACGGATGCTTAGTTTCAGTTTGTCGAGTTCGGCTTCGGTTATGTAGCCAGTAGAGTTGATAAGTCCGTTGAAGAGGTTGTACTTATGGATAGTGCACATATTCTGGTCGGTAACGTTCATGTGACGTGTGCCGCTTTCGTTGAGTTGAATGTCGTACATGTTGAGTAGATTTAATATAAAGTAGTAAAAGTTATTTTTTGATTTGTGATTTTGCAGCCGCATAAGCTTTTTGCCAATTAGTGTTTAGGCAGAAAGGCGTTAATTCTCCGCCATCGTTGATAAAGGCCATGGTGGTTTCTTGGTCTTTATCGTCAAACAGAGGGTTTGACACCGAAGCATCCATGAAAAGCATAATCTTCTCCTTGCGTTTGTCTTCGCTCATCTTTTTGCTCTTAATAATTTCATCGAAAAAGAATGTGATGAATTCAGAGAGATAGTAAGCTTGCGTGTCAAGAAAAGCGGAGGGCACAGAGTCTGTCTCTTCGAAGGCTTTCTTCTTCATATATATAAGGGCTGTACGCTTAAACTGTGCGATTTGCGTCTGTGTGAAACTACTCGTCGGTGAATTGACAATGCGTGTGGCGCTTTCTAGTACAATATTATATACGTCTTGAGCTTTAGCTGTGTTGTCGAAACAACTCATGAGCAGAGATATGACGAGCAGGAGAAGTCTATTCTTCATAATGTAATGATGTTTTGAAATGGATAGCGCAGTCTGATGAGAAGCTTTGCAAATTTTCAATCAGTGCACTCGGTTGGCATTTTGTTTCACAAATGAAGCCCAAGAATGTGCTACATTGGCATTGTGCTCAGGTCGTCCGCTTTGTAGAAAATGGCAATAGGCTGCACCAAGAGCATCAGTAGCGTCGAAGAAAGGAAGCATGTTCTCATTGGAAATATGTAGCATTCGTTGCAGCATGGCTGCTACTTGCTCTTTGCTCGCTTGCCCATTTCCTGTAATAGCCTGTTTAATTTTCAGAGGCGCATATTCATGGATGGGTACGTCGCGACTGATGGCAGCAGCGATTGCTACTCCCTGAGCGCGTCCAAGTTTCAGCATACTTTGTACGTTCTTGCCAAAGAAAGGGGCTTCGATAGCCATTTCATCGGGTTTGAATGATTCGATGATGCCAATCACACGTTCGTAGATACGTCCGAGCTTGAGATATACGTCTTTGCATTTTCTAAGATCTATCACACCCATGGCTTCCATAGAAACCTTGCATCCGCTGATTTTGATGACACCATATCCAAGCACGTTTGTGCCAGGGTCAATGCCAAGAATTATCTTTTCTGGGATTGTCATAGTGCAAAAATACACAATGAAGCGCAATTCTAAGCATTTATTTCTGCAAAATTTTCCTATTCTAAGATTAACTTGTATATTTGCAACATGCAGTAATTTGCAAAAAGAAGATTTATGCTGAGGAGTAACAATGCTTCGCGTAAAAAGAAATGCAGATTATCGCTTACACAATAAACTAACAAAACAATGAAACGTTTATTATCTTTCCTCTTTGCCGCAGTGGTTTGTACAACCATGATGGCGCAAGCTGTAATTAAGTTTGAAAAGACTACTTTGGACTTTGGCACATTTCATGAGAAAAAAGTACAAGTAGGAACTTTTGTATTTACTAATACGGGGGATAAGCCCCTAGTAATTCAGCAGGCTTATGGATCGTGTGGCTGTACTGTAGCTACTCCTCCTAAAGATCCGATTGCTCCAGGTGAAAAGGGGGTGATTAAAGTGTCGTACAATGGGAATGGAAAGTTTAAAGGTTTCTTCAAAAAAGCCATAACAGTTCGTTCCAATGCTTCAAATTCAATTGTTCGTGTATATATCCAGGGCAATATGCTTGTGGATGAGTAATTTAAAAGAACGATTGCGTAGAGCGACTATGTCCTATGTCCTAGTGAATTTTAGCTAGAAGAACATAGGATACTTCTGCTAACGAAGAAGAAATCATTTCGTAAGGAACATATTTATTATTACGTGCACAATAACAATTTATGAATAGCAATAACTACCTCGTTGTTTTAGCTGGAGGAGTCGGAAGTCGATTTTGGCCAGTTAGTAATGAGTCATTACCCAAGCAATTCCTCGATATACTGGGCTGCGGACGCACATTGATTCAACTTACCTTGGATCGTTTCAAGGGGCTCATTCCAAATGAGAACGTTTGGGTGGTTACCTCGGAAAACTATAGGCAGATTGTAGAAGAGCAACTTCCTGATATGCCCAAGCAGAATATATTGTGCGAGCCTTGTAGACGTAACACCGCTCCTTGTATTTGCTACGTGAGTTGGAAAATCAAAAAGCAGAATCCGAAAGCAAATATTGTGGTTTCGCCTGCTGACCACGTCGTGATGGATACAAAAAGTTTTCAAGAAGCCGTGGACGACTCTCTATCGTTTGCAGCAGAAACGGATGCAGTTGTTACTATAGGCTTGAAACCCACACGTCCGGAAACGGGCTACGGATATATCAAAGCTGATTTGAGCTATTCTTCATCGCGTAAACAGAATATCTTCCGTGTGGACGAATTTAAGGAAAAGCCCACACTTGAAGTAGCCGAGGAATATGTGAAGCGTTCTAATTATTTATGGAACTCTGGTATATTTATATGGAATGTCAACACCATTATTAATGCTTTCCGTGTGTATGAACCGCAGATTTCTGGAATCTTCGAGGATATGTTGTCTGTCTATGATACCGACCAAGAACAATCAGCCATAAACAAGGCATATCCTCAGTGTGAGAATATTTCGGTGGACTATGCAATCCTTGAAAAGGCAGAAGAGATCTTCGTGTTTCCCGCCACGTTTGCTTGGAGTGATTTAGGAACATGGAATTCCCTTCGCGAGCAATCGGAAAAGGATCAGTATGGAAATGTAAGCATAGGTGAAAATATAAAATTCTTTGATACATACAACACCATTGTACATGCTTGTGGTAAGAAAGCTGTGGTAGTGGAAGGGCTTGATGGCTATGTGGTGGCAGAGAAAGATGATAAATTGCTAATATGCAAACTCTCAGAAGAACAACGTATAAAACTTTTCCACTAATATCCATCAGAATATAGGCAATAAAATCTCCAATAGAACGAATGTTCTCAGACACAATCTTAAATTGGTATGCGTGCCATAAGCGAGATTTACCATGGCGAAATATCTCCGATCCATACAAAATATGGGTGTCGGAGATTATTTTGCAACAAACTCGTATTGCGCAGGGACATGCTTACTATGTGCGCTTTCTTAAAGCATTTCCCTCGGTAAGAGCCTTAGCTCTTGCTGAAGAAGACGAAGTAATGCGCCAGTGGCAAGGTTTGGGGTATTATAGTCGTGCACGAAATATGCAGATAGCGGCCAAGCAGGTGATGGAGGGTGGAGGCGAATTTCCTACAACGTATGAGGGCGTTAGAGCACTCAAAGGAGTCGGTGATTATACGGCAGCTGCGATTTGTTCATTCGCGTATCATATGCCTTATGCCGTAGTCGATGGAAATGTCTATAGAGTGCTGAGTAGATATTTTGATGTGACTGTTCCCATTGACACGGCAAAAGGTCAGAAGTATTTTGCTCATCTTGCACAATCCTTACTTCCTGCACATGATTCCCACGACTATAATCAAGGAATTATGGATTTCGGTGCTATCCAGTGTGTCCCCTTAAACCCCAATTGCGAAGTCTGTCCGTTAGCAGAGTCTTGTGCAGCTTTGGCGCATGGACACATAGACCATCTGCCAATAAGAACGCATAAAGTAAAGGTGCGCAATCGCTTTTTTGCCTGTGTAAAAGTAGTTACTCCCGATGGCGTATGGTTACGAAAGCGTACCAATAACGATATATGGCAAGGATTATATGAGTATGTTTTGATGGAGTTTAGCAAAACACCTCGTATGCCACAAGTGGTGGAGTGCCTGAGTTCATCTTTCCAAATACCACAAGGAGGAACTTGGACAATGGTGAAAAAGAATGTGCGCCATTTGTTGACTCATCAAATGCTTAAAGCCGACTTTTATGAGTTAAGGTTCAACAAGTCAATCCCCATTAATCCTTCTTATATTGTAGTAAAGGAAGAGTGCTTAGCTGACTATGCCATGCCGCAGTTACTTCAAAACGCTTACTAAAGTTTCGCCCGAACCTAAAAAGGATACCCTCTAAAATATTATAGCAAAACAACATAAATCAACCAATCAATATGGCTCGTAAACGCAAACCCTTACCCATTCTGGAAAATGTGACCATTACGGATGTCGCAGCAGAAGGAAAGGCCATTGCCAAAATAGATAATCTTGTAATATTCGTTCCCTATGTAGTGCCGGGCGATGTAGTAGATCTGCAAATACGCCGCAAGAAACATAGTTATGCAGAGGCAGAGGCTATTCGTTTTCATAAATATTCTGAGAAACGAGTGAAGCCTTTCTGTCAGCACTTTGGTGTGTGTGGCGGATGTAAGTGGCAATGTCTTTCTTATGAAGATCAGATTCATTATAAGCAGAAGCAAATTGTGGATAATCTGACGCGTATCGGCAAAGTGGAGCTGCCCGAGATAAGTCCTATCTTGGGAAGCAAACATCAGACGCATTATCGAAATAAACTAGAATTTGGCTTCTCTAATAAGCGTTGGCTTACGTTTGAAGAAGTAGCATCAGGGAAGAAATTTGATGTGATGGATGCAGTAGGTTTCCATATTCCAGGTGCATTCGATAAAATTCTCGACATAGAATGTTGCCACTTGATGGATGATATCAATAATCGCCTTCGCAATGGCATTCGTAGGTTTGCTTTGGAAAACCATATAAGTTTCTACGATATTCGTGGTGGACATGGTTTGCTTAGGAATATGATGATTCGTACATCGGCCACCCATGAGATTATGTTGCTCATACAATTCTGTATTCATACGGATGAAGAGCATGAGCAAGCCATGTCTGTGATGGAATATGTGAAGGCTACATTCCCAGAAGTGACATCGTTGCTTTGGGTGAACAATTTGAAATGTAACGACACCATTGGCGATCTCGACATACAGACCTATCATGGTACAGATTTTATCTATGAAACGATGGAAAACCTTCGCTTTAAGGTAGGTCCTAAGAGTTTTTATCAGACCAATACCGAACAGGCCTATGAACTTTACAAGGTGGCTCGACAGTTTGCAAAGCTCACAGGCAAGGAACTTGTATACGATCTCTATACAGGTACGGGTACAATTGCAAACTTTGTAGCCCATCAGGCCAAACAGGTCGTTGGTATAGAATATGTACCTGAAGCTATTGAAGATGCAAAGGTAAATGCACAGATTAATCAGTTAGACAATACACTCTTCTATGCAGGAGATATGAAGGATATCCTAAATCAAGAGTTTATTGAAAAGCATGGACGTCCCGATGTGATTATCACAGATCCTCCTCGTGCTGGAATGCACGCCGATGTGATCAATACAATTCTTTTTGCTGCTCCACAACGAATCGTCTATGTAAGTTGCAATCCTGCCACGCAGGCACGTGATTTGCAGCTGCTTGATGCAGACTATCAAGTGATGGCCGTACAGCCTGTGGACATGTTCCCACAGACACATCATGTGGAGAATGTCGTGCTGCTTGAACGCAGAAAGAATAAGAATATTTAGACATGAGTACTGTACATCGGCACAATCCATTGCTACGTTCTAAATTGATGACACTTCTTAGGCAAGCCGATGCGGAGGCGATGGCTAAATTCCTTTCTGCTCTTTCTGTGTCTGACTTTCGTACGGCGGGATTTTTGCTTTCAGAAGAAGTCCTTCCAACATCAGAGGAACAGACGTTTTGGACATTCTTTGTGGCCATAGTACCATTGCACCCTAAGGCTTATTTAGGAACTTTCCTCAAAGCCTGCGTCAGCATGTATCGCAGACATCGGCTCTCGTTGTCGACAGAAGCTTTGCAGGCATTCGCAGCAAGTTGTACGCCTATAGATCGCAAGAAAATACTCGAAACGCTCTTGCCTGTGATGCATACATCGGATGAAGTAGGCTTGCTTATTCAGCTTTTCTGTCGAGAAGAAACGAATGCTCCGCTTATTTATCTCATCAAGGCACACACAGTGCAAGCTTATTATCAACTATTCTTGCGACTCAAAAAGGAGGAAACGTCAACAGTTCGTTCATGCATCCTCTCACTTATGAAGATGAATGATGCACTCTCCTTCAACATGGCAAGTCTGATGAAGCGCTATTTTGATATTCCTAATGTTCCAGGCAGCTTCTCACTTCAGGTTAATGATTATGAACTTAGCCGAATGGATCAAGGCTATGATGCTTTTGTGAAAATGCTAAAGAGATAAAGTAAACCTCTGCTCGCCACTCGTTTACAATGTTCGCGTAATCATTTGCATAAGAAAAAATACCTTCAATAACAATGAAAAAAATACTATTCATACTCGCTGCATCGTTCTTGCTTGCCATTCCTATGGTAGCACGCAAGTCTAAGTCTGTTGCTTCTGCAACTGCCCCCCAACCAGCTAGTACCACTCAAAAAGGACTGTTCTCTGTGACAAAGACAGGTACAGATTGGTATTTCTCTATTCCCGATTCTCTCATTGGCCGTGAAATGCTCGTCACTGTTCGCTTTACTTCCACTCCAGCTAATACAGAAACGTATGGAGGAGAAATGGCCAACGAGCAGACGATTTATTTTGAAAAATCTCCTGATGGAAAACTTCAAATGCGTGCACGTTTGCTCGTTAATAAGGCCGATTCTACAGATAAGATTAATCGTGCCATTGTAATAAGCAACGAAGATCCAATAATTGCTTCGCTAAAGATAGAGTCGCATGTGAAGGATATGTATAAAGTTAAGGTAACGAATCTTTTCCTTGAAGATAATGTAGCCTTGAATGTGTCTTCCTCTCTCAAACAGCAGCTAGGATTACAAGCTCTCATAATGGGAAGTTCATATATCGAAAGTATAAAGACCTTCCCTATGAACACCGAGGTGCGCACTATAAAGACATGGATGTCATCGGGTAGTCGCACCATTGCATCGTCTAACACGGGGAAAGTAACACTCGGACTTAATGTGTCCTTTGTGCTCCTTCCTTCTAATCCTATGCCCCGTCGTTTGTTTGATCCACGTGTGGGCTATTTCACGGATAATTTTACTTATTTCTCCGATAATCAGCAGCGCATCGAACCCAAACGTTTTATCACTCGTTGGCGTTTGGAGCCGAAGGATAGCGCAGATGCCGAGAAAATGAAGCGTGGAGAACTCGTAGAGCCCAAGAAACCTATCATCTATTACATCGACCCAGCCACTCCGAAACAATGGCGCCCTTATCTTATTCAGGGTGTGAACGATTGGCAGAAGGCTTTTGAAAAAGCGGGTTTCAAAAATGCAATCATGGCCAAGGAATGGCCCGAGAAAGACTCTACTATGTCGATGGAAGATGCTCGCTATTCCTGCATTCGCTATTTGGCTTCGCCCATGGAGAATGCATACGGACCGAATGTTCACGATCCTCGTACAGGTGAAATTTTGGAAAGTCACATCTGTTGGTATCACAATGTGATGACGCTCGTTCATGATTGGTATATGATTCAAGCTGGAAACTTGGATGAGGCTGCTCAGAAAATGAAGTACGACACCGACTTGATGGGACAATTAATACGTTTCGTATCTTCTCATGAAGTGGGGCATACGCTCGGCCTACGCCACAATTTCGGTTCTTCGTCCACGGTTCCTGTAGACAGTCTTCGCTCGCGTGCATTCGTAGAAGCTCATGGTCATACTCCTAGCATCATGGACTATGCTCGTTTCAACTATGTGGCTCAGCCCGAGGATAGCATTACACATGCAGGAATTTTCCCTCGCATTGGTGATTATGACTGTTGGGCTATTGAATGGGGTTACAAGCCTATGTGGGATGCTTATGACGATGTGAGTGACCATTGGGAACTCGAAAAACTCACTACTGAACGTCTCAATGGTAATCGTCGTTTGTGGTTTGGTGATGGTGAAACTAATCGTACGAACGATTCTCGTTGTCAAACGGAAGATTTGGGTGACGATGCCATGAAGGCTAGCACTTATGGTATCATGAACCTAAAACGAGAACTTCCTCAACTCCCCACATGGACATATCAAAGTGGAGATATCTATGGCAGCAACCTCTCAAGCATGTATGCTCAGGTGGTCAATCAGTTCTATCGCTATTGCAATCATGTGATGCGCAACTTAGGCGGCGTTTATTGCGATTACAAAACAGTGGATCAGACAGGCGCTGTTTATTCTGACGAACCTCGTGAAAAGCAGGAACGTGCTCTTCAGTTTCTCATCGACAATGTGGTGAAGCAGCCCAAATGGTTGATTAACGTGTCGTATGCAAATCGTCTGATGCCTGATATTCAGTCCTATCTTAATCGTATTGGTACGCGCTTAGTGTCAAGTATGGTCGAAGATCATTTGATCAATCGTCTTACTAGCACATATCCTGTCAATGATTATCTTCCTGCCCTTGTAAAAGCTGTGTTTGCGAGCACTGATGCAAAAGACTCTTACAGCCAAGCCTTACAACGCACAGTAGTGGAGGAATTGATTTCTTATTTCAAGTCAAAGCCTAATCGTCCCGCTACGGGCGTTGTTCTCCAGCAACTTCGCAGTTTACAGCACTTGTGCAATGCACGTCAGGCGAATCCTCATTTTGCAGCTTTAGCTGATATGATTGATCGCGCTTTGGTGGTGAAGTAAGAGTATATGAACCTCCCTTGAATAATCTTTACAATTTACAGATTAGACGGGAAGAATAAAATAATTCTGCCAACGGGCTAATATAACTAAAGTTTTCCATCCTCTTTATTGGGGAAACTTTAGTTATATTAGCCCGTTTTGGATTGAGAAGTATGATGGTTCTATCACAATCTCTGTATATCCTGCAAAGATAACAAAATCACAATTTTATGGATCTTCTCCTTTTCAATTCTTCTAGACTACTCCTTGGGCCAACATTGCATGAGCCACTTTCATAAATCCTGCAATGTTCGCTCCCTTCACATAGTTGATATACCCATCAGCCTCAGTACCATACTTTACGCATTGATCGTGTACAGCAGCCATGATGGAGTGAAGCCGTAGGTCAACTTCTTCGGCGTTCCATGAAATGTGCATTGCGTTTTGCGTCATTTCAAGTCCGGATGTAGCTACACCGCCCGAGTTGACAGCTTTTCCAGGGGCAAACGGAGTATGATGTGCATGAAAATAATCAATAGCTTCGGCGGTGCATCCCATGTTACTCACTTCAGCTACAAACTTTACACCATTTTTGCATAGCGTAGCTGCGTCTGCTTCATTCAGTTCGTTCTGGGTTGCACAGGGTAGAGCAATGTCTACAGGTTGAATCCATGGTTTTTTGCCCGCGTAGAATGTAGCTTCAGGGAAGCGCTCTGCATAAGGAGCTACAATGTCGTCGCCCGACATACGAAGCGCTAACATATAGTCAATCTTCTCTCCGTTGACTCCTGCTGGGTCGTACACGTAGCCATCTGGTCCACTTAATGTGATTACTTTAGCTCCGAGTTCTGTTGCTTTCTTTACTGCGCCCCAAGCCACGTTGCCAAATCCTGAAATAGCAATCGTCTTTCCTTCAATATGTTCACCATAATCGGCCAACATTTGCTTTACGAAATAGAGTGCACCATATCCAGTAGCTTCTGGCCTTAGAATCGAACCACCAAACTCAAGACCCTTTCCTGTAAATGTGCCTGTATGTTCATGTGTCAATTTCTTGTACATTCCATACATGTAGCCCACTTCTCGTCCGCCAACACCGATATCGCCAGCAGGTACGTCTTGATTAGGCCCCAAGTTACGCCATAATTCCAATATAAAAGCTTGGCAGAAACGCATAATCTCTGCGTCGCTTTTACCGCGTGGGGCAAAATCGGAACCGCCCTTAGCTCCCCCCATGGGAAGAGTGGTTAGTGCATTTTTAAAAGTCTGCTCAAAACCTAAGAATTTCAGTATGCTAAGATTGACGGAAGGATGGAAACGTATGCCTCCCTTGTATGGGCCAATCGCATTATTGAATTGTACGCGATAGCCTAAGTTTACTTGTACTTCGCCCTCATCATCTACCCATGGCACACGGAATGTAATAATTCGATCGGGCTCAACAAGACGTTCAATCAGTTTGGCTCGTTCAAATTCGGGATGCTGATTGTACACATCTTCTACGGAGGTTAATACTTCTCGCACCGCTTGTAAGTATTCTTTTTCGCCAGGGTGCTTCTGTTCGAGTTGTTCAATAATTTTTTCTGTTTTCATGATAAGGTTATTTTGGGGAAAGAATACGTAAAAAAACGTCCTCTCTCATAATATTCTTTACAAATGTATAGATTATTATTCAAATCCGTTCTAACTTAATTCCATATTTTCCTTATAATCTGCTATATAGCATATCAAATGTAACAAATAGATATTAGAAAGAAGAAGCTAGTAAAGGAAGAACGCTAAAAAACATGGGCAAAATAAGGCAAAGTCGCACGATTTTCTTAACTTTGCAAAGTGAATTAAAGGCTTTTTGACGATGACTACAAGGGCTCTTCGTGTAAAAGTCATACAGACGCACAGAAAAAGCAACTCTTATTCTTATAAATACATAATCATTCTTATGGAAAAAAGCGCATTACAGATTGCACGTGCTGCTTACCAGCCCAAGCTTCCCGCAGGCTTGCGTGCAGGTGTGAGCATTAAAGAAGGTGAACCTACTCAGAGTGTAGGCGATCAGGAAGAAATCAAGAAGCTCTTCCCCAATACTTACGGTATGCCGTTGGTAGAATTTGTACCCTCTGACGAAAAGAAAGAATATGCCCCGATGAATATCGGTATCATCCTCTCTGGTGGTCAGGCTCCTGGTGGACACAATGTAATCTGCGGTCTTTACGATGAGCTTAAAAAGCAGAACCCTGCCAACAAACTCTATGGCTTCTTGATGGGTCCTGGCGGTTTGGTAGACCATAAGTACATCGAACTGACTGATGCTATCATCGACGACTACCGTAATACGGGTGGTTTCGATATGATTGGTTCTGGTCGTACGAAGCTCGAAGAGGTAGATCAATTTGAAAGCGGCTTGAAGATTATCCGTGAACTTGGTATCAAGGCTATCGTAATCATCGGTGGTGACGACTCTAATACCAACGCTTGCGTTTTGGCAGAATACTATGCTGCTAAGAACTATGGTGTGCAGGTAATCGGTTGCCCTAAGACTATTGATGGTGACTTGAAGAACGATCAAATCGAGACTTCTTTTGGTTTTGATACAGCATGTAAGACTTACTCTGAAGTAATTGGTAACATCCAGCGTGACGCCAACTCTGCTCGTAAGTATTGGCATTTCATTAAGCTCATGGGACGTTCAGCCAGCCACATCGCTTTGGAATGTGCACTTCAGTGCCAGCCCAACGTATGTATCATCAGTGAAGAAGTAGAAGAGAAGAATCAGACTCTTGATGATATTGTAACTTATATTGCAGAAATCGTAGCCAAGCGTGCTGCTAATGGCAACAACTTCGGTACAGTACTTATTCCTGAAGGCTTGATCGAATTCATTCCCGCAATGAAGAAGCTTATCGCTGAGCTTAACGACCTTCTTTCTACTCCTGAAGCCGCTAGCGTAAGTGCTGCCGATCAGCGTTCATGGATTCTTGGCAAACTCTCTAAGGAAAATGCCGCAATCTATGAAAGCCTGCCCGAAGGTGTGGCTAAGCAGCTCACTATGGAACGTGATCCTCACGGAAATGTACAGGTATCACTTATCGAAACTGAAAAGCTCCTTTCTGAAATGGTAGCTGTTAAGCTCGCTGCTTGGAAGAAGGAAGGTAAATTTGTAGGTAAGTTCGCTGCTCAGCACCACTTCTTCGGTTATGAAGGTCGTTGCGCAGCTCCTTCTAACTACGATGCAGACTATTGCTATGCACTCGGTACAAGCGCAGCACAACTCGTAGCTAACGGCAAGACTGGCTACATGGCTATTGTGAAGAATACCACAGCTCCAGCCGAACAGTGGGTAGCTGGCGGTGTGCCCATCACGATGATGATGAATATGGAGCGTCGTAACGGTAAGATGAAGCCTGTAATCAAGAAGGCGCTCGTACGTCTCGATGGTGCTCCTTTCAAGAAGTTTGCTGCTCATCGTGCAGAATGGGCTGAGAATACTTGCTTCGTATATCCTGGTCCTATCCAGTATTGGGGACCTACCGAAGTATGCGACCAGTGCACCAAGACGCTCGCTCTTGAACAGGGCAAGTAATCTTGAAGGCATAAACAGATTGTGAAGAACGGGATATAAATGATGAAAAGTCCTTGTTCTTTACAATCTCTTATAACTTTCAAAGAGTGGAAGACACACAGTTGTCGCCGAATAGCCAAAGCGGCTTAGCGTTTCTGCTGTCTGTCTTCCTCTCTTTATTTTTCTGATTTTCTAAGTCAGGTTTCCCATATTAAATGGGAAAAGACAATTGCATGGTACTTACAAGAGTGAACAAACAGATAGAAAAACTACCAACGAATCATAATCATAGCCGAAAGATTGTATAATCTCTAAACGATCAAAACTCTCTCTATGTCTCTTTCATCATCTTCTTACCCTAGACGCACATCATCGGCACAGCCAAGACGTAAAAGTACTTCGGCTGCAACACGACGTGGGCAAACTAGTACGAAGAGTGATGTGCAGAAAGCAAGAAAACGCAGAGTAAGCAAAAGCCGAAAGCGTAGCAAGTTTAGAGTGTGGACTGCCACAGCTAAGTGGCGTATGCGTATGCTGGGTATTCGCCTTTTTGTGTTAGCTTTGGTGGGATTAGTTTGCTGGATGTTTTATTATTACGTAGCCAACCGATACAGTAGTAAGTGGCAAGCCATTTATGGAAATGAAATCTATCCAGAGGGATATTCTATTCATGGCATAGATGTTAGTCACCATCAAGGAGATATAGATTGGGAAAAGGCATCGCGTGCGGAAGTAGGCGGAGAACCTATATGCTTTGTTATCATTAAAGCTACGGAGGGAGTGAGCCATATTGACGAAAACTTCAATGAGAATTTCTATCAAACTCGCCAGTACGACCTCGTACGTGGGGCTTATCATTACTTCAAACCCAATCTTTCTGCCTCGCAACAAGCAAAGTTCTTTCTAAAGCAAGTGCATCTAGAAGAGGGCGATTTGCCCCCAGTTCTAGATATAGAAGAACGGGGTAATTTAAATGTGAAACAGCTACAGAAAGCCGCCCTTACATGGTTGAAGATGGTAGAGAAACAATACAACGTGCCTCCCATTATCTATACCAATTACAAGTTTAAGGTAGATTATCTCAATACGCCAGAATTTAATCGCTATCCCTATTGGATAGCTCATTATTATGTGCGCAATCTTACTTATAAAGGTAAGTGGCGCTTTTGGCAACATACCGACTGTGGCACCATAGAGGGCATCAAGGGTAAGGTAGACTTAAATATCTACAATGGTTCGATGTATGATTTAAAGCATTTGTGTGTGGAGTAGTATTCCTCAGCATGAGTTCTTTGATAAGGGGTAGGGGATAGTTCATTGAAACTTAAATGAGAGAATCTCTTATTTAAGTTTCGGATTTAGTATGAGCGGGCTGAAACTTAATATAATAAGTACCGCTTAGCAAGCATTCTTATTTGCTCCTTCTCCTCATCTGTTTTTTTACAAAAACCGTTTGTTTCTATTTATTCCCCTTGATTTTGCCGTCCGCAGATTTACTCTCTGCCGTCTGTAAATCATCATTCATTGCTTTACCGGACGGCAGCGGCAGCTTTACCGGACGGCAGTGGTAGCTTTACCGGACGGCAGCGGCAGCGCTACCACTGCCGTCCGGTAAAGCCCAAAATGCTCATCGAGCAATGAAAAGGTCACATTCGTGGCACGCTTCAGTAAGGATATTGAAGACGAAAGATATAACATCTCAACTTTCCAATTTATAAAGGACGGGCTGATTTATTGTGCAAGTCGAATACAATCAAGCTTGCTTGAATTGCTACCCTGAGGTTATGGAGCTTTTGGACTTCCCGTCTGCCCTTTTCGTTTAGTAAACCTCAAGAATCTATAAGAGTCACCTATAAAGCAATACGCACACAAATCTCGAAAAGAGCTTGTGTGCGTATTGTCTTATGCTGAAATATGGTAGATTCTGAAGGCGAGTTATGAAAGGTTGAAATTAGTGGTAGGAGATGTGGAAACCTATAAGCTCACCCTATAACTGAAAGGTGTCTTTACAGGCATCCAATAATCTCGTGAACATCCTTCACACCATGCTTGTCGAGCCATTCGTTCATGCCTTCAATCACTTTGATTGTGGTAGTGGGGTCAATGAAATTGGCTGTACCAATCTCTATGGCAGTAGCGCCAGCCATGAGAAATTCAATGGCATCGGTGGCATTCATGATGCCGCCTAATCCTACTACGGGGATTTTTACGGCTTTGGCTACTTGCCATACCATGCGCAATGCAACAGGTTTTACACAAGGGCCACTAAGTCCACCCGTACCTATGCTCAAGCGAGATTGACGACGCTCGATGTCGATGCTCATGCCCATCAATGTGTTGATAAGCGAAACGCTGTCAGCTCCCTCTGCTTCTACTGCTTGAGCGATGGAGGCAATGTCTGTCACGTTGGGTGAAAGCTTTACGATAAGCGTTTTGTGGTAACGAGCGCGTACTGCTTTAACGACACTGGCAGCTCCTTCGCAAGTGACACCGAAAGCCATGCCTCCACTCTTTACGTTGGGGCATGATATGTTGAGTTCTATGCCAGGGATGTTTTCAAGCGCATCAATGCGAGCTGCACACTCAGCATAATCTTCTGGTGAATTTCCAGAAACGTTTACCAAAACGTTGCTTTGAATATCTTTAAGTTGCGGATATATATGTTCGCAGAAGTAGTCTACACCTTTATTTTGAAGTCCCACACAGTTGAGCATGCCTGAAGGAGTTTCGGCCATACGAGGATAGTCGTTGCCTTCGCGTGGGTGGAGTGTAGTACCTTTTACAATGAATCCACCTAAACGGTTAAGGTCGATGAAATCGGCAAACTCAATGCCGTAGCCAAAAGTGCCTGAAGCTGTTAGTACGGGATTTTGGAGATGCAATCCTCCTATATTTACATTTAATCTAGCCATGATAACTTATCTGTATTAAATACGGGACCTTCTTTGCATACACATAGATTGTGTCCGTCTTTCATTTTTTCTACGCAGCACAAACATGCGCCTAGGCCACAAGCCATGAGATTTTCGAGTGAAGCTTCGCAAGGAACTCCTACCGAGGCTGCCCATCTAGCTACGGCTACCATCATAGGTTTGGGGCCACAAGTGGAAACGCTGTCAAACTTTTCTTTCGTCAAGATACTATGGTTTGTCACGAATCCTTTCTCGCCCATAGAAGCATCTTCTGTGGTTACGTAGATGCGGCCATATTGCTCAAAATCTTGCAGTTGCATTAAATCATTTCCTGTGCGTCCGCCAAGCAGGAATACGGGCTCGCAGCCAGCTTCGCGAAGTGTCTTTCCAAAATAGAGTAGGGGGGCTGTGCCCACACCGCCTCCTACGAGCAACACTTTCTTTCCGTCTGTCTCAGGGATGGTGAATCCATTGCCAAGAGGAAACATGCAGTTGAGTTTATCGCCCTTTTGGCATTGAGCTAAACGCTTTGTGCCATCACCTACCGCATGAATGAGGAGCCAAAGTTGATTCTTCTCATAGTCTACGAAGTTGACAGAAATAGGTCGGCGCAGAAAAGTAGTAGGAGAGTCGGGCACTTGTATTTCTACAAATTGTCCGGGCATAATCTCTGGTAGGATTCCATCAATGGGTTGCATTTTCAGCAGGATATAGCCCTCGCGTGGAATCTCCACCTCTGCTATTTGCAGGTCTTTTACGTATTTTTTCATGAAGATTGTTTGTTGCTTGATTCTTGTAAGTGCAAAATTACATAAAAGCTTTCGTGTGAAAGCATCAAAGCTGAAGATTTTGTTGCCGCGTTTCCTAAATAGAGCGCAATCTGTGGCCGCATTAATGCATGCAAGGATAGGAATGTAGGGGAAATATGTTGATATGTTTGGCATTAGGTAAAGGTAAAAGGGAGGTTCTAAAAATTCTGATGTATTAGATGAGAAGCAAGGGAAGAATAATAGGGAAAAACGGAATGCAGGCCATGGAACGTGAAAAATGTTTCCAATCAGTCGTTTGTCTGAAAAAAATAAAACACTTTGATTTTCAAAGTGTTTGGTGGTTATAAACGCTCATGGTAAGAAGAATGCTCTATAAAAAGTTACTGAAATGTTTGGTTAGTATTAAAAAAGTTTGTACTTTTGCACCGCTTTCGAGAAGAAACAAGGGCGTTTAGCTCAGCTGGTTCAGAGCATCTGCCTTACAAGCAGAGGGTCGGCGG
>ERZ1034984.1069-NODE-1069-length-27812-cov-455.840869_pt1 | contig 27812 bp, 41 predicted proteins | sample MGYA00520589_ERZ1034984 | MGnify/ENA primary metagenome ERZ1034984 (study PRJEB33766, sample SAMN09781790) | gut metagenome | biome: gut microbiome | host: Homo sapiens | place: Madagascar | study: EMG produced TPA metagenomics assembly of the PRJNA485056 data... | reverse complement strand
TTAAGAGTGGTGACACACTCAGCTACATAGCTTACAAGTACAACACAACAGTAGATAAGCTTGTATCGCTTAACAATATCAAAAACAGAGATTTAATCTATGTTGGTCAGAAGATTAGAGTAAAATAACATAAAATGACTAAGAACTGTATCTACACTTTCGTGTGGGTACAGCTCTTTTTGATTGCAAAAAAATCCCCGAATTATCCCCGAAATTTATTTTTGTTGATTTTTAAAAGTTAATAAAATTGTACAAAAGCGAACATTAGGCAACTAGAATTAGCACATAATTACACTTATTTTTCTTTGATTACTTGAAAATATTATCCCGTCATCTCCACCAAGATATGATAAATCCGCATAAGCAAGCTGTTTATGCGGATTTATTTTTGTTTATCCCCGAAAAATCCCCGAATTATTCAAGCTTCAATATAATTTCATCAAGTATAGCGACAGCTCTTTCCTCCTCACGAGGATACAAATGTGAATATGTATTCCAAGTCATTTCAACATCAGAATGACCAAGCCTTCTGGCAACTTCTTGAATGTTAATTCCCTCGTTTGCTAAAAGTGAAGCGTGAGAATGTCTGAAATCATGTATGCGTATTGTTTTGATACCAGCAAGTTTGGCAAATTTAATATTCCTCTTTTGAATCGTTGAATCTCTTAGAGGCTTATTAGCGCCACAGATATAATTTTCTTCTGAAAAGCCGTCAAATATCTTACAACGCTCTTTATGCTCATTTAATATTTCAATTAAAGGTTTTGGAATTTGCAGAGTGCGAATTGATGATTTATTCTTTGGAGGGGTTATTCTATCGTCTCCCTTGACTTTCTGAGAGATACTGCGTTTAACGGAAATATATTTGCCATCAATATCTGACCATCTTAAACCGTGTATTTCACCTTTACGCATACCTGTATAAAAGGCTATTGCAAAAAATACATAGTAATTCCACTCAAAATAGTTTCCGTTAGCTTGTGCAGATTCTGCACAGGTCCGAGCGACAGAAATAAACTGTTTAAATTCATCAGCTGTATAGTATGATATTGTATGTTTACTTTCGCTTTCCAAAGTAGTTTTAAAGTTACCTATTTTTAAAAGTGTGTTTGTTGGAATATATTCCATTTTTACGGCGTAATTGAGTAAAGCTCTAAATTCAGCATATATATTTTGTCGTGTTGTAACGGCTAAATCTTTTTCGCTGATGCGCATTTTCCATTTTTGCAACACTGGTACGGTTAGCTTTTTGAGCTTGTATTCGCCAAGATGAGGTATCACATGATATTTTAATATACGTTTTGATTTATCAAGTGTGCTTTCTCGTGTTTCTGTACTCTTAGCTTTGAGGTACTCTTCCATCAATTCTGATACTGTTAGCCCCTCGCCAGAAACACGCTCGGTAACCTTTAATCGCAGTTCTTGCTCAATTTCTTTCGCTTCATCAAGTCCGTATGCAGTACGCTCTATCTGTTGAGCTTTGCCGAAACTATCTGTATAATTTACTCTTACACGGTATTTTTGTTTACCGTTTTTCTTGCCTGCTACCTTTGTGATTGGCATATTTAACACTCCTTTTCTTAAAAAAGGGTGCAAAAATCCCTTGTAATAAATCAGTTGAAAAATTACAAGAGCTATGGTATTATTATAAAGATAAACGACCAATTTATCTTTATATCATTGCACCCGTTGTAATGGTTTCCGCTCTAATCCTGTTGGCGCAGGGTAGAGCGTTTTTTTATCCTAATAAAATGCAACGGGCATTCCGTCTTTTACAACGAAATGCCCTTGCGTAATACTGTATGTGCTAATGCACTGCCACTAAATGGCTTCATAATTACAGTATATCATATTATATGAACTTTGTCAAATAATTATTCCTTACTATCGTTGTATATGTAAAGTTTCTTTAATTTTGAATTTAGCATATCCAAATCATATCTTGATAGTTTCAAGCCATATAAGCTATCACTATTTATTTTTGGGTTTGATATTCTCATTTTACTGATGGTGATTATTTGACCAACATTTACAACAGTACCAATTTTTAGATTGTCTAATTCATCCATATGTTTCTTCAATATATTTATTTGTGACATTATTTTATCAGCTTTTTCATTATTAGCATATAAGTATTTTGTATATTCATCAAGACTTAACGAGCCATCTTTATATTCTTGTATTTTTTGTTCAAATTCTTTTTTTGAATCTGCCATTTTTTCGCCCAATTTAATAATTTTTCTATTAAGTGCATCACTATAAATATTATATACCCCTTTTTGTAATATAAAAGAATATCTATTTGGTTTATAATTGTCTTTTAGTGATTTAAGAGGAACTACAGTAATTGTGTTAGAATGTATATCATTATGATTGTCAATAACAACTGCATAATGCCTTCCACCCAACTCACTGCCTACCCTATATCCAAATTCTACTTGGACTATATTTCCCCTTTTGTAATGAATTAATGATGCAGGATTGAATCTATCTTCTGTTAATATATAACTTGAATAATCTTTTAACCAGTATGAAACAAGATGTGCTCTTTTATTATCTTTATCAGTATTTTTAGACAGTAAAGTTTCAAACATATCATGAATACATTGTTTAGCAGATTCGATATGTGATTTTATTGTAGCTATATCAAAATTCATAATTAATACAATCCTTTCATCGCTCTTCTGCTATTGAGTAGCAGTATTTTTATACCTAATAGCCATATAATTCTGATAATGACATCCCTGTCATATAACAAAAAACATTATTGTTATAGTTATTATAATTAAAAGTGGTTATATTCCTATAATCACATTCTCTAAAATCAACTGCAACTTCCGCCATAGGCTCACTAATATAGAAACACTCTACATAATCATTTATTGTTTTTAAGTTCATTTCTACTATAGCAGGTATTGGACAAAGATAATTTCGTGCATAACAATTAGCTTCTTTGTTTTCTTTTTCGTTATCTTTTGTGTGTCCTAATACAATATGACCTAATTCATGTGCAAGAGTAAAGCGAACAATTGGTTCATCTTTTTGTTCATTGTATATAATTATATATCTTTTTGTAGATGGCTCTATAATTGTAAACCCAAAGTTAGAAGGTGCTAATTGAAAAAATTCTTCAAATGATAAATTGTGCCTTTTTGCAAATTCACTGTATGTATAAAGCTTAATATTTTTCATCTTACGTATAACGCTAAAAATACAAACAGGAAATGAAAATTCATGAAACCTTATTAATGTTTCATAAGCCTTATTTGTTGCAATAACATAATTAGATTCACTCATTAAAGTCCTCCTCAAACATTATAGTTGCCATATCTAATAGTTTTTGCCTATTTTCTGGTGACATTTTCTTAGCTTTGCGATTAAGTATAATTAGTTCTTCTGGTAATTCTTCTGTTTTTGGAATATCAGAGTTACCTAAAAGATAATCAACACTGACACTGAAATATTCCCCTATTTTTAACAATGTTTCATAATCGGGTTCTCGCTTACCAGTTTCATATAAACTATACGCTTGCTTTGTAATGCCTAAATATTCTGCAATAACAGCTTGGGAGATATTCTTCCTATTTCTTAATTCTTTTATTCGTTCGTTAAATTTACTCATAATATCATCACCTTGATTTTATTATAGCAACAATTAGTTGACTTGTCAATATAGTAAACAAATTGTTGTTTATTTTTGTGCAAATAAACAAATACACATATTTTATGAAACAAATTGTTGACTTTTTCTTATGAATAGTGTATTATATAGACAACAAATCGTTGACTAGCGAGAAGAAGGGGGGATGATATATTGAGACAGTGGTTAAAAGATATGCGAGAATTGAAAGGCTTGTCACAACAAAATGTTGCAGAAATAATAGGTATTACACGTCAGTATTACCAACAAATTGAAGCTGGAGAACGCCAACAAAAAATGGACATTACCTTAATCACAAAAATATCAAAAGCATTTGATATTTCAGTAAGCCAAATTATCAATAATGAAGTACAAGATGAAAAGGAGTAAACAAATGAACGATTTAACAATCTGGAACTATAACAGTTCCGAAGTAAGAACATTAGCCTTGAACAACGAGCCTTGGTGGGTGCTTACTGATGTGTGCAAAATTTTAGAAATCTCGCATATCAAAGACACAGTAAATAGGCTTGATAAAGATGAGGTCGGTCAGACCGAGGTCATCGACAAGCTCGGCAGAAAGCAAACGGCGAATATTATCAATGAAAGCGGACTTTATTCTGTAATCCTTAGAAGTGATAAACCACAGGCTAAACCTTTCCGTAAATGGGTAACAAGCGAGGTACTTCCTGCTATACGCAAGACAGGAATGTATGCGACAGACGAGCTTTTGAATAACCCAGACTTAGCAATCAAGGCTTTTACAGCTTTAAAAGAAGAAAGAGAAAAAACAAAAGCTCTTACTGAAACAGTAGCAATACAACAACAGCAGATTTTAGAGCTGAAACCTAAAGCAAGCTATTATGATGTAGTGCTTAATTGTAAGGACCTTTTGTCTACAACAGAAATAGCCAAAGATTACGGCAAGTCTGCAAGGTGGCTTAATGAGCTTTTGCACGAGCTTAAAGTGCAATTTAAGCAAGGTAATAAAATATGGCTCTTATATCAGAAATACGCTAATAAAGGCTATACAAGCACTAAAACGCAAACATACAACGGCAATGACGGCGAAGTGCACACAAAGGTTCATACATATTGGACACAGAAAGGCAGATTGTTCATTTATGAATTGCTTAAAGCAAAGGACATACTTCCGCTGATTGAGCAGGAAAAGACAGCTTAGCTCATAACAGCTTTGGACACAGTGAGAGGGGGTGAGGAGAATGAACATGGAAACTCTTGCAGATATTTGGCTGTGGATACAATTTTTAGTACCGTATGTTTTTAACATACTGCTTATTGTGTATCTTTGGTATACAAACGCTCGTATGAGAAAATTGGAAAAGAAAATAGCCCCATTTGAACTACTTATCAAAAAGGGCTGTAGAATTTCAGTTATTCGTTATTCAGATAAAGAAGATTCTCCGTCAGAGGATTGACTTTCTTCTTGCAGTTGAGAAGTAATGGTTTCAAGTAAGCTAATGATTCTTTCTTGATATTCTTTATTTTTTTCTACTTGTTTATCTTCTTCAACCCAATGTTCTTCGATTTTAGTAGATATTTCATCTAATTGTTGTGATGATTGCATATCCGAAACACAACCTTGAATTATCTGAATAATTGCTAATAACGTAGCTACCAAAAAAGAAATTTTTTCAGAAGTCCAAAATTTTTCTTTTTTAGGTTCTAAGCTACTATCAATAGTGTTTATAAGTTTAACATCATCATCATTGAGTTTGATAAGGACTTTCTCATTATTTTCAAGATGAACCGTTGATAAAGCTTCAATTATTGGGGTCAAGTCGTATTTCGGAATATCAAAGGTCATACTTTTTATTGCTTCTGATGAGCGTTTAAGAAGTTCTGAACATTCATTATTATATGTTTCAGTGATTGACTGAATTGCCGATGAAACTGTTTTAGTCATTTCACTTAATGAATTACTTGATAATATCAATTCTGAAAATCTTAAAAGAGCGTCTCGAAGAGGGTTAAGAGATTCATTGATGTTTTTCTGAAATTCTTTTAATGGTTCTAATTGTAAATCTTCCAAAAATAATTCACTTCACTTTCTATATATAGTTGTATAAACTGCAATTTATATACTAAATATAGTATCATAAAAGGAGAAATTTGTCAATGGACAAGGAGAATTTTGCACAGCTTTTCAAAAAAGCTCGTGAATCAAAAGGTATTACTAAATATGCTCTCGCAAAGAAAACAGGATTTACATATCGTGCAATCGTTAACTGGGAGCAAGGCAAGAACAGCATTTCACTTGAGAACGCCGACAAGCTACTAAAAGCTCTTGGCGTGGAACTTACAATAGGTTGTTTAATTAATGAAAGGAAGTGAGAATATATGGTACGCTTGGCGAACCCTGATTTAGCAACAGTAATCGAAATATATTACTCTTGTGCTGAGATTGGTAACAGTGAAATAAAACGATTATGGGGCGGAAAGATTTCAAGGCCGAGCATTGTTAAATTGAAAAATCTGGCAAGAGAACAAATGCGAGAAGATAATAAACCAGCTCTTCGTCCGAATTATGTAAACACGAAATCTGCCTACAAAGCCTGGGGTATAAATATAGCGGAACTTGAAGAAGGCTTTAAGAAATTACAGAAGCTCAAGCTTGTTGGAACCACGCAATAAAAGGAGGTGCAGGAAATGGAAAAATATCTCAAGGAGCTTATTGATAAAAAAGGTTTGAACGAGGGCTACAAAGAATGTGTGCGTATGATTGAAAGTCTGATGCATAACTGTCATAACTCGGATAGTGACAAACTCGATAAAATAAGAAAACTTATTGAGATTATCATCGAAGAGGAGTTAAAGAGCATGATAGTTGGGAGGTGATAAAAATGAAAGTACTTGTAGCGTGCGAAGAAAGTCAACGCGTATGCACGGCATTCAGGGCAAAAGGGCACGAAGCATACAGTTGCGATATAGAAGTTTGTTCTGGAGGGCATCCAGAATGGCATATTTGTAATGATGCATTAGGTCTTATCAATGGCAACTGTAGCTTTATAACAATGGACGGTGTACAACATCATATCGATGGCACATGGGACTTGCTGATTGCTCATCCGCCGTGTACATATTTAAGCAACGCAGGAGCTGCAAGACTGTATAAAAGGATAAACGGCAAAAGCTATATTGAGGTTGAGCGATATAGAAAAGGGATTAAAGCTAAAAAATTTTTTATGGCTTTTCTTAATTCTAATGTGCCTAAAATTGCCGTGGAAAATCCAATACCGTCAAGCATTTACATGATGCCAAAATACACACAAATAATACAGCCGTACCAATTTGGACATCCATACAGTAAAAAAACATGCTTATGGCTTAAAGGGTTGCCAGCGTTAGAAGCTACAAATGTTGTAACACAAATTTGTTCATGGGTATCAGGAGGCAGTAAAAGAGCAGATGGCAGCCCTCGTACAAACTGCGGCATGACATTTCGAGACAGCAAAACTAGATCAAAAACATTTCTTGGAATAGCTTCAGCTATGGCAGAACAATGGGGGTGATAAAAATGAGCTATATAAAAGCCCGAACTGAAAACGGCGTGAGATTTGAGGCTCCGCTTAGCTCAAAAGCTGATTATCAACGAGTGATAAGATTTTTAGAGCAAGAAATGGCAATGTTAAATCAGCCGAACACAAAAGCAAAGAAGCAAATGATTCCCAAGTCGAGAGGAGACAATGAGAATTGCGAGGCATAGTAATAGTAATTGGCGGAATAGCTCACACAATCCCTGAATGGGCAGAAATATCTGGTGTAGGACCTAAAACGATTTCACGCCGCATAGATAGGGGATTTAATGGTGCTGAAATAATCGCACCAACAGAGCATCTACTCAGAAAAAGAGCAATGATTCACGAAGTTTGGAAAGGTGGTAATTTTATATGGATAAAAGAATAAAAAAAGTCCGCCCTCAGAGCTGCAACTCCGAGAGCGGAAAAAGAAAAACATTCACTGTTAAGAGTATAGCACGCAAAGCGGAGAAAATCAAGTGCGTGGTTGCAACTAAAGAGCTGAATGCTTATCAAAAATCTGTTATCAGAAGAATTTACTATGCAAGCCACGAAAGGCACAGTCTTATTTCTAATCTCAAGAATCTTTCGTTCTGTACATATAGTGTTGCTTTAAGGTATCTAAGAGAGATTAGATTTATTGATAACGAAGACTATTACAGTCTGATGACGGAGGTATAAGGATGTCAGAATTAATTATCAGCGAACAGCATAGACAAGCTGTTGAACTTCATCAAAAGATTATGATAAGTGCAAATCTTGCACAGCAGAATCTTTTTGATATGTGTACAGGGCTAAAAGCCATGCGTGATAACAAGCTTTATAGAGAGCTTGGCTACTCGAATTTTGAAGACTACTGCGAAACAGAGGTAGGGTTTAGCAGAATGCAAGCTCATAAGTATGTTTCGATAATCGAGAATGTAAACGCTCTAAATGTAAACTCGAGTTTACATTTAGGCGTTAGTAAACTCTATCTTTTATCAACTATAAGTGAGCCTGAACAGGCGGAAATCGCCGAAAAAATAGACCTTGAAAGCGCTACGGTGAAGCAACTTAAAGCGGAAATAGACAAGCTGAAATATAAAAACAAGAACCTTGAAATTGGTATATCGGCAGCAAAGAGGGACACCTCCGATGCACAAGGGCTGGTGCACGAAACAAGTTTGGAGCTTGAACGAGAACGCAAAAGATGTGAAAAGTTATCAGACCAGCTTGACGATGCCCAAGAGCAAATAAAAGAACTTGAAAACCGTCCGATTGAGGTTGCGGTGCAAGAATCAAGCGATAATGAACGCAGATTGCAAGAAACAATCAAAGCACTTGAACAAAATAATATCAAACACTACGATGAACTTGAAAAGCAATATCAAGAAGATGAGCGAGCTGTTCGTCAAATGCTTGAAAAAGAAAAGCAAGAGGCGCTTGCACAGCTGAGGGCTGAGTATGAGCAAAAAATTGCCGAATTTGAAAGCAGCCCTACAAGCACCAATGATATGGATAAAGAAATATTTTTGATGTGTGTATCGATTGCCCACAAAATGCTTAAGAAAGTTAAATTTTATTATGAAAAACATTTTAGCGGTAAAGATTCTGGCTGGTATGCTGAAATGACAAGCCAGTTAAAAAACATATTGCATGATGTAGATTATCCAATATAGGAGGTAAAAAAGATGAAACTTCATGAGCTTACTGAGACATTCTTAGATTTGTTTAATCAGTTTGATTTAATCAATGAATGGGAACCTGACACTAACACAGACGGCGTACCTTTCGACGATGACGGCAATATCATTGCAAATGTTGATGCATATCGTAATGAAATGCTGACAGCTTGGTTTGATACCCTTGAAGGTATCGAAGGTGAGTTTGACGAAAAAGTCGAAAGTATAGCAGTCTATATAAAACAGCTTGCTGCCGAGGCGAAAGCACTTAAAGCAGAAAAGGCTGCTATAGCAAAAAGGCAGTTGCAGAAAGAAAAATCAGTTGAAAATCTTAAAGCATATCTTCTTAATTCAATGGAGGCTCTTGGTCGTAAAAAGATTGATATGCCGAAAGCTATGATTAGTGTGAAATCTAACGCTCCAAGTCTTGTTGTTGATGATGAAATAGGTTTTATCAAGTGGGCACAAGAAAATAATGATGAACTGCTAAAATATAGTATGCCTGAAATTCGCAAGAATGATGTTAAGGCATTGTGTAAAAGTGGTGAAGCTGTACCATTCGTACATATGGAAAAGAAAGTATCTTTGATTATTAAGTGAGGTGATATGATGATTGACTTTAATGATGTTAAAAGGGCAAAATCAAAGGCAAGAATAGCTATTACTGGTCCGTCTGGCAGTGGAAAAACTTTGTCAAGTCTTTACCTTGCTTACGGTATTACAGGTAACTGGTCAAAGGTTGCTCTAATAGACACTGAACACGAACGAGGTCGCTTTTATGCGGATAGAACAGATTTAAAGACTGGTACATTCAAATATGCTGCAATGACTCCACCTTATTCGCCTAACAAATATATTGATTATGTTGAATCTGCTGCTAAAATTGTAGGTCCTGACGGAGTAGTAATTGTCGATAGTTTTTCTCATTGTTGGGATAACGAAGGTGGTGTGCTTGATATAAAGTCACATATTGCTCAGCAGCGTGGTAAGAATGATTATACTGCGTGGGATGAGGCAGGAAAGATACAGAATAATCTTGTGAATACAGTTCTTTCGGTTGATTGCCACACAATTATAACAATGCGTGCAAAGATGGCATACGCTATGGAAATTAATGACCGAGGAAAAACCGTACCTGTTAAAGTCGGACTTGCTCCAGTCCAACGCGAAAGTACGGAATATGAATTTGATATGTGTTTTCAACTTGACCGCTCACATTGTGCATCGCTCTCAAAAGATACAACATTTCTCGATGACTGGTCGGGCATTATTACTCCTGAACTTGGAAAACAGTTGGGCGAATGGCTGTCTAAAGGTGCAGATTTGCCAAGATGTGCTGACTGCAAAAAGGTTATAGTGGCAAGTGGTAAGCTGACAGCTGAACAGATTATTGAAAAATCGACAGGCAGATATGGCACAGCTCTCTGTATGACTTGTACTCAAATCAGATACAGAAAAGAACAGGAAGTGAAAGCAAATGCAACTCCGACCGTATCAGAATGACCTTGTTGAACAGGTCAGACAGGCTTGGCGAGAGGGCTATAAAGCCCCTTGCATAGTCCTCGGGTGCGGTGGTGGAAAATCCTGCATAGTTGCAGAAATTGCAAGACGAACAACTTGGAACGGTAAACGGGTGCTGTTCCTTGTTCACAGGAGAGAGCTTGTTGACCAAATATTCAGAACCTTTGTCCGCTGGGGAGTGCTTATGGATTTATGCCAGATTGGTATGGTACAAACCTTCACAAGAAGATTAAAGAAATTACCTAAGCCGTCATTGATTATCACTGATGAGAATCATCATAGCTTAGCACAAAGCTATAAGCGTATTTATGAATATTTTGCGGGTGTTCCGAGGGTTGGAGTTACCGCAACGCCCGTTCGATTAAACGGTGACGGCTTGGGTGATGTCAACGATAAGCTGATTGTAGGAGTAAGTACCAAGTGGCTCATTGAGCATAACTGCCTTGCCCCATATGATTACTATGCTCCGAGTGTTGCCGACCTTACAGGACTGCACACCAAAATGGGCGAATATGTCGCCTCCGAGATAGAAAAAGCAATGACTAAAAATACAGTTTTCGGAGATGTAATCAAGTATTACAGACAGCTTGCAGACGGCAAAAAAGCGGTGTGCTATTGTTCAACTGTCAAACACAGTATGGCAACCGCACAGGCATTTTGCAAAGCAGGAATTCCAGCTGAACATATCGACGGCTCAACACCAAAGGCACAGAGAAACCAGATTATAGCCGATTTCAGAAACGGCAAAATTACAATCCTCTGCAATGTGGATTTGATTTCAGAGGGCTTTGATGTACCCGACTGCGAATGTACGATTCTGCTCCGACCTACTCACAGCCTTACACTTTACATTCAGCAGTCAATGCGATGTATGCGCTATAAGCCAAACAAAAGGGCGGTAATCATTGACCATGTGGGCAACTATGCAAGGCACGGAATGCCGGACGATGACAGAGAATGGACGCTTGAAAAACGCAAAAAGCTGAGTGTTAAAAAAATCGAAAAGGAACAGGAGGAAAAGGTCAGACAATGTCCCGAATGTTTCTTTACATTTTCAGCACCGCCGGCAGGGCAGAAAGCCGTGTGTCCACATTGCGGTTATGTTTTCCCGACAGCCGAAAGAACCGTTGAAACCGATACCACCGCAAAGCTCATTAAGGTTGAGGGATTCAAGCTTGATTTCAGCACACCCGACGATTGCCACAGCTATGCGGACTTGCTTGCATACGCAAAAAGTCACGGCTACAAAACAGGTTGGGCATATTACCAGGCAAGAAAGAGAGGAATGATAGCTTGACAGAAGAACACTCAATTCAAAATAAAATCCGTCTTGCAGTAGCTCCTTACTGCGATATTTTCAGAATCAATGTAGGACAAGGTTTTACAAAAGATGGTAGATATTTCAGTACAGGGGTTCCACCAGGATTTTCTGACTTATTTGGTGTCAGAAAATCAGACGGCAAAGCGGTTTTTATTGAGGTTAAGACACCAAAAGGTAAGCCAACTGAGAAACAAGTAAGATTTATACAGATGATGAAACTTAACGGTGCTATTGCAGGAATATGTAGAAGTGCCGATGAAGCAATTAAATTAATATTGGAGGAATTATAAATGGGATTCAGAGCAAATCAGAGTGAGGCAATACAGCAGAGTACAATTAAACCAGAGGGCGATTACGAGTGCTTAATAATTGATATTGACGAATACACAACAAAAAATGGTTCAACAGGTCTTAATATAAAGATGGTAATAAGAAATGATGTTGACCAGGCTTACAAGAATGGATATATATTTCATACCTTGTGGAAACGCAAAGAGCCAACAGAAGCAGATAATCAGGTTAAAGGTTATAGCTTTGGTCAAGTTATGGCACTGGGAAAAGCAGCGGGACTTCCTGATGGTAAAGATTATGATAGCCTTGAGCAATTCTGTGATGAGCTTATCAAAAAGCCTATGCGTGTAACTCTCAAACATGAAGAGTACAACGGTAAGACTCAAGAAAGAGTTAGCTGGTTTAATTCTACAAAATTTCCTGATGTGAAGCACATTTTTAAACAGTCAGGAAGTTCAACAACAGCTTATGCACAGACACAGCAATCTTATGCCACACCTGCTCAAACAGTAAATCAGCATTTTGCTGAAACTACTATTGATGATGATTTGCCGTTTTAAAGTGACTGTAAGGACTGCACTAAGGAGGTAGTAAAAAATGGGATTTAAGAATGATACATATAGTGCAGTTCCGCACGAACTCAAAGCATTCAAAAATTGGGTGTGTTGGCAAGCTTATCCTGACGAAAAGTCGCATAGTGGAATTTCAAAGAAGCCCGTCAATCCAAAGACGGGCGGACTTGCTATGTCGAATAATTCTGACACTTGGTCGGATTTTGATACTGCTGTCAGAGAATCAACCAAATATTCGGGCATAGGTTTTATGTTTTCAAGCTCTCCGTTTTTTGGAGTTGACCTTGATGATATGCCGAAGGATATTGAGGATTATAAAAATGGTGGAACAGATAACATTATCAGTGAATTTGTAAACACTCTTCAAAGCTATGCTGAATTTTCTCAAAGCGGAACAGGCATTCATATTATATGCAAGGGTTCATTGCCAGAAGGCAGAAGAAAAGCAAAGAATGATTTAGGCGGTTTTGAAATGTACGAAAGCGGAAGGTTCTTTGTTGTTACTGGCAATTACTGCTCAGAATATGCGGATATAAATGATTGCACTGAGAGCGTTAAGCCTCTACATTCAAAGTATCTCGGAAAGGCAATAGAGCCACAGCCGAAGAACCGCAGCATTGAAGTTAATCTTAATCTTAATACAGTCGATGATATAGTCAAAGCTGCCTGTAATGCAAAAAACGGCAATCTTTTTCGTGCGTTATATAGTGGTGACTATTCTGCTTATGCTTCTCATAGCGAGGCTGATATGGCTTTTTGCAATATGCTTGCGTTTTGGTGTGTCTGCGATGTCGATAAAATGGATTCTATTTTCCGTCAATCTGGATTAATGCGTGAGAAATGGGATAGAAAACAGTCAGGCACTACATATGGAGTAATCACTCTACAAAAGGCTATTTCAAATTGCAGTCAGACTTACAACCCTAAACAACACAATGATTATTCGATTTCGATTGGTGACGGAAAGGTTATACAGACCGTTGACGAAGAAAAAATGCGTGCATATTCCTTTGATGATATGGGCAACGCAGAGCGATTTGTTGACTTATTCGGCGAGAATGTTCGTTACTGCTATACAGAGAAAAAATGGTATTACTACAACTCAATGAATTGGTGCATTGATAATATCGGCGTAGTGCTGAGAATGGCAGACAAGAGTGTTGAATCTATGAAAGCAGAAGCAAAACTGTATATACAGGCTGATGAAGAAAGCGGTGGAGATATGTCAAAGGCTTTTGAAAAGCATATGAAAGCAAGCCGTTCTAATAAATCTAAAAAGGCGATGCTCAATGAAGTTGAGCATCATGTACCAGTACTTCCAGCACAAATGGATAAGTATCGTATGGCTCTGAATACACCAAGCGGAATTATCAATCTCAAGACTGGAGAAGTGAAGGCACACAATTCGGAGTATTATTTTACGAAGATAACTTCCGTTGATTGCTCCGAAACGGCAGAATGCCCTCGCTGGCTTGCATTTCTTGATGATATTTTTGCAGGTGATAAGGATTTAATACGATATATTCAAAAAGCAGTAGGCTATAGCCTGACGGGTTCAACATCAGAACAGTGTGCGTTCTTTCTTTATGGTACAGGTAGAAACGGCAAATCAACATTTATTGATGTTATTCGAGATGTTTTCGGTGACTATGCAGCAAACATTCAGCCGGAAACAATTATGGTGAGAAATTCTCAAAGCAGTGCTATAAATAGCGATATTGCAAGATTAAAAGGTGCAAGACTTGTAACATCAGTTGAACCGAATGAGGGAGTACGCATAAACGAAGGACTCCTCAAACAGCTTACAGGTGATGATATTGTAACAGCTCGAAAGCTATATAGTGAGGAATTTGAGTTCAAGCCTGAGTTTAAATTATGGATGGCTACGAACCACAAACCGATTATCAGAGGTACGGATACAGGCATATGGCGGAGAATACATTTGATACCGTTTAATGTACAGATTCCAGAGAATAAAGTAGATAAAAACCTTACACACAAGCTTAAAGCAGAAATGACAGCAATATTCAAATGGTGTATTGACGGTTGTTTGCTTTGGCAAAAGGAGGGCTTGAATATGCCCTCTGCTGTCCTTGAGAGTGTGAGGGAGTACAGAAGAGAAATGGATGTAATTTCAGCGTTTATTGAAGATAGATGTGTGCAGGAGGGCTCAGTGCAGGCAAGTACCTTATATGCCGCATATACAAGCTGGGCAGAGAGTAACAACGAATATTGTATGTCAAATACTAAGTTCGGGGCTGAGATTTCTAAAAGATTTGAAAAGGTGAGAGGGAAAAATTATAACTTTTTCAACGGCATTTCTCTTTTTAAAGAATGTTGAGGTGGAGGGTGGTGGAGGGTTTGAGGGTTTTTCTAACCTTTCGTATAAAAAATAAAAAATATATTATATATAAGGGTTCTTTAAAAATGCCTCAAACCCTCCGAAACCCTCCACCAGGAGGTATTATGGAAAAATATGATTTTAAAGATTCGCAGATTTTTGAACAGCTTGAAGATAAAGCGATTGACGGTCAGCTTGATTATTCAAATTTCCCTTCTGCTGAGTATAAATATTTTTCAAAGCTTGCTAAACTCGGATACAATAACAGGCATAAAGGCTGGGATATAAAAATCTGCCTTGAATTACAGGAAAAATTCAAAACAGAGTACAATCGAGAAAAACAGCAGGCGGATGAATATTTAAATTTATCTAAGAGAATTCAAAAAAACATTATGAAATCTTCTGAACTTGTCAATCAGATGTATAAGCAGGCTAAAGATAAAGACGAAATTCTATTGCTTGCTTTGCAAACAATAGAATGCTTAACCAACGAAGGCGGTTTTGTTAAGAGAATAAGCAAAAAAATAAACTTAGTAGAATCTCAATAAGGAGAAATTAAAGTGAAAGACAATGTTATTTGAAAGTAAGGGTGGTAAACAATGACACTTGATGAGTTAAAAGCTGAAATATCTGAACGCATATCAGATAAGAATGAAGACCTTGAAGAATATACAAACCGCAGAGGCGGTCGCAAGGGCAGGGAGTTTTACATCGGTTAGGGTATGCTGATTGCGTACAGAATAATAGCTGATTATCTTGATGATTTGGAAGTAATAATTTGAAATGATACAGACATATAAGGAGGAATCAGAGTGAAAGAACAGGAAATTAACCCTTGCCCATTTTGCAATAGCAAGGTGAATCTTGAGAATATTAATCCAGCAGATGCAGATGAGGAAATGTATATGTTTGAGTGTACCAACGATGATTGTGCCTCGGCTACTTGCTTTGGTGATTACAGTACCGACAGAGATACAGCAATCAAGAAGTGGAACAAACGTGTAAATATGATGAAGGTTAAAATGACAGGTAATAACTGTACTGTTATAGATAATGTAGGTACAATATTAATTAATCGTTAATCGGGGGGAAATTAAATGTCAAAGAAAAACTATAAGAAGACTGCGTTAGAGCGTCAACAGCATGATACGGCAGTTAAAGTAAGAAAAATGACCGATGAGCAGTTATGCAACTTTCTTGATGAGATTGCAAACACAAATAAGCGTGAGGCGGTAAATGAATTTATTGTTAATATTGATGTTTCAAAAATCGTTGGCAAAATGACAGTTAATAAAATTCGCAGATTCTTTGAAAGTCAGGAGGAATAGCATTGAATTACTTTGACCTTGTACGACTTAAAAAACAGATTGAGAGTCAAAAACTTAATGTTGCAAGAGCGAAAGAAAAGGGGACAAGTATTACAATTGAGCTTGATGATATGCCGAAAGGCGGTTCCTCGTCTAATAAAATTGAAAGCTCTGTTGAACAAGCTGAAATCGAGGAAAGAAAGCTTAATCTTCTGAAAAAGAGATTTGATGAGGAAATTAAGAATATACCGAATGAATATATGCGTAATATTATAAATTGCAGGCTGATACATAATTGGTCGTGGAATAAAATAGCTGTTATAAAGTGCAATGGATGTAAAGGTGACAGTGTGCGAAAAAGTTGCGTAAGATATAAATGGTAATTATTAAAACTTGTCCGATTTGTCCGTTTTATGTATGTTAAAATATAAACTGTGAGATGAGGGCGGAAGAGAGTGTGCAGCCATTGCGTGCAAATCACTCCACCGCCAACAACTTGCCTTTTTTCCTTTCTATATGTTGTTCATACAATACGCACCGCCAATGCGGTGCAATACGGCAGCTGTACAGTACAACTCAAAATCCGAGTGAGAGTGCAAGCCTCTAAGCTGCCACCACACCAACTAAGACACAATAGAAGTTTTCATAGTCGATGCTGTGTCTGTTAAGACTATGACTCAAGCATACACGAGGTAGAGTGTTCGTACAAACGTTGTGTGAGCAAGCAGTATGTTAAGAAGCAACGTGACCGCATGAGAGTATGCCGCCCGTCAGAGCGTTATCTGACCCAGCAAGTCTAAGTTACTATTTCCCAAAGACTGCTTCAAAAAGTAATAGAAATAGCGTTCGTCTGTACGAGAACAGACCCACATACGAGTTGCATTTTTGTACCTCCTGAATTATTTTGCATAAGAGCCGTCCAATAGGGCGGCTTTTGTGTTGTTATTTTATTTTAAGAGTGGTGGTGACCATGAATGATGAAAATTTGATACCGGTAAGCAAACGAACCAAGAGCGAAGCAAGAGAAATTAGTTCAAAAGGAGGTAAAAAATCAGGTGAAAGCCGTCGTCGAAAAAAGACAATGAAGCAAGTTATGGATATGCTTTTAGAGATGCCTGCAAACACTCCGGACGATTGGGAGTTGCTTGCTAATTTAGGTCTTAATCTTGATGAGATTGACGAAGATATAGTAAATAACATACTTGTTGTAAACGCAGCTTTATTAAAAAACGCAAAGCAAGGCGATGTCGCAAGTATTAAAGAATTAAGAAGTATAATTCGTGATGATGATTTGTTGAAGCATAAGATTAAAACCGAAACAGCTCGCTTAGAGCTTGAGAGAAAGAAATCCGAACCAGAGATAGCACCCGAAAAAGAATATTCAGGCATTCCAGCAAGGTTGATTGCACCGACTTTTTCACCAGTGCTTTTTGACATAGAAGAACATAAATATTCCGAATATGTTTTCCCTGGTGGTCGTGGCTCGACAAAATCTTCTTTCTGTGGTCTGAATGTTGTTGACCTCATTATGAAGAACGAGGATATGCACGCTTGTATTTTGCGACAGGTTGCAGATACACTTAGAAGCTCTGTTTATCAGCAAGTTCTGTGGGCTATATCCGCTCTTGGACTTGAGGAGGAATTTAACTGTACAGTATCGCCCCTTGAGATTACCCGAATAAAAACGGGACAGAAGATATATTTTAGAGGTGCTGATGACCCTAACAAAATCAAGTCGATAAAAACCGCATTCGGCTATATCGGCGTAGTGTGGTTTGAGGAGCTTGACCAGTTTGCGGGTGAAGAAGCTGTTCGTAAGATTGAGCAATCGGTTATCCGTGGCGGTGACACAGCTTATAAATTCAAGTCTTTCAATCCTCCAAAATCAGCTCAAAACTGGGCGAATAAGTATATTAAGATTCCTCGTGAGGATAGGCTTGTTGTTGAAAGCACTTATCTTACGGTACCTAAAAAATGGCTCGGAAAGCCGTTCTTAGATGACGCAGAGTTTCTAAAGGAAACTAACCCTACTGCTTACGAAAATGAGTATATGGGCGTTGCCAACGGTACTGGTGGCAATATTTTCGATAATGTTGAAATAAGAGCTATTACAGACGAAGAAATTGAAAAATTCGACTATATTTTCAACGGCGTTGACTGGGGTTGGTACCCTGATTTATACGCTTTTGTGCGTGTGCAGTATGCTCCTGCACAGCATACGCTGTTTATATGGCAGGAATACACTTGCAATAAAACGAAGAATATTGATACAGCAAAGCAACTTATTGAGTTAGGTATAACCTCTAATGATTTGATTACTTGTGATAGCTCTGAAAATAAATCAGTAGAAGATTATAGAGCATATGGTTTACTTGCAAGGCCTGCTGAAAAAGGTCCTAATAGCCGAGAGTATTCTTACAAGTGGTTACAATCGTTGAATAAGATTGTTATTGACAATGAGAGATGTCCTGAGGCTGCAAAAGAGTTTCTTGACGCTGAATACGACAGGGATAAAGAAGGCAATGTAATAAGCGGTTATCCTGACGGCAACGACCATATGATTGACGCGGTAAGATATGCAACAGAGAGAATTTGGAGAAGGCGAGGTCAGTGAGCTATGAGCATTATTTTAAAAATAAAGGAGTGGATAAAGAAAATGTTATCAAAATCAGATGTAAGTAGTGTCTATGGCGTTGAGCTTGCAATAACAGACGATATGCTTAATGCAATCGAGGATTGGGAGAGAATGTATGCTGGCAAAGCGTTTTGGATAAATCACGAAAAAGGAATTTATTCATTGAGACTTGAACAAGCGATTGTAAGAGAGCTTTCAAACATTTCTATAAATGAGATGACCGTTAAAATATCAAATAAAAAGCTTGATGATATTTTTAGAAGTTCTGTAAAGAATCTGAATCTTAATCTTCAAAGAGGGCTTGCGTCTGGTGCAATGGTAATAAAACCGCTTGGTGAAGATAAAGTGCAGTTTGTTCCTCAATCACAGTTTATTCCTGTTGAATATGATGTTAATGGTAGGCTAATCAAGGTTATTTTTCCAGAGGTTAAGCGTCTTGGAGATAATGATTATCGTATAAGGCTTGAATATCACTCCTTAGATTATGAAAAAGGTTTGATAATTACAAACCGAGCGTTTCGCTCTTCTGATGGTATATCCTTAGGTCAAGAAATTCCTTTATCCGGTGTGGCAGAATGGGCAAGTCTTCTACCTGAAATAAGCTATCCACTTATGCTTAAACCAGCATTTGGTTACTATGTCAATCCTGTTGCAAACACTATTGACGGCTCATATTCGGGCGTATCAATATTTGATTGTGTAAAAAATCTTATACGATTGACAGACACTCAATTCGGCAGGCTTGATTGGGAATTTGAAAGTGGAGAAAGAGCTGTTGATGTTGATACAACGGCTTTGAAACCAACTGAAAATCTTCTGACGGGAAAGAAAAGTTTTGAGTTACCTAACTTAAAAGAACGGCTTTATAGGGGCTTGAATATATCAGGCGGAAGTAAAGGCGATTTTTACCACGAGTTTTCCCCACAGCTTAGACAAGTTGATTTTATTGCAGGTCTCGAGGAATACAAGCGAGAAATCGAGTTTGCAGTTGGCTTGGCTTATGGTGATATATCAAACCCTCAGACGATAGATAAGACAGCTACCGAAATAAAGTCATCAAAGCAAAGAAAATTTGATACTGTCACAGCGATACAAAATAATCTTAAGTTATGCCTTGAGGATTTATGCTACGCTCTTGCATTTTATAACAAGCTTACACAAAGCGGATATGAAATCTCAATCAACTTTGAAGACAGCATACTTGCTGATGATGAAGTCAAAAGAGCAAGCGATAGACAAGATGTAGCTATGGGGGTAATGCCGTTGTGGGAATACCGTATGAAATGGTACGGAGAGGACGAAAAAACCGCTAAGGCTATGACTTCTAATAGTACAGCAGAGGTTATTGACTGATGTATACACCAGAAGAAATAGAAGCCTTTTCAATGATTTTTGACGATATGATGAGAAGCCTTGAGATTGAAGTAATGGAAGATGTGATTCGCCGTATAAGAATCAATGGTGAAATCGTCCGTTCTGCAGATTGGCAGTTATATAGGCTTTATGAACTCGGAGAAAGCAAGAGAGCATTAAAAAAAATCATAAAGGACACTTTCGGTTTTGATAGCAAAGAAATAAATCATTTGTATAAGGATATTATCCGAAAAGGCTATGCGAGAGATGAAACGCTCTATAAAGCAAAAGGAAAGCAGTTTATCCCATTTGAAAAGAATGAAGCTTTACAGCAATACATATCAGCGATAGCAAAGCAAACACTTGAATCTATGCAGAACATCTCTCAATCGCTCGGCTTTGCTGTAAAATCAGGCGATAAGAGGGTATTTAAACCTATTGCGAAATATTATCAAACTACGCTCGACAATGCAATTAACGGCATTGCTACGGGCGTTTTTGATTATAATACGGTTCTTAAACAGACAGTGTCAGAAATGACTAATAGCGGTCTAAGAACCGTTGATTATGAAACTGGCTGGAGCAATCGAGTTGATGTTGCGGCACGCAGGGCAGTTATGACAGGGCTTACACAAGTTACCGCAAAAATTAACGAAAACAATGCCGAAAAGCTTGGAACGGATATGTTTGAGGTTTCGTGGCATAGCGGTGCCAGACCTTCACACCAGGTTTGGCAAGGTCGTTGGTATAAGAGTAGCGAGCTTGAAAGTGTATGTGGTTTAGGCTCTGTTACTGGCTTGTGTGGTGCTAATTGCTATCATAGCTATTATCCTGTTATTCCTGGCATTTCCGTTCCAACATATACCGAAGAAGAGCTTGACGAAATGAATCGTCAAGAAAATATTCCGATTGACTACAACGGCAAGCAATATACAAAATATGAAGCTCTGCAAAGACAGCGGCAACTTGAAACAAGAATGAGAGCAGAACGGCAGAAAATCAAACTGTTGCAGGACGGTGAAGCTGATGAAACAGACATAATGCTTGCAAGGGCAAAGTACAGAGGTACTTCTCAAGAATATACAAGCTTTTCTAAAGCTATGGAATTGCCACAACAAAGGCAGAGAGTTACTGTTGACGGACTTGGAAATATTGGGGTTGGAAAGTGGAAAATACCTGTTGACTTTCAAAAAGTTAAGGCACGCTATAAAGATAGCGAAGGTCTTTTCATAACATTTGATGCCAGAACTCCAGATAAAGGAAGAGATGTTATCAAACCACATAATATTATTAAAAATCTTAATAAAAGTGACATTGGTAAGGAAATGCTAGAGTTTATTAAGAAGAATAATATACCTGTATATTTGTCTTATGGTTCTGATATTGCAGACGAAAGCTTGTTGGGATATTATGGTAGTGGCACCATAACTGTATTTGTTGATAATACTAAAAGCGTTAATGAAACTGCTTGCATTATTGTGCATGAAGCAACACATGCACAAATTGACAAACCTAATACAAAAAATCAAGAACTAAAGTGCTATAAAAATGAATATATGCATAGAGGAATAAAGTTGACAGATGAAATTATACAGAGTATAATTAAACATATAGATGATAGTTATCCATATTTGGAATGGGAGTGATTGTATGACTAACTCAAAGGAAAAAACTAATATAGTTGAACCTCCGTGGGTAGCTTTAGTTAAACTCCGTAAGGGTGAACAGGTTCATTGCAAAAATTGTAAAGTTGGTTATATGAAACCTTTTGGTGGAAATTATAAGACCACTACTACATTTATATGTGATAAATGTAAAAATCAAATAATTATTAATTAAACCGCTCCTTGAGGGCGGTTTTTCTATGCCCGAAAGTAGGTGATAATTTGATATGCCCGTATAACAATAAGTCAGAAACATCTATCCAAAACTGGAAGCAAGACCACGAGGACGAAAGCCAGATACTTACCAAAGGAAAAACCATAACGCAAACGGTTTATGAGCCTATGATATGCCAAGAAGATGAATGTGGAGCATATTACGGTGGCAGGTGTCATTATAAAGATTAAGTAGGTGAAACAATGGACTTCCGAGAATTTATAGAAGAAAGATTCATAAAAAGAAACTAAGCACTTTGAGAAATCAGGGTGCTTTTTTAATGCCCAAAATTGACCGCTCCGAAGTCGTAAAACTACGGATAGAATGAGAAGCAACCTCGTAAAAAGCGTATCGAAAGGAGCATTTATATGCAAAGAAAATTTTTAGAGGATTTAGGTCTTGAAAAGGAAATTGTTGATAAAATAATGAGCGAGAACGGCTCGGATATTGAAAAGACAAAGGCAAGACTTGAAACCGAAAGAGACAACTATAAGGAACAGCTTGAAACGGCTCAGAACGCCCTTAAGGAATTTGATGGAATCGATGTTAAGGAATTGCAAGGCAGGATTGAAGCCTTGAATAGCGACCTTAAAAACAAGGAAACTGAATATCAATCAAAAATCGCTGATATGGAATTTAGTGCGGTGCTTGATAGTGCAATAAGCTCCAGTAAGGCACGAAATTCTAAGGCGGTAAAGGCACTTCTTGATATTGAAGCTCTTAAAACTTCCAAAAATCAAAGCGAGGATATAAAAACAGCAATCGAAGCTGTTAAGGCGGATAACGATTATTTGTTTGAATCAAATGAGCCTATTAATAACCCTGTCGCTCCTACTGGAACAGGTAATCCTTCAAGCGTTTCAACAGAAGCTTTTGCAAAAATGGGGTATATGCAAAGGCTTGCACTCAAAAAGTCGGACCCTGAAAAATATAATCAACTGAAAGGATGATAATTTATGTCAGAAACAACAAAGCTCAGCGACCTCATAGACCCAGAGGTTATGGCGGATATGATTTCCGCAAAGGTAGATAAAAAGATGGTAGTAACACCTATTGCAAAGATTGATAATACGCTTGTAGGCACACCAGGCTCAACTATCACAGTGCCGTCATACAACTACATCGGTGATGCCGAAGATGTTGCGGAAGGCGTTGAGGCAGGCACAACAAAGCTTACAGCCTCCACTCGTCAAGTAACTGTTAAGAAAGCTATGAAAGCAGTTGAACTTACAGATGAAGCTATTCTTAGTGGTTATGGAAATCCTGTTGGTGAAACAAATAATCAGCTTGCTAAAGCTATTGCTTCAAAGGTTGATAATGATTCGATTGAAGAATTGCTTACAGCTCCGCTTATTTTTGATGGCTCATCAAAGGTTATTTCATATGCTCAGATAGTAGACGCAATCGACCTGTTTAACGAAGAAGTTAATACCGAAAAGGTAATGTTTGTCGCTCCTGCCCAGGTTACTGTACTTAGAAAGGATAATGATTTTATCTCTGCCGATAAGTACACAGGCAATGTTATTATGACAGGAGAAATCGGCAAGATTGCCAATACAAGAATTGTTCCGTCAAAGAAGGTTCCGCTATATTCAGAATGGTATAAGTTTGATAGTGCAGGAACAGCAACAACAAATTCAAATATTGCCGAAGTTCAGGAAACACTTCCTAATGCTAAGGTAGGCGATAAGGTCACAAAGGTTACTACACCTTGCTATTTTAATCCGATTGTTAAGTTGAATCAGGATAACGAAACAGAGGACGAAACTGCAGCACTTACAGTTTATCTGAAGCGTAATGTAAATATTGAAACAGAGCGTAAAACTCTCGCAAGAAAGACAATTATTTCTGCAGATGAACACTATGTTGCTGCACTTAGCGATGAATCAAAGGTTGTCATTGCAAAGTTTAAAAAGTGATGAAAGTAGGTGGTATCAATGACAATTTATGCAGACGAGGATTTTTATAGAAACAATTATCTTTGTGGTAAAAAGGCGGTTATTGATACCGCTTTTTCTTTTTATGCAAGGTCGGCAACGCAGAAAATTAAGCTTTATACTTGTGATAACATTGACGAAAGCGATATATCCGAATGTGTAAAGATGTGTTGCTGTGAGCTTGCGGAAAAACTTTATAGCTATGAGCAATCAGATAACGACGGCGTATCGTCTGAAAGCGTTGGAGGTTGGTCAAAGTCATACGAAAGCACTTCGAATAAACAAAGAAACCTGAAATCAGATATACGAGAAATAGTATATAAATGGCTGTCAAACACAGGCTTGCTGTATAGGGGGCTTAGATGATGTTAAAAAACGCAGATTGTACGCTGTATCTTTATGATAAAACTACGCAAGGTTTTATAAGGCATTTTATAAGTGGCGTCTATTGGCGTGAAAATAAGGCAGGAAATGTCCTTAGAAGTGGTTTACAGACAGCGGATAGCACAACGATATATTTATACTCCGATGATGTTAAACCGCTCACAGTGGCTAAGGATATGCTTGTAAGAGGTTTATGTGACTTTGATTTTGATAATACAAATCAACAGACAATTTCGGAAAGTATGAAGAATTTTAAAAATACATACAATGCAGTTACGGTCATGAGCATAGATGATTATATGTTCGGAAACCTTCCGCACATTGAAATATCAGCAAAGTAGGTGAGGTTATGCAACTAAGTGGAAAGCTTGTTATAAATCCAAAATCACAACAGGTAAACAAAGAAAAAATAGCAAAGGCACAGCAATTTGTTGACCGCGAGTGCATAGAACTTATGTTTCCCTACACTCCAATGCTAAGCGGGCAGATGATGCAGTCGGCAACTCGTGGAACAGTTATTGGCAGTGGTAAGATAAAATATAACTCACCATACGCTCGATACCAGTATTACGGCAAGCTGATGGTCTCAAGTATTACAGGTTCATCGTATGCTCGAAAAGGTGAAAGTAAAGTTCTTACCAGCAAGGATTTGCATTATAACAAGAGTAGGCACCCTCGAGCTGGTAAGCTATGGTTCGAACGAATGAAAGCTGACCGCAAGGAACAAATTTTGAAAGGAGCACAAAATCTTTTATGAATATAATTGAATTTGTAAAAAGCATTGTACAGGAGTTTCCTAAGATTGCAGAGGTGTGCAATGAAATTCATGTTGATTTTACAGAAGATACTCCTACGAACTACGGTTTGTCTTCGAGCGGAGATACGCTTATTAAGCGTTATGTGAACGGTGATGAGGTTCGTCAGCATACATTTTCGCTTTATGCGGTGTATCAGTCTATAAACGATTATGACCGTATTACAAACAGTGGCGTCCTGCTTGAACTGCAAATGTGGCTTGAAAACTATGCTAAGGGTCAACAGTTCGAGTTTGAAGTTGGAGACAAAACTTTTAATTGTGAACTTCGCAATTTAGCTTGTGCAAACGGTATGCTGTATGCAATACCTAATGAAAATATGAATGATGCGGTGCAGTATCAACTGCAAATATCCGCAAAATATAATTTATATAAAGGAGATTTAAACAATGAGTATTAAACAAAGAAGAACTATTGCAAACTACATTGATGTAGCAGAGGCAGGTGCAGAAGCACCAAGCTTTGCTTTTATGGGTGCAGGTTTTAAAAGCCTTGAAGAAAACCCTGCTGCACAGACAAAATCACGAAGATATGTTTGTGATAAGTCAGCAACAAAGACTATAAACGGCTATGACTGGTCAACACCATTTGAGCTTGACCAGATTCGTGAGCAAGAGGCTGTTGAATTTATTTGTAAGGTTGGCGAAAAACAGCTCACTGGTGCAGATGCAGAACGAGATTATGTTATGGTAGATATGAGTAGCCCCGTTGCAAGCACTGAAAATACATATAATGCAAGAAAAATCAAGGTCGCAGTTGAGCTTGCAAGCTTTTCTAATGATGATGGCGACCTCGGTGCAAGCGGTAATTTGCTTGGTGCTGGTGAGATTATTGAGGGTACATTTAACACAAGCACAAGAACATTTACAGCAAAGGAGTGATAAATAATGCTTATTATGGGACACGAGGTTCAGGACCTCGATTTTCTTGACGCAGATGTTCTCGAAAAGGTTGAAGCTGCAGGCGAAAAGGTTGTTAATGAGTGTAAAAAGGCAGGAAAAGCAAAAAAAGAATCTGAGGGTGTCAGGATTCAGTGCAAGGCTATTGCAGAATTTATTGACGAGCTTTTCGGAAAAGGAACCGCGGAAAAGTTGATTAAAAACGGCTCTAATCTCTTTACTTGTATAAATGTTTACGGCGAAGTTGTTTCCGAGATAGAGAAAAATAAAGCAGAGCAAAATAAGAAATTCGATTCGATATTCGACAAATATTCTATTGCGAGAATTAAAAGAGAATGAGCCTGCTTATAGATAATGCTCCGAAGAGCGTTAATATTGACGGTGCGGAGGTTGAGATAAATTCAGACTTCCGCACAGCAATATTATTTGAACAGATGATGTTTGACGATGATTTTCCTGAACATCTTAAAATAGCCAACGCTTTACAATTATTTTATTCTGTATTACCTACCAATCTCAATGAAGCAGTTGACAAGCTTATTTGGTTTTATTCTTGTGGAAAGAATAGGAAAGAAAGCAGTTCTAAGCAGTCCGAAGGTGGTCGTTGTTATGATTTTGAATATGATGACGGATATATTTATGCGGCATTTATGCAACAATACGGCATAGATTTAGAAAGCATAGAATATTTGCACTGGTGGAAGTTTAACGCTCTATTTAAATCACTTACCAATGATTGTGAGATTGTAAAAATTATGGGCTATCGTACTATGAAAATCAGCAGTAAGATGTCTGCAAGCGAGCGTCAATTTTACAGTAAGATGAAAAGACTACACGCCTTGCCTAAAAGTCAAAGCGAAAACGAGAAAATTAGTGAAATTGAAAAAATGTTGATGAAGAAATAAAAATATTCTTTACTTTTGCAGTTATTTGGTGTATAATATCTACAAAATAATTAACAAGAGGTGTATTTTTATGAAAAAGAGAGCGATTTCAACTATTTTAGTGGCTTTATTGGCATTATCGTCTTGTGCTGGGTGTAACGGAAAATCCGAGGCTCAATTAGAACTTGAGAAGACACAATCTGAACTTTCTGAATCGCAAAAAAATTATGAAAAAGCTACAGACGATTTAGCAAGCTCACTAAAAGGAGCTTATGACCAAATGGGCAAATTTCAAGAGGGCATAGATAATGTTGGAAATTCTGAAACAAACAGTCAAAGTAGTACAAGCAAATCGGAATATAGTTATAAACCTTATACTGACGAATCAAAACTCATATTTTCAAGCAATGATGAATTTGAAAAGTATTTGAAAACTAACAATAAAAATGTCGATGGTAAGACTGCAACAGTAACAGGCACAGTGGATACAATGTTCAAAGTGACAGAAAAAAACTATTTAACACTCAAAACTTATGAGCCGTCAGCTGACACTCAAGTGATGTTTGAAATAGACAATGCAGACGCTGCAACTATAAAAGAAGGCGATGTTATTACAATATATGGGGAAATAGATAATTCATCTGTGTATGATGAAACAAGTGACAATGTCTATGTGTTTTTTATACAGGATTGTTTAATATTGTACCGTTAATTTCAAAGAAAAATAAAGTTTAACATTTAATCGTACATCAAAAAGGTGTACGATTTTATTTTGCAAAAAAGTAGGTGAGAATATGAGCTATGACGGAAGTTTGAAATTTGATACTAAGATTG
>ERZ1034984.1059-NODE-1059-length-27975-cov-22.968159_pt1 | contig 27975 bp, 28 predicted proteins | sample MGYA00520589_ERZ1034984 | MGnify/ENA primary metagenome ERZ1034984 (study PRJEB33766, sample SAMN09781790) | gut metagenome | biome: gut microbiome | host: Homo sapiens | place: Madagascar | study: EMG produced TPA metagenomics assembly of the PRJNA485056 data... | reverse complement strand
TGCTGGAACATGTAGTAGAAGTCGTAGCTCTGCATGATCATGTAGTTGAATTCGAGGAAGGACAGGCCCTTCTCCATCCGCTGTTCATAGCACTTGGCGCGCAGCATGTTGTTGACGGAGAAGCAAGCGCCCACATCGCGCAGCAGCTCCACGTAATTCAGGTTCAGCAGCCAATCGGCGTTGTTCAGCATCAGAGCCTTACCGTCGGAGAAGTCGATGAATTTTTCCATCTGCTTCTTGAAGCATGCCGCGTTGTGAGCAATGTCTTCCTTGGTCAGCATCTTGCGCATGTCGGTGCGGCCAGAGGGGTCGCCGATCATGGTGGTGCCGCCGCCGATCAGAGCGATGGGCTTATTGCCCGCCATCTGCAGACGCTTCATCAGGGTCAGCGCCATGAAGTGACCGGCAGTCAGGCTGTCGGCCGTGCAGTCAAAGCCGATGTAGAAGGTGGCTTTGCCGTTGTTGATGAGGTCGATGATCTCCTCATCGGTGATCTGGGCAACCAGACCGCGAGCCTTGAGTTCTTCGTAGAGAGTCATGGATAGTTCCTCCTGTTGTTGTGGGCAGAGGGAAAAGAAAACGCCCCCTGCCAAAATAAATTTGGCAGAGGGCGAGAAAAAATCGCGGTACCACCTCTGTTTGCCGCCTCCTCACGGAAACGGCCTCACGAGTGCATGCCCCAGAGTAGGACGACACTCCTGCGTTTGTAACGCTCGCACGCGGCACGGCCTACTAGAGAAAATTTCTCATTCAGCTTGCAGCTCCGGGAGGTATTTCCCCCGCTGCTCTGCACGCCCCTTTCACCAACCGGGGCCTCTCTGGGCAGAGCGCTTCAGGGTACTTATTCCCTTCTTCGCCTTTCAACAAAAGTCAGTTTAACACATTTCCAGAAGCTTGTCAATCACGAGTTTCCCGCTCGGCAATGCCCAGCATCTCCCGCGCGTTGGCACGGGAAAGCTCGGTGACATAATCGCCGGAAATGATATGCGCCAGCGCATCCACCCGGCCCTCCTGATCAAGGGGATGGATCTCGGTATAGGTGCGCTCGTTTGCAACATTTTTCTGGATGAGCAGATGGCAGTCAGCCAGTGCAGCGATCTGTGCGGTGTGGGTGATGCAGAGGATCTGGTGGTCCTTTGCGCTCTGCTTGAGCACCTCGCCGATGCGGCTGGCAGCCTTGCCCGAAACGCCGCTGTCGATCTCATCGTAGATGACGGTGGGCACGGCGTCCTTATCCGCCATTGCGTTCTTGATGGCCAGCGTGATGCGGCTCAGCTCGCCGCCGGACGCGATCTTTGCCAGCGGTTTCGGGGCCTCACCGGGGTTGGTGGAGATATAAAATTCCACGCTGTCCTGTCCATGGCTGGCCAGCGGCCCCCTTGCGTGGCGGAGCGTCATTCGGACGCCGGGCATGTTCAGAAAATCCAGCGTTCCGGAAATGCGTTTGTTCAGCTCTTCAAACGCTTTCAGGCGGGTCTGGGTCAGCGCCTCGGCCTTATCCCGCGCCAGCACATAAAGCCGGTGCTTTTCCGCTTGCAGCTGTTCAGCCCGCTCCTCCGAGAACTGGATGCGTTCCAGCTCTTCTCGCGCCCGCTGGCCAAAAGCGATGATGTCTTCCACCGTGTCGCCGTACTTGCGCTTGAGCTTGTAGATCCGATCGATGCGCTGTTCGATCTCGTCCAGTTCTGCATCATTTGTATCATATCCATCGAGCCGGTTGATGAGGTCGGCGGAGAAATCCTTGGCGGAATAATAGAGGTCCAGCAGCTGCCCGGCGGCAGCGGAAAGGCTCCCGTCCACCTGTGCAGCAGCGTCAATGGCATTGGAAGCTTCGCCCAGCAGATCGACTGCACCGGGCGTCTCGTCGTCACCCGAAAGCAGAGCGTAGCTCTGGGAGATGCGCTCCCGGATGGTGGAGGCGTTCGCCAGCACCCTGCGGCGGGCATCCAGCGTTTCCTCTTCCCCTGCTGTCAGCGCGGCGTCCTCGATCTCCTGAACCTGATAGCTCAACAGGTCGATGCGGCGCTGTTTTTCCGCTTCATCGGTGATGATGGCATCCAGTTCCTTTTTGACCTTGATGAGTTCCCGGTAGACCGCATAATATCCCTGAAATTCTGCGCCGTTCTGGGCATAGGCGTCCAGAATGCCCTCGTGGCGGGCCGGGTTCAGCAGACCCACCGAGTCGTGCTGGCCGTTGATGTTAATCAGTCCGCCGCACAGCTCCCGCAGGATGGCCGCTGTGGCGGGCATCCCGTTGATGCGGCAGGTGCTCTTGCCCTCGGCGGTGATCTCCCGGCTCAGGGTCAGTGCGTCTGAGCGCTCGTACCCCGCCTTCTCCAGACTGTCCAGAACCGAAGGGGGCACATCGTCGAAGGCAGCGCGGATGACCGCCTTGGCAGCTCCGGTGCGCACGAGATCCTTGGACGTCCGGTTGCCGAGGATGGCGTTGATGGAATCAATCAGGATCGATTTGCCCGCGCCTGTTTCGCCGGTGAGGACGTTCAGCCCCTTTTCAAAATGCACATTGGCTTTCTGGATGACTGCAACATTTTCAATTTGCAGACTACTCAGCATGGTAATTTCTCCCGCATTATTTTTGTCCGATGTGGTGGGTCAGCTCGGTGCAGATGGTTTTGGCATCCCGTTCCGAGCGCGTCACAATCAGGAACGTATCGTCGCCGGACAGTGTTCCGACAACATTTTTCCATTTCAAAGCGTCGAACACCTCACAGGCCGCGTTCGCCATACCGGAGTAGCATTTGACGAGAACCACATGTCCGGCATAGTCCACGCCGAGGACGGATTCGTGAAAAATCGTCTCAAAACGGCCCTGAATTTTAGGGTTCAGCGCTTCGTTGTGGCTGGAAACATACCGGTAACCGGTGCTCGTCGCAGCTTTTACAAGGCTGAGTTCCCGGATATCACGGGAGATGGTGGCCTGTGTGGCGTCGAACCCTTCCTTCCGCAGATAGTCGAGCAGAGACTCCTGACGGCTGATCGGATATTCTTGGATCAGGCGCAGGATCGCCTGCTGACGCTCCCGTTTGCTTTTGGCATCGCCTCGGCTGCTGGCCATATGGTTTCCCCTTTCTATCAAAACTTACCGTCTGCCGCGCAGTTTCTGGTCAATGGCCTGAAACTGGTCGGCTTTGCTGAAGGTGATGAGCTGAACGATCTGGTCGCTCAGGCGCACCTCGGCGGTGGCACCGGCGTAGAGCGAATACCCGGCGGCACCGTCGCAGCTGATGAATACTTCCTCGTCCGCCACCTGCCCGACACAGATGTTGATCTTGCGCTCCTGCGCAAAGACCATAGCCGGGCTGGCAAGGCTGTGGGGGCAGATGGGGGTGACGACCACGCCCTTGGTCTGCGAGTCCAGAATCGGGCCGCCCGCCGCCAGCGAATAGGCGGTGGAGCCGGTGGGCGTAGCAACGATCACACCATCTCCACGGTAGTGCTCCACAAGGATATCGTCGCAGTAGATGCTGAAGTCGATGGCTTGCTGCAAGCGGCCTTTGGTCATAACGACATCGTTCAGAGCGTGGCCCTCCCAGCTGTCGTCGCCCAACACCCGGACGTAGAGCAGCATCCGGGCGTCCAGCATGTAGTCCCCGCGCGCGACGGCAGAGAGCTTCTGCTCCATTTCATCCACCTCGCAGGTGGCCAGAAAGCCGCATCGGCCCAGATTGATGCCGAGGATGGGCTTGTGGTATTCCAGTGAGAGGTTCGCTTCGTGCAGGATGGTTCCGTCGCCGCCGATGGTCAGGATGACATCGGTCTTTTCAAGGCACTCCTTTTGGGGCAGGAACTGCACTCCCATGGTGTTGCACTCCGCCCGGAGGTTCATCTGCATCAGCACCTTGGCACCGTGGGCCATCAGGATCTGCGCGGCCCGCTGGGAGATGCCGTAGGCCATCGGCTTGCCGGGGTTGGGCGAAATATAGACCGTCACGTCCTTCACCTCTTCTAAATCGTCAGATTCAGCGATCCAGCGTGGAATGGCTGGCCTCCACGACCTGCTTTGCCACACTGTCGTCCAGCACGGCGGGCTCGTCGCTCTTCTGAACGAACATCAGATATTCGATGTTGCCTTCCGGGCCCTTGACAGGGCTGAAGTCCAGCCCGCACACCGCGAAGCCGTTGGCGACGGCATAGCCCATCGCATTGTGGAGCACTTCGCAGTGGGTGGCCGGGTCACGCACGACGCCGTTCTTGCCGACCTTTTCACGGCCCGCCTCGAACTGCGGCTTGACCAGACAGACGCCCATAGCGTCCGGCGTGGTGATGGCCTGTGCCACCGGGAAGATATGATGCAGCGAGATGAAGGAGACGTCCACACTGAAAAATTCAATGGGTTCGCCCAGTTGGTCGGGCGTGACGCTGCGGATGTTGGTGCGCTCCATATTGACAACGCGCTCGTCGGTACGCAGCTTCCAAGCGAGCTGGCCGTAACCGACATCCACGGCATAGACCTTGACGGCACCGTTCTGCAGCATACAGTCGGTGAAGCCGCCGGTGGAGGCGCCGATGTCCATGCAGACCTTGCCGTTCGGCGTCAGCGGAAAGCACTGCATCGCCTTTTCCAGCTTCAGTCCGCCACGGCTGACGTAGCCGATGTCGTGGCCGCGCACCTCGACCTTGGCGTCTTCCTTGATCATCTCGCCGGCCTTGTCCACCTTCTGCTCGTTGACGAAAACGACGCCGGACATGATCATAGCCTTGGCGCGCTCACGGCTCTGGATCAGGCCATGCTGAACCAGATATTGATCCAATCGGATTTTCAAGATACAGTTTCTCCTTTCACGGTCTCACGGATGGTCTGCGCCAGATGGGCAGCGTCCAGACCCGTTGCTTCTTTGATCTGCGGGACTGTTGCATGGGGCAGACGAAGGTTCTCGACGGCCCGGTGGATGTACGTACCCTTCCAGCCGGAGCGGCAAAGGGCGGCTTCCAGATGTTCGCCAATGCCGCCGCATGCGACACACTCCTCGGCGAACAGAATAACATCATAGCGCGAAATTTCTTTGATGAATTCATCTGTAAAGGGATATATCTTTACAAGCTTGTAAACGTCGCAGGGCAGCTTTTCCTCACCCAGAAGCTTTGCCGCACAGAGCACATCCTCCACTTCATCGGCATAACTGATGAAAGCAGCCTTTGCATGGGGGGCGGTATAGAGGCGATCGTACTCCCGGCCGGAGCAGCCGTAAGCAGCCAGCACCTCGCTCTCGCCGCCGCGCGGGTAGCGGATGGCACGCGGTCCCTTCTGCTCGTCACTGAGCAACACCGGCAGCCAATGGCGCAGCTCGGCGTAGTTCGAAGGTGAATAGGTCGGGATACCGATCTGGCTCAGGAAAGCCGGATCGTAGATGCCCTGATGGGTCTCGCCGTCGGCCGGAACAAAACCAGCGCGGTCAATGGCAAGCACAACGTTTTCGTTCAGCAGATTGACGTCGTGGATGATCTGGTCATAGGAGCGCTGCAGGAAGGTGGAATAGATGCAGACCACCGGCAGAATTCCCTGACTGGCCAGACCGGCTGCAAAGGTCACAGCGTGCTGCTCGGCCATGCCCACATCAAAGAAGCGCTTCGGGTGGGTGTGGGCAAAGAATTGCAGACCGGTGCCGTACTTCATGGCTGCAGTAATGGCGCAGATCTTCTCGTTGGTGGTTCCCTCTTTGTTCAGGACATTGCCGAACACATTCGAGAAGGATTCCTTCGGGGCTACTTCCGGGTCGGGAATGCTGTCCACAAGGTCGAACTTCGAAACACCGTGGAAGTTGCCGGGGTTGCTCTCGGCGGGGGCATATCCCTTGCCTTTTTTCGTAACGATGTGCAGGAAATGGGGGCCGGGCTGCTTGTGGATGCTCCGCAGAATCTGCTCGACTTCCTGTTCGTTATTCCCATCAAAGGGGCCGTAATAGTGGAAGCCCATATCCTCGAACATGGTGGAGTGGTACAGAGCGCGGCGCACTAAGGTTTTTCCGTTATGGATCGTCATTTTCAGCGGCGGGCCGATCACAGGCACCCGATCAAGGAAGCCTCGCACATTTTCCTTGGCATCAAAGTAGCGGTTGGTCGTGCGCAGATGCTTCAAATAACGGGACAGCGCACCGACGTTTTTGGAAATGGACATCTTGTTGTCGTTCAGGACGACCAGCAGGTTGTCCAGCCCGCCGATGTTGTTCATTCCCTCATAGACCATGCCGCCGGTAAAGGCACCGTCGCCGATGACGGCGATGACCTGCCCCGGTTCCTCGCGCAGCTTTTTGGCCCACGCGATGCCGATAGCAACGGACAGTGCCGTGTTGCCGTGGCCGGAAATAAAGGCGTCGTGCTCGCTCTCGTTCGGGTTTGGGAAGCCGGACAGACCGTCCAGCTGGCGCAGTTTTGCAAAACCTTCGCGGCGACCGGTCAGCAGCTTATGGGTATAGCACTGGTGGCCCACATCGAACACGATCTCATCCTGCGGCGTCGTAAAGACGCGGTGCAGCGCGACCGTTAGTTCCACGGCCCCCAGATTGGATGCCAGATGGCCGCCGGTCTTCGATACGTTTTCCAATAAAAATTCGCGGATGTCCGCACAAAGCTGCACGACCTGCTGACCTGACAGCTGTTTCAGATCGCTGGGCTGCGAGATTTTCTCCAGCAAAGGCGAATTCATAGATTCACGTCCTTCTCACATAATGGATTTGAGCGGTCTGCCCGCCCAAGGTCTGATCACACCATCGGGTACAGAAGCCCGACCATGCAGCCGACCACAAAGCCGGCCAGCACCTGCAGCGGCGTATGGCCGACCATTTCCTTCAGGTGCATGTTCTGGAGGAAGGGGTTATTTTTCTCGGTCACCTCGATCCACTGCTCGATCATTTTATTCAGAACCTTGGCCTGTTCGCCGGTCTCGCGGCGGACACCCATGGCATCGTGCATCGTGATGATGGCAACGACGGCAGCCACGGCAAAAATAGCCGAGTTGATGCCCTCGCTCCGGGCCGTGGCAATGACCATGGCGCAGACGGTCGCGCTGTGGGCGCTGGGCATTCCGCCGTCTCCCCACATCCGTTCCAACTGGAATTTGCCCAGCAGGATAAAGTTGATGATGGTCTTCAGCACCTGTGCCACGAACCAGCTCAGGAGCGAAACCGTCAGGATCTGATTTAGGGACAAAACCTCGCGAATGAATTGCATGTTCTGCTCTCTTTCTTCTTTCTTAGCTGCGGCGCACCAGCAGCTCCTTGGCAAGCTGCTCCAAAAAGGCGCTCTTTTCGCCAAATTCTGCGCGCAGGGAGGCGCAGGTCCGGTCGTTCAGCTTCTGGGCCAGCTCCATGGCACCGTCGGTACCGTAAAGGGTAACGAAGGTGGTCTTGCCGTTTTCGCTGTCGCTGCCGATGGGCTTGCCCAGCTGCTCCTGCGAACCGGTCACATCCAGCACATCGTCAACGATCTGGAACACCAGCCCGATGCCGAAGGCGTACGCCTCCAGCTCTTTGCACTGGGTCTCGTTGGCCTGTGCGGCGGCAGCGCCCATCTGGACGGCGGCGTTGATGAGCGCACCGGTCTTATTGCGATGGATGAGGCGGAGCTGCTCTTCCGTTGCGGCCAGTGCCTCATATTTCAGGTCAAGCTCCTGCCCGTAGACCATGCCGCGGCTGCCCGCACCGGCCCCCAGCGCCTTGGCCGCCCGGACATTCACGATGGCGGGAGCTGCCACGTTCGCGATGACCTCAAACGCCTCGGTCAGCAATACATCACCCGCCAGCATAGCCGTGGCTTCGCCAAAGGCCTTGTGGCAGGAGGGCTTGCCCCGGCGCAGGTCGTCGTTGTCCATGCAGGGCAGGTCGTCGTGGATCAGCGAGTAGCAGTGCAGCATCTCCACCGCCGCCGCAAACTGCTCGGCAGCGGCCGCATCGCCGTTCAGCATATCGCAGACGGCCAACACCAGCACCGCACGGATGCGCTTGCCGCCGCCGAGGAGGCTGTACCGCGCTGCACGGCAGACCTCCGATTCTTCGGGCAGAAAGGCATCACAGGCAGTTTCCAGTGCGCGGTTGACCCGTGCCAAATACTCCTGATACTGCGTCGCGTAATCCATACGAAAATCCTCCTTAGTGATCCGCTTCCGGCGTCTGAGCTTCGGCACACTTGGCGTCGATCTCATCCAACTGCAGGGAAGCCTTTTTCAGTGTATTGCGGCAATATTCGGTCAGCGATGCCGCTTCGGCATACAGCTTGACCGATTCTGCCAGCGTGGTCTCCGGCTGCTGCATCTGGTCGAGGATGGCTTCCAGCCGGTTCATACCTTCTTCAAAGCTTTTGGGTGCTCTCATTGGGTTCCTCCACGGCATCCACGGTACAGCGGATGCGGTTCTTTGCGCCGCAGAGCGTAATGCTCTGCCCCGCCCGGAGCACATCCGGGGCGCAGATGCGGCCCTTTTCATCCTGCACCAGCGCGTAGCCTCGCGCAAGGACGCCATAAGGGTTCAGCGATGCCGCCAGTGACGCGGCATGGTTCATTTGGAGCGCACAGCTCTGCTGCTTTGCCCGCGCCGCTGCACTGAGCTGCCCGGTCAGCATCTGCAATTGCTGCTGGCGCTGGGCAAGTTGGCCCTGCATCTGCGGGCGGGAAAACGCCTGTGCCGTTTCGTCCAGTCTATTATAACATAACTCTAGCTTGTTTTGGATAGAATTGTGAATATTTTCTTCCAAAATGAATAATTTTCGCGCATACTCAGCCCGATCCGGCACGGCAAGCTCTGCCGCCGCCGAGGGGGTCGGGGCCCGCTGATCCGCTACGAAGTCCAGAATCGTGAAGTCGATCTCATGGCCGATGGCGCTGATGAGGGGCGTTTTGCAGCGGTAGGCTGCCCGCGCGATCCGCTCCGCATTGAAGACCCATAGATCTTCCCTGCTGCCGCCGCCCCGCGCCACGATGATCTCATCGACTCTGCCGCTCTTGTCGAGCCGGTCGATGGCCGCGGCGATCTCATCCGCCGCCTCAAAGCCCTGCACGTTGACCGGGCAGAGCAGCAGCTTCACAGCAGGCCAACGCCGCCCGATGACATTGCGGATATCCTGCAATGCGGCACCGGTCTTGCTGGTGACAAGGCCGATGCACCGGGGGAACTGCGGCAGCGGCTTCTTATGCTCCGGCGCGAACAGACCCTCTTGGTCGAGCTTTGCTTTCAGCTGCTCAAAGGCAAGCTGCGCCGAACCGATGCCATCCGGGAACATGTCGTTGACATAGACCTGAAACGCACCGTCCCGCTCGTAGAGGGTGACCCGGCAGCGCACGACGACCTTCATTCCCTCTTCGGGGCGGAACCCCAGCCGCCGCGCGTCGGAGCGGAACATGACGGCTTTCACGCTGGCGGTCTCATCCCGCAGGGAAAAATAGCAGTGGCCGCTCCGGGCGTTCTGGACAAAGTTTGCGATCTCGCCCCGGAGCGCAAGGTCAAACAGCAGGTCGTTCGCATCGAGCAGGGTCTTGACGTAGCGGTTCAAAGCCGAGACAGAGATCACTTCAGCCATGCTCCGACCTCCCGTGCGGCAAGGATCGACACCCCGATGGCGTTGTCGCTGGAATACCGGCCCGGCACAAAATACACCTGCGGCAGACGCTGCTGCACCCATTGGCGGATGATATCGCTGCTCATGACGCCGCCCGCGCAGACCACCGGAAGCCCCGGATATTCTTTCTGCGCGGCCTTGGTCATCTTCACAACGGTATCCGCCACGCAGAGCAAGCAGTATTTGCAGACATAGTCCGGGCTTTTCCCGGCGGCAAGCAGGGCATTGCACTGGTTTTCCAGCCCGGAAAGGCTGCACTGCATCCCCTTGACGCTGGATTTCGGCTTGATGGGTTCCCCACACAACGCCGCAAGGCGGGAGACTTCGACACCGGCCGGAAAACCAAAACCCAGCTTGACGCCCACGCGGTCCACCGCCTGCCCGGCGTAAAGGTCGGTGCTGGTGCCCAGCGTCTCGATCTGTTCCACCTGATCGCAGAGCAGCAGGTCGGTGGTGCCGCCGGAAATGTGGAAGAGCAGCACCTTCTGGCGGAACAGCTTCTCCCCTTTTGCGGCAAACAGCGCTGCTGCGGCGTGGCCCTGCTGGTGGGTCGTGCGGATCAGCGGGATGCCGCGGGCCTTGGAAAAGGCCGTGGCCGCGCTGACGCCCGCAAGGAAGCAAGGCATATAGCTGCCCTCCACCGGGCGCGGCTTCTGGGAGACGCCCACAGCAGAGATCTGCGTCAGGTCGAACTCCCCGCTCAATTCCTCCAGCATTTCGGGCAGGGCGGTGGTGTGGTGGAACAGCGCATCGCTCTGACGCAAGCCGAGCTGCCCCTCCTTGACCGGGAGAAACCGCTTCTTTGCGCAAACAACCTCTCCGGCTGTATCAAAAACCGCCAGAGAGGTTGCATAGTTGCTTGTGTCGATGCCCAGTGTATAGCGGCTCACAGTGTTTCGGACGCTGCGTCCTCGGCAGTGTCCAGCCCCTGCTCGCGGGCGACCGTGCCCAGCAGACCGTTGACGAACTGGTGATCCTCATCTGCTCCGTATTTCTTGGTCAGCTCCACGGCCTCGTTGATGACGACGGCGACCTTCTTCTCGTCGCCGTACAGCATCTCGGCCAGTGCCAGACGCAGCACCGTCAGGCTCACGCGGGGCAGACGGGCCATGGTCCAGTTGCGCAGATGGCTGCTGATGAGGTCATCCACCTCCGCGGAGTGGTCGTAGTAAGCGTTCAAAAGCCGCTTGCCGAACACATCCACCGGGTGCTCTTCGTCTTCCGTGTTGTTGAGCAGAGCCTCCTGCAGGGGGATATCACCAAAGGTCTGCGAAAAAGCCAGCAAAAACGCATTTTCGCGGGCTTCACGACGGGGCAAAACATTTTCCATAGTAGTTTTCTATTCCTCTCACTTATTCCTGTTCTGCGGCAGCAACACCGGCGATGACCAGATTGACGCGGCTCACGGTCACGTTGGTCATGCTCTGAACAGCAGTCTTCACATTTTCCTGCACCTTTTCAGCCACAGCGGGGATGCGCGCGCCAAAGGCGACCACCAGATTCAGGGTCAGTTCCGCGGTGCCGTCCCGCATTTCCACGGTCACGGGCGGCTGGATGCTGGCAGCTTCCAGAAAATCCTTCACCTTTTTGTTCTGCTTGCCGCAGGAAACCTCGGACACACCGTCCACTTCCAGTGCAGCGCAGCGTGCGATCTTGCCGATGACTTCGGTGGAAATCTGCAGGGTCCCGCCGTTCAGATCCATATTCTGTAAATCCATTCTAGGTCCTCCATCTAAAATAAGCGTATGCTCATTCATTTTATTTCCATCTTTGCAGGGAGACCTCCCTGCCGTTCAATGCCTGTGTTTATTATATCATTTTTCTCGCCGATTCACAACCGTTTCTTTTGGTTCCGGGGTCGGCTTTTGCAAAAGGCGGCTCAGCTCGCACACGCACAGGCAGCAGATGAAGAACACCAGCAGCAGACAGTCCGGCGGCAAACGGCGCATCGGCACCACCTGCGGCGGCAGGGTGCTGAATACGCTCCGCTCCCCGCCCGGCAGCAGCAGATAAAACAGCCCCAGTGAAAGCGGCAGGTGCAAAAGGCGTGCTGTGTATAGGGGCCGGAGCGTCATTTCCGGCGGGCAGAGGGCCCGGACTTGGAGCAGGACCGAAAGCCCCTGCACACTGAGAGCCGCGCAGCAAAGGAGGCTGGCCCACCGCCCGGTGCGGGCCGCCAGATCACACCCGGAACAGACTTCCAGCAGCATGGCGCAGAGTGTTCCTGCCATGGGCGGGAGGAGCGCCCCGGCCCCGGCTGCCAGCATCCGGAAAAAGAGCACGAAGCCGCAGAGCTTTACATAGCCGATCGCTGCGCCGCTGAGAACATCCGTCAGGTGCGGCGGCTCCGGCGAGGGCAGCACAGAAATGGTCTGCATCCCTTCCCCGGCCGATGCCATCCGGCACAGCATCGCCGCCGTCAGATAGCCGGCCGCCAGCTGCGCGCCAAACAGCAACACGCCGAGTTCAGCGCTGCCCAGCATACTCTCCCCCACCGTCAGCACCACAAAGGACGGCCCGGAGCAGACACACGCGGGCAGCAGGGCGTCCGCTTCCCGCGCGGTGAGCTGCCCGGACCGCACGGCCTGAGCCGCCGCATTGGCTGCCGGAGCAAAGCCCCCGAAGAAGCCGATCATCAGCACCCGCGCGGCGCAGGGGCTGTGCACCCCAATTCCCCGTGCCAGCGGACGGAATGGGACAGCCAGCAGGTCGCTGGCCGGGCACTGCACCAGCAGCGACGACACCACCAAGAACGGAAACAGGGACAGCAGCAGCGGCCCGCCGCAGAGCACCAACCCCTCCCGCAGGGCCTGTGCGCAGGGCCCCGGAGCCGCAAACGGCAGCACTCCGGCCAGCACCGCCAGAAGAAAGAATCCGATTTGATACATACAAAACCCCTCCGCTTCCATATATATGGAACAATGGGCGGAGCTTTGCACAGCAAGTATGGGGAGGGAGCGGGCGTGAAACAACAGCGAACCGGACGTCTTTCCCTGCGGGAGTGGTTCCAGCGGATGTTCCGCCAGCCTGTGCGAGGCTTTTACGGCCAGCCCTCCGTCTACCGCAGCGGCGACCGGATGGAGATCGAACAGTTTCAGCGCATCCTCCTCTACGATGAAGAAAAGCTCTGCCTCGAATTCCGGCGCGGGCGGTTCACCGTTTACGGCGACGGGATGCGGATCGAAACGCTGGCCGCCCACCGCATCACCCTGCGGGGCATCTTTCTGCGCACCGAATTTTCCAGCAGCTAGGAGGCGGAACGGATGGAATTGCAGTTGCTCTGGGCTGGGGTAAGGTTTTCCGCGCAAAACGGGAATGGGGAGGGGCTCCTCTCCGAAGCGGCACGGACTGGCCTTCACCTCTCCGCGGTCACGCCGCAGCCCGGCGGCTTTGCGGCCCGGTGTGCGGCGTGGCGCTACCGAAAGCTCGCAGCGCTGGCCCGGAAGCGGCGGGTGCGGCTGCACATCGCTCAGCGCACCGGCCTTTACTTTTTCCTCCGGCCCTTTCTCCGGCGGCGGGGGCTCTGGGCGGGACTGCTGCTCTTCGTTCCCCTGCTGCTGTGGTCGCAGAATTTTGTCTGGACCATGGATCCCAGCAGCCTTTCCGCCGGGCAGCAGGCACGGGCTAAGCAGATCCTGCGGGAAACGTGCTCGATTGCCCCCGGCAGCTTCATCACGCAGGAAAAGCTGACCGCCGGGGAATACGCCCTTTTGCAGAGCGGAGAGTTTTCGTGGGCAAGCCTGAACTTTCAGGACGGGCGGCTCGTGGTGGAAGCGGCCGCCGCAAAACCGGTGCCGGACATCGCCGCCGGAAAGCTGGACGGCGTATTGGCCAAAACCGCCGGAACCGTGGTTCGCACCAATCTCACCGGCGGCACGATGCTGGTCACCCCCGGACAGGCCGTGGAGGCCGGGCAGCCCCTCATCGGCACAGCCCGCACAGAGCGGGACGGCACCCCCATCTTCGAACCCGCCGCCGGGACCGTCTTCGCCCGGTTCGATTGGGAGCACGTGCAGACAGAGCCGCTGATCGTTTCCGCAAAACGCCTGACCGGGCGGCAGTTCAGCCGCCGTGTCGTTTTGTTTAATGGATGGAACCTTTCTCTGCCGGTCTGGAAGCAATTTTCAGAAGAAACGGCGCTTGCCATTTCCCGCACCGTACAGCCGGAGTGGCTGGGGCTGTGCCTTCCCTTTTCCATCGCAGAAACCACTTATTACGAGCAGACAGAGCAGGAAATTTCCTACACCGAAGAACAGGCGCTGGCCTTGGCAAAACTCCACAGCCTACAAGCGCTTTTCGCCGCTGCCCCGGAGGCGGAATTTGTGGCCCAGAAAGAAGATGTCTCCACCGAAAACGATACCCTGCGTTACCGGGTCGTTTATACGATTATTGCCGATATCTGCGCAGACTAAAAGGCGGCAGAGAGCGAGAAACTCTCTGCCGCCTTTGGAACGTCAATTATTCCGTTTCTTCTGCCGGGGCGCTCTGCTTGTCCACCGCCTTTTTGACCAGCTTGTTCAGATCAAACTGATACTTGGTGTGGCAGAAGTGGCAGACGACTTCGCAGTGGGGGTCTTCGTCGCGGAGCTTTTCCAGCTCCTTTTTGCCGAGGCTGAGCAGCATCTCTTCGGTGCGCTCGTGGCTGCAATCGCATCGGTAGGCCACCTCCCGCTCGTCGAGGACATTGGGGTTGAAGCCCTTGAGCGCCAGTTCCATCATATCCTCCGGCGTCTTGCCCGCGCGGAGCAGCTCGGTGACGGAGGGCATGGCGGCAATGTTCTGTTCCAGCTGCGTGATCTCGGCATCGGTCGCACCGGGCAGGAGCTGGATGAGGTAGCCGCCCGCACAGGCAACGGTCAGATCGGTATCCACCAGCACGCCCAGAGCGCAGACCGTGGGGATCTGCTCGCTGTAAGCGTAGTAGCTGGTCAGATCCTCCGCGATCTCACCGGAGACCAGCGGCACCTGCCCGACGGTGGGCTCCTTCTGCAGCCGGTTATCGCGGATGACGGTCATAACACCGTCCCTGCCGACCGCCCCGCCCACGTCCAAGTGGCCGTTTTCCTTGAGCGGAAGCTCCACCAGCGGGTTGTCGATGCAGCCCTTCACGTTGCCGGTGCCGTCGGTGCACGCGATCAGCACACCCGCCGGGCCGTTGCCGGAGACGCGCAGGGTGACGGTATCCCGGTCATCCTTGAGCATAGAGCCCATCATGGCGGCACCCGTCAGCAGACGGCCAAGGGCCGCGCTGCAAGTGGCGCTAGTTTTATGGAGCTGTTCGGCTTTGCGGACGATCTCGGTCGAGTTCACGCCGCAGAACACGACGCCGCCGTTCTCCGACAGGCCGCGGATCAGATTCGACATATTATTGTTCCTCCAATTGGGTATACTGCTTGACCGCACAGAAGAAATAACGCTCGCTCTCGTCGGTCAGAGGGCCGAACGTCTCACCGTCGCAGACGCTTTCCAGCACAAAGCCGTGCTGTTCCAGCGCCGCGCGGATGGTCTCAAGGTCGTAGGTGTACTCGTAGAACTGTTCATGGAAATGCTCGCCGGTCTCCCGGTAGTCGATGTCCACGGTGATCTCCACCCGGCGGTTTTCCGCATCGTAGTGGTTGCGCCAGACGCAGGAAGCATCCTCTTCCTCAAAAGTGAACTCGTTCTCTCCCAGCACATTCTGGTGCTTGTAGGGGGTGTTCATATCAAAGAGGAAGACGCCGCCCGCTTCCATGAAAAAGCCCGCATTCGAAACGGCGGTATCGAGGTCCGGGATGTGGTTGAAGGTGTCAAAAGTGGACACCGCACCCCGGATGGTGCCGTAGAGGTCGAGCTTGAGCAGGTCCTGCTGCAAGAGCAGGAGCTTGCCCGAAAGGCCCAGTTGTTCGGCCTTGTCCCGAACGACGCAGAGCATCTCCTCGGATTGGTCGATGCCGATCATATCGTAGCCCGCTTGGGTCAGCATCAGGGTCAGTTCCCCCGTGCCGCAGCCAAGGTCGGCCACGATGCCGTCCGCGATGCCGTGGGCGGCCAGTTCCTTCTGGATGTGTTCGTACAGGGCGTCGTAATCGGCTTCCCCATTGAACTCATCGTAAAAATAGGCAAATTCGTTGTAAGCCATCGCTGTTACTCCGCATCCTCTTCGGCCACCGCTTCGTTCAACACAGCCTGCAGCTCCGGAATGCCGTAGCCGTTTTCGCCGCTGGTCAGCACGACCTTCCGGCAGCCGTAGGGCAGGCAGATCGCTTCGAAGTCTTCCTGCGTCTTGGCCAGTTGGCTCTTCTTGAGCTTGTCCGCTTTGGTCAGCGCCACAACAAACGGGATGTCGTGGTAATGCAGATACTTGAGCATCTGAAGATCATCCGCGCTGGGGGCGTGGCGGCAGTCGATGAGCTGGACCAGCAGGGTGTGGTGGCGGGGCGCTTCGAAGTAGCTGTTGATCAAGTCATCCCAACGCTCACGGTCGGCGTTGCTGACCTTGGCGTAGCCGTAGCCGGGCAGATCCACAAAATAGCAGTCATCCACCGAATAAAAGTTGATGGTGGCCGTTTTGCCCGGCGTGCTGGAGACGCGGGCCAGATTCTTGCGGCTGCACAGCTTGTTGATCAGGCTGGACTTGCCCACGTTGGACCGGCCCGAAAAGCTCAGTTCCGGGCGGTCACTTTCGGGCAACTGGCTGGAAATGCCGTAACTGGCGATAAAGTCCGCTTTGTTATAGTTCATCGTGTTGCTCCTTTGTCAGCAGACCGCACCGGGCTTGGGCTGCTCTGCGGGCTTCGGCTGGGAAGCCGCGTCCACAGGCTTTTTTGCCTTTTTGCTGGGGTGCGAATGGCGGGCGGAAACGGTTTTGGGTTTGAGCAGCGCGGCGTTCAGCACCTGCGCCAGATTGGACATGGGCAGGAACTGGAGGTTCTTCTTCACCTCGTCGTCCACCTCATACAGGTCGGAGACGTTGTCCTTCGGGATGAGGACGGTCTTCATCCCCTCACGGTAAGCAGCCATGCTCTTTTCGCGCAGACCGCCGATGGGCAGCACGTTGCCGTGCAGGGTGATCTCGCCGGTCATGGCGACATCGCCGCGCACCGGGATGCCGGACAGGCAGGACACCAGCGCCGTGGTCAGGGTGACACCGGCGGAGGGGCCGTCCTTCGGCACCGCGCCTTCGGGGGCGTGGATGTGCAGGTCGCACTTTTTCAGGCGCTCCGGGTCGATGCCGTACTCATCCGCATGGACGCGGACATAGGTGACGGCAAGCTGGGCGCTTTCCTTCATCACGTCGCCCAGCGAACCGGTGACCGTGATCTTGCCGCTGCCGTTGTCCATGACCTGCACCTCGATGGGCAGGGTCTCGCCGCCCACGCTGGTCCATGCCAGACCGTTGGCGATGCCGATGGCATTGGTGCGGTTGAGGAAGTCGGGCTTAATCATCTTGGGGCCCAGCAGCTCTTCCAGATTGGAACTGGTGACGGCGAAGCTTTCCACCTCGCCGGAAGCGATCTTGCGGGCACACTTGCGCAGCACGCTGGTGATGGTACGCTCCAAGTTGCGGACGCCGGCTTCGCGCACATAGCCGTCGATGATGCCGTACAGCGCACTCTGGGAAAAGGTGACCTTGCCGCTCAGGCCGCATGCCTTGAGCTGCTTGGGCACCAGATGCTTGCGGGCGATGTTGTATTTTTCCACGCGGGTGTAGCTGGGCAGCTCGATGACATCCATACGATCCCGCAGCGGGCCGGGGATGGCGCTGAGGTCGTTGGCCGTGGTGATGAAGAGCACATGGCTCAGGTCAAACGGCATATCAATGAAGTGGTCGTTGAAGGCAGCGTTCTGCTCCGGGTCCAGCGCTTCCAGCAGAGCGGCAGCCGGGTCGCCCCGGAAATCGCCCGCCAGCTTATCGATCTCGTCCAGCAGCATCAGCGGGTTCGAGCTCTTGGCCGTGATCATCGCGCTGATGATCTTGCCCGGCATGGCACCGATATAGGTGCGGCGGTGGCCGCGGATCTCGGCTTCATCCCGCACGCCGCCAAGGCTCAGGCGGACATACTTGCGGCCCAAGCTTTCGGCGATGGAGCGTGCAATGCTGGTCTTGCCGACGCCCGGAGGGCCGACGAGGCAGATGATCTGGCCCTTGACGTCCGGGGCAAGTTTCCGGACGGCCAGCACCTCAAGGATGCGGTCTTTGACCTTTTTCAGGCCGTAGTGGTCGCGGTCAAGGATGCGCTGGGCCTTGGCGATGTCGAGGTCGTCCTCGGTGAAGGTGTTCCACGGCAGCTCCAGACAGGTATCCAGATAGGTGCGGATGACCGTGCCCTCCTGATTGCTGCTCTGCATCTTGGAAAGGCGGTCCACTTCCTTGAGCAGCTTCTTCTCACGGTCGGCATCCAGATGCAGCTCGGTGATCCTGCGGCGGTACTCCTCGGCTTCGGCGGTGGTGTCGTCGTCCTCGCCCAGCTCCTCGCTGATCATGTGCAGCTGCTCGTGCAGGTAGTAGTCGCGCTGGTTTTTGTCCATGGCTTCATCGACCTTCTGGGCGATCTCCTTGTCGATCTCCAGCATCCGGCGCTCCCGGTGCATCCGCTCCACCAGAAGGCGCAGACGGCCGATCAGAGTCCCCTCTTCCAGCACGGCTTGTTTGTCCTCAAAGCGGAACAGAAGGTTTGCCGGAATGTACTCGCAGAGGAAGGCGGGGTCGTTGTTGGAATTGACCGCGAACACCACATCCTTGCCGATGCGGGGGTTCAGGTTGAGCAGCTCGTCGAAGCTCTTTTTCACGTTGCGAAGCAGCGCATCCGCCTCGGCCTCTTCTTCGGGCTTCACGGGGCGCACCGGCGTGGGGCGCACCGAGGCCAGCAGGAAGCTGCCGTCGGTGTCGATCTGGGTGAGCTTGGCGCGGTATTTGCCCTCCACAAGGATGCGGACGAGGTCATCCGACACCCGCATGACCTGCTTGATCTCGGCTACGACACCGTAATGATACAGGCCGTCGGCGGCGGGGTCGTCGGCCTTCATGTCCTTCTGGGCAATGAGGAAGACGTTGGAATGATTGCTGACCGCCCACTCCACCGCGGCAATGCTCTTTTCGCGGCCCACTTCAAAGTGAAGCAGGTTGTTGGGGAAAACCACAAGCCCCCTCAGGGCAATGGCGGGCAGATGGAGAATGTTCCGCTCCACCCGGACCGTAACTTTTTCAGACATATGCAAAACCTCTTATTCTCCACGATGTTCGTGGGTGTTGTAACCGAGACGACCCAGTGCGGGCAGGATGGCGCGGAGGGTAACGGACGTCAGTGCGCCCATCACAAGCCCCAGCACCAGCATGACCGGCGCGTAGTAAAGGGAGACGGCGGTGGAAAGGATCACGCTGGCTCCCAGAAGCTGACCGATGTTGTGGGCCAGCGCACCGCAGACCGACAGGATATACCATGTCGGCCGCACCGGGAAATGATAATACAGCAGCCACATCACCAAAAGCGAGAGCAGACCTCCGCACAGCGAGAGGAATCCCGCCGTCCAGCCGGACACCAAAAAAACGAAGAGCGCCTTGAGGATATCCAGCACCAGCGCCTGTTTCGGCCCCATAAAAAACAGGGCGTACATCACCACAATATTCGCCAGCCCCAGCTTCATGCCCGGCAAAAGGCCGGGGATGACGAGGGTGCCCTCGATGAACGAGAGGGCCATCGCCAGCGCGAACAGCAGCCCGGAAAGGGCGATGCTGTGGGTCTTGGAGTTGTTGCGGCGGTTCTTTGGCATGTTGGCTGCTCCTTTGGTCGTTATTCTTCTGCGGCTCCCTGCTCGTACTGCTCCTGTTCCTCCATGGCCTTTTCCCATGCGGCGAACAGTTCTTCCTGATGGAAGCGCAGGTCGGCAAGTTCATCGCTCTTTTCCCGCAGAAGCTGCGGGTCGTTGTACACTTCCGGCGAGTTGATCTCGTTGTCCAGTTCCACCTCGCGGGCACCGCACGCCTCCATCTCGTCCTCACAGGCCTTGATCTTGGCACGCAGCTCGGCGCGGCGGCGGCGCTGCTCCTTGCCATAACCGGTCTTGGCAGACTCGGATGATTTTTCAGGCTGGGCGGCGGCAGGAGCACTGCGGCCCATCAGAGCGTCGTAGCTGGGGTAGAGCGTCGCCTTGCCGTTCTCCAAATAGAGGATCGGGCAGCCGAGGCTGTTCATCAGGTGGCGGTCATGGGTGACCATCAGCAGGGTGCCGGTGTAGGCCATCAGCGCCTCGGTCAGGTTCTCGCGGGTGTAGATATCCAAGTGGTTGGTGGGCTCGTCGAGGAAGAGCAGGTTCGGCCGCTCCAACACGATCTCAGCAAAGCGCAGCCGAGCCAGCTCGCCGCCGGACAGGGCTTCGCAGGGCTTGAAGACCGTTTCGCCCCGGAAACCCAGCTTCGCCAGATGGCTGCGGACTTCCAGCTCGGTCATCCGGGGGTATTTGTTCCAGATGACGTCAATGACCCGGCCTTGACCCAAACGGTTCTGCTGCTGGGCAAAGATGCTGGGGCGGGCGCCGGTGCCAAGCCGCACCATACCGCCGGAGGGGCGGCGCTTGCCGTCCAACACCTGCATCAGGGTAGATTTGCCCGCGCCGTTGGGGCCCGCAATGACCAGCCGCTGCCCGCGGCAGACTGTATAGGTGAAGGGTTCCAGCAGGGTGCGCTCTCCGATGCGGATGGTCAGATTCTTCATCAGCACCAGCTCGTTCCACGGCTCCACGTCGTATTCGAAGCGGAACTTGAGCTGATTCGTCTCATCTTTGGGCGCTTCGGTGATCTCCAGCTTTTCCAACTGTTTGCGGCGGCTCTGGGCCATTTTGGTGGTGGAAGCGCGCACAAGATTGCGGTCCACGTAATCCTGCAATTTCTCCGCCAGCGCCACATCGGCGTCGTGCTGCTTCTGGCGCAGCGCATCGGCCGCTTCCTTCTGGGGCAGATAGGCCGAAAAGTTGCCCTTGTAAGTCGTCATGGTCTGGAACGAGACTTCCCAGATCTTCGTACAGACGTTATCGAGAAAGTACCGGTCATGGCTGACGACGAGGACCGCGCCGGAATACCCCTTGAGGTAATTTTCCAGCCACTCCATTGTTGCAAAGTCGAGGTGGTTGGTGGGCTCGTCCAGAATCAGGACGTCCGGCTTCTGGAGCAGCAGCTTTGCCAGCCGCAGCCGGGTCAGCTCGCCGCCGGAGAGGACCGCGATGTTCTTGCTCCATGTGTCCTGCGCAAAGCCCATGCCGGACAGCACCTTTTTGATGTTGACGTCCATATTGTACCCATCGGCTGCGTCGATGATGTTCTGGAGCGCATCGTGCTGTTCCAGCAGCGAAGCATCCTCCGGAGAGGCCGCCATCCGGCGTTCCAGAATCTGCATCTGCGCCATGGCGTCCAGCACATGCGCAAAGCAGGAGCGCATCTCGCCGTAGATATCCAGCGCAGGGTCGAGTTTTGCGTTCTGTTCCAGATAACCGAGGGTAACGCCGTGGGTCACGCTGAACTCGCCCTCGTAATCTGTATATTCGCCGGTCAGGATCTTCAGCAGGGTCGTTTTGCCCGCGCCGTTCTGGCCGACGATGCCGATGCGGTCTTCCCGCTCGACACTGGCGGTGACGTCGTGCAGGACGATCTTTTCACCAAAGCTCTTGCCCAGTTTTTCCAAATGTATCAGCATTGTTGTTCATCCAATCTTTTGTTGCCCTTGCCGCACAGCGCCGGAACTTACAGCTGATGGCGGCGGTTCTTCACCCCGACGTTGGCCAGTTCCTCCGGCTCCATGACCAGAGCGTACAGCTCTTCAAGGTTCGAGATCTCATACGTCGGGCAGACCTTACCCGGATTTTCGGCGTGGTTCGGGTTATACCAGCAGGTGTCCAACCCAGCGTTGATGCCGCCCTGAATGTCGCTGGTCAGGCTGTCGCCCACCATCAGCACATGCTCCCGGTTCTCCACGCCCAGCGAGCGGAGGGCCGCATCGAAGATCTTACGGTTCGGCTTTTCACTGTCCAGCTTTTCGGAGACAAAGACCCCCTCGATGAAGTCCTTCATGCCGGATTCCGCCACCCGGCGGGACTGCACCCGGTCAAAGCCATTGGTCACGACGGCCAGCGTCGCCACCTCGGAGAGTTCCTTCAGCACGTCCAGCACATTGGGGGCGGCGAGGTCGGGGTGGGTGGAGAGCTGGTCGAGATAGAACTTATTCATCTCCGCCCCATTGCCCGCAGCATCGACCGCTTTCAAAAAGCGGGTGAAGCGCTCGGCCATCAGCTTGTCGCGGCGGAGCTGGCCTTTTTCCAACTGACGCCACAGTTCTTCGTTGATGGTGCGGTAGGTCTGGACAGTTTCGGCGTCCGGCTCAATGCCGTAATTGCGGAGCGTGTCCGCCAGCGCCTTGCTCTCCGCGGCGTCGAAATCAAGCAGTGTATTGTCTGCATCGAACAGGATGCAATAGTATTTTGCCATAGATCGTTTTCCCCTCTTATCGATTGTTTTTCAGGGGACCTTGTCCCCTCACCGGAGCCATTTTTTCAAAGCTTCAGGAACAGCGAGAAGCCAGCCCCGCCCCGGCAGAGCTGGCTTCGCCTTATTCCTCGACTACTTCATACGTTTCATCATCGGTTTGTTCCGGACGGTTGTCCTCACAGCGGGAAGTACCGGAATCGGAGCAGGGATTTTCCGGGCACTTCGACATTTCGGATTCCAAAACGCCGTTGTCCACATTTTCCCAGTCCATCTCGTACCAGTCCACGCTGCCGTCGGTCACATTCTCTTCTCCGGGAAGGCCCGGAACACGGATCTCTTCACAAAACATCCGCTCACGCTCCCTTCTGCCCAGCTTATGCAGCGGAGCGCAAAAAGGTCAGCGGCTGGCAGATCCTTCGGTTTCCGTGTTTTCGGCAGTGCTCGAAGCGGGCAGGTCGTTCTCGGCCTTGCTCTCGCTTTCCGCCTTGGACTCGCTGTGGGAAGAAGCGGTTTCCTCGCTCTTGGATTCACTGGCCGACTCGGCCTTGGATTCGCTCTTGGACTCCGATGCGCTGGACGCCGAGCTGGAAGAATGCTCCGAGCTGCCGGAAGCGCTTTCGGCGGTGCTGTGGGAAGAGCTGGACGAGGACGCGGGCTTTTCCTCCGAATTGCCGGAGCTGCTGGATGTACTGCCGGAGCTTGCTCCGGAAGAAGAGCTGCTCGACGCGCTCGAATGGGACGAACTGCTGGAGGCGGCCTCGCCGCTGACGGTCAGCGTCAGGGTGTTGCTGCTCACCTTGCAGTCGTTGTAAGTGACCACAGCGTAGATCTTATAACTGCCGTTTGCAACAGAGGATGCCGGGACGGCGACGGTCGTCTGGCCGGCAGCGGCCTTAACCTCCTCGCCGTTGGCGTACCAGCGGATCGTATCGCTGCTGGCGTACTTGCCGCTGATTTTTGCGTGGAAGATATAGGAGCCGCTGAACAGGCCCTTGCCCTCGCTGCTGATCTCCACCGACACGGCGGCGAAGACGGCGGTCACATCGAGGTTCTGCTTGAACTTCGTGTCCGTGCGGGTCTTGCTGGTCACGCCGTCGCTCCACTTGACGAAGACATGCCCTTCGGCGGGCACAGCCGTTACACTGACGGTCTGGCTTGCATCGGTGATACTGCAGCTCAACGAAGTTTTGCCGGATTCGTTCCCGGAAGCCAGCGTGCCGCCGCCGTTCTTATCGACCTGATAGCGGGCTTCATAGTGGACCGCCTCGACCGAGCTGCTGGTGCTCTCGCTGGCGGCTTCCGAGCTGGGGGCCTGAACCGCAGAGCTGGGGTTCGAGACATATTCCAGCGTGCGGATCGGAATGTTGTTGGTATCCGGGCGGTTGTCGGTGCTCTCGTAGGCGTGGGTGCGCAGATAGTTCAGCGCAGCCTTGAGCCCGGCGCTCTTCAGATGGATGTCACCACTGGTGTAATAATCTGCTTTGCCATAGCCGTCGTCCCCCTTGAGGGTCTCGGCGGTGTTCAGGAACTTGAGGCCCAGCTGCTCACACATGCTGAGCAGAGCCATGTTCATATCGTCGATCTTGGCCTGATCCATGTGGGGATAGGTCGAGTGATCCACCGGGATGGGCGGGATGGTGTTGACGATGATATCGGTGTACGGGTAGCTTTCCCGGATAGCCTGTACCAGCGCGGTGTAGTTGCTGATGAAGTCAGCCACTTCCATGCCGGTATCGTTGGTGCCGAGGGTGATGACCACGCGGCGGGGCTTCATCATGGCGACAGCCTGTGCGATGGTGTAGGAATTGTTGTCCTTCTTAAAGGTGACGATCCCTTCGTGCAGCGCCACCTGCGTGCCGATGCCCTCCTTGGCGCAAAACTGCTGCAGGGAGATCAAGCCGTTGTTGTAGAGGCGGACGGTGTTGGAATCACCGAGAAAAAGAGTTTCGTCCTGATAGGACTGGCCCGCGTCGGCCGTCTCGGTCAGCAGGGCGGAGGAGGTGTTGTCGATCTGGTAATGGTCGGCCAGATCATTGCTCCCCGCCGGAGTGTCTGTCGTCACGGAGTCCGCATCGGGGACAGCCGGGGTCTCCCCTTTGCCCCGCTTGAGCAGGGTCAGGGTGATGCCGATGGTCAGCAGAGCCGCCAGCGCGCATACGACGCAGACCAGAACCGCCTGCCGCTGCAAAGGAGTCATGGATTGCTTGTCCGATTGTGTCCTAGGATTCATATGATTCACCTTATCGTTGATTCGTTGTCAGGTCAGACGTTCAGAAGCGCGTCCGCAAGGGCGGCGCAGCTTTCGGCGCAGAAGACCGGGTGGAAGGGTTCCAGCTCTTCCCGGCTGCCGTAGCCGTACAGCGCTGCGGCCGCATCCAGATGGCAGTCTGCCGCGCCGCGCATATCATCATTGCGGTCACCGACCATCAGCACCCGCTTGCCCTTGGCACAGGGCTGCTCCAGCACATAGCGGACGACCTCCGTCTTGGTATCGCGGCTCTCGTCCATGGACGCGCCGCCGATGAAATCAAAATAGGGAGCCAGCCCCTGCTCTTCGAGGATGGGGGTCACGACCTTGGTGGGCTTGGAGGTGGCGGTACAGAGCACATAACCCGCTTCCTTCAGGCGGCGGAGCATTTCAGCGGCTCCGGGGTAGGCATTGCCTTCATGGCTGCCCTTGGCCGCGTAGCTCGCACGGTAAAGCTCGGTGGCCTTCTCGATCTTCTCCGGGTCAGAAAAGTGTTCGCCGAAGCTTTTGCGGAGCGGCGGGCCGAGGTAGCGGCGAAGATCGACGCCGGTGATGTCCACATTCATTTTATGGAAGACCTCTTCCAGTGTATTCAGGATGCCGGGGGCGGAATCGATCAGAGTCCCGTCCACGTCGAATAAGATCACGTCATAGTGCTGCAAGGCTTTTTCCTCTCTTTCACACATATACATGGGATAGTATAGCACAGTTTTCCGTTTTCATCAATTCCGACAAATCATTTTTCCCTCTTTTGTCGAGATTGTTCATGAAATCGCCACAAATAAAAAAGCCTGCCCGGCAAACGATGCGGACAGGCAGTGGCAATCGCCGTTATTGCGCGGTGGAGGTGCCGGAGCAGTTCTCGGCAGAGGGGTAATAGAGGTTGTTGGAGATAAACTCCAGCTTCTCCTTGAGCACAAGCTCCAGATTGGCAACGGCATGGACCATATTGGTGGCGGAGTCGTTGATCTCCAGCAGCTTGCACAGATCCACTTCCTCCATCGCCATGGCCGTTTTCATCTTCTGGCTCTCAGCGCAGAGGATGTGGCTCAGGGCAGATTCCTGCAGCGCGATGCTCTCCAGCAGATCAATGACCGCCTGATCGAGGGTGACGCGGGGCAGTGCGGGACATTCCAGAGGGGTGCAGTTGGTATCAGCCATAAATGGGATCATCCTTTCTATATAAGGTGTAGCCCATTGTATGCCCATTTCCCCGCCGTTGTCACTTCTCCGGCTCGGTGTCCTTCTGGGCCGAAAGCCTCTCGATGACATCGCGGTAGCCGCCGGCGCCGTACTGGATGCAGCGGTTGATGCGGCTGATGGTAGCCGTGCTGATCTCCACCTTCTTCACGATCTGGTCGTAGGTGCTGCCGCCCAGAAGAAGCTTCGCTGCTTCCAGCCGCTGCGCCATGTCGGAGATCTCTTTCACGGTGCACAGATCCTCGAAAAAGTTGTAACACTCCTCCCGCGTTTCAAGGCTCAGGAACGCATCGAACAATGCGTCCGTCATCGGGTTCTTTCTGGGGTTTCTCTCAGCCATAGCGGCCTCCTTTGCAGCAAGTACAGGGTCATAAAGGTGATTGATGATTTTGTATTATTACTTTAGCACTTGAAAGTACGAAAGTCAAGTATTTTTATAAAGTGAGCCTTTTTCATTTGACAGCGTGTGAAAGTTTCTTCGTTTCACACGTGAACAAAAATCATCTAAAAGTTGTTACGGATTTTTTTACTGAATTGGCACATCCACTGAACTTGTTCCGAATATATTGACAAATTATGAAATCGGCGATAAAGTATACACAATTTTCGGGCAAGGGTGCCACGGCGTGACCTCTTTGCCTCACGAAAAGAAAGGAAAGAGGTAAAAATAATGAACACGCTGGTCATCGTTTTGATCGCAGCCGTGTGTCTGTTGGGAGCTTACACCTTCTACGGACGCTGGCTGGCAAACAAGTGGGGCATCGACCCCAAGGCTAAGACCCCCGCAGTCGTCCACGAGGACGGCCGCGATTATGTCCCGACGAACGGCTGGACCGTTTTCGCCCATCAGTTCAGCTCCATCGCAGGTGCCGGCCCTGTCACCGGTGCTATTCAGGCTGCCGCCTTCGGCTGGCTGCCCGTTCTGCTGTGGGTCCTGATCGGCGGCATCTTCTTTGGTGCGGTGACCGACTTCGGCGCTCTGTATGCTTCCGTCAAGAACGACGGCAAGTCCATGGGCATGCTGATCGAGAAGTACATCGGCAAGACTGGCCGCAAGCTGTTCCTGCTGTTCTGCTGGCTGTTCTGCGGCATCGTCATCGCAGCATTTGCTGACATGGTCGCCGGCACCTTCAATGCCTTTGGCACCGATGGTGCTCTGGTGGAGGCCGCACAAACCAACGGCGCTGCCGGCATGGTCTCCATCATGTTCATGATGTTCGCTGTCGTCTTCGGCCTGATCCAGAAGAAGTTCAGCTTCTCCGGTTGGAAGGAGAGCGTCATCAGCATCGTCTTCATCGTTCTGTCCTTCGTGATCGGTGCAAACTTCCCCATCATCTTGGGCAAGGCTGCATGGAGCTACATCACCTTCATCTACATCTTCTTTGCAGCCGTCCTGCCCATGTGGCTGCTGAAGCAGCCTCGTGACCACATGACCACCTTCATGTTCGTGGCCATGATCGCAGGTGCCGTGGTCGGTCTGCTGGTCGCACATCCCACCATGAATCTGCCTGTCTTCACTGGTTTCACCAACGAAAAACTGGGCACCATGTTCCCCATCCTGTTCGTCACCGTTGCCTGTGGTGCGGTTTCCGGTTTCCATAGCCTTGTTTCTTCCGGTACTTCTTCCAAGACCGTTGAGAACGAAAAGGATATGCTGAAGGTTGGCTACGGTGCCATGATCCTCGAAAGCCTGCTGGCTGTTCTGGCCCTGTGCGTTGCAGGTGCTGCTGCCGCTGCGGACGGCACCCCTGCTGCAGGCACCCCGTTCCAGATCTTCAGCCGCGGCGTTGCCGGTTTCTTTGAGATGTTTGGCATTCCCGCCTACGCTGCTACCGTTTTCATGACCATGTGCGTTTCTGCTCTGGCTCTGACCAGTCTGGATGCCGTGGCCCGTATCGGCCGCATGAGCTTTCAGGAACTGTTCAGCGTCGATGACATGGAGCATGCGGAGGGTTGGCGCAAGCTGTTCTGCAACGTCTATTTCTCCACCCTTATCACGTTGGTGTTCGGCTTCATCCTGACCAAGATCGGCTACGCCAACATCTGGCCGCTGTTCGGTTCCGCCAACCAGCTGCTGAGCGCTCTGGTTCTGGCTACCCTGTGCGTCTTCCTGAAGGTCACCGGCCGCAACAACAAGATGCTCCTCCCCCCGCTGGTCATCATGCTGTGCGTCACCTTCACCGCTCTGGTCCAGCGCCTGATCGCCATGGTCAAGGCCATCAGCGCAGCCGCTTCGGTGGGCATCCCTGCTGGTGAGACCACTTGGGGCGCTGTGTTCATCGCCAACGGTCTGCAGTTGATCCTCGCAGTCCTGCTGATCGTTCTGGGCCTGAACATCGTCTTCCACTCCTTCTCTGCTTACCAGAAGGCTGAGCACAACAGCGAAGCAAAGGTCTGAGCTTTCTCTTAACAGAATAAGCAAAAACGCCGCTGACGGCCTCCACACCGTCAGCGGCGTTTTGTTATGCTCTTTTGGATCACAGCATCTTCACCATGATGATCTCAT
>ERZ1034984.1051-NODE-1051-length-28133-cov-80.820963_pt1 | contig 28133 bp, 27 predicted proteins | sample MGYA00520589_ERZ1034984 | MGnify/ENA primary metagenome ERZ1034984 (study PRJEB33766, sample SAMN09781790) | gut metagenome | biome: gut microbiome | host: Homo sapiens | place: Madagascar | study: EMG produced TPA metagenomics assembly of the PRJNA485056 data... | reverse complement strand
ATATATCTAGCTCCATCATCAGTATCAAGAATTTCATTTAGTTCTTTTGTTTTTTCTTTAGCTGTTGCTTTTATAATTTTCCCGTCTATAAAATCAAACCTTATGTCTTCAAATATAATATCATTATATTTTGTTTTAGTATTGTAAGTGATATAACCATTAACACTATCTTTTACTGGACATGTTGCAACTTCACCATCTGGTATATTGAATGTTCCATAATATTTTTCTGCTGGAATTCCTTTTATACTGAACGATAAATCAGTTCCAGGTGCTACAATATGTACTTTGTCAGTTTGGTTCATTAATTTTTTTAGAGGTTCCATTGCAATCTTCATTTTATTATAATCGACATTACAAACATTATAATAAAAATCCTTAAATTCATTTAATGTCATATTACTTTTTTGTGCAAAATATTCATTTGGATATCTTAAAATACACCATTTTGTATGTTTAACTCTTTGATCTAAATGTACTAGAGCAATATAGTACTTGTTGTATAATTCTAATTTTTCTTGAGATACACCGTCTAAAGTTTTGTCTGATGTTGGTGCACTTATTCCTATATATGCTTGCATTTTTTTCATTATTTCATAATCTTTTTTTCCATATTCAATTATATCTTCCTTAGTGGCATTTATTAAAAAATTCTTTAAATCTTCGTGATTTATTATGTTTAAATGTGGTATTGCATTTATTGTCCTAGCTTGTTTTATAATTTCATTTGCAAGTGCTAAACCATCTTCTCCAATTACTTCCACTAGTATATTCTCATTTTTACTTAAAGATATAGAATTATGTATAAGATTATATGCAAGTTTTTCATCTCTATTATTCATTATCCATTCTCCAATCATTTAATAAACTATCTGACTAAAAAAAGTATATCACTTTTATGTAAAATTATGCAATATTACATTCTCCATCCTTTACAAACCGTAAGTTCCTAAAATTGAACTAATTTTTTTATTATACTATATTTACATAATATTGTCTATAATCGTCCCTAGTAGTCAATGTTTATATAATAAATTTTTCTCCTATTGACCTTTTTAAAATATCAATTGCTTCGTAATGATATTTTTCTCCACCACTACTCATACAATAGTCTTGTAATATATATGTTCTTATATTATTTTCGAATAAATCAAAAGCAGTTTTTAATATACAGCCGTCAGTATCAAATATTCCTACTCCAAATTTATATGCTGCCTTTGCTACTTCATATTTTCTTGAAAATTTTAATATTGACTCTTTATATTTTAATCTATCTGTTGTATATATAATTGCTTAAAAAAAACTGTAAAAAATTTTTACATAGTAACATCCCATGGCTTTAGAGGTCCATGGGATGTTTTACTAGATAAGTAATGATATTCCAATAAAAATAATAAGTATACACATTGCAAATGCTGAAGAAGCAGTTAATCCTTCAAATAACCATAGTTCGTCACAGTGATCCCGTCTACTTGATTTAAAACGTAATATAACCAATACATATCCTACAATGGCTATTATAAGTGTTAGTATTGCAATGATTAGTTGGATTACATCTTTCATCTTTTTTCTCCTTCATAAAAATAGTCATTTCTATACGAGATTTATATACTAACTTGCTAATAGCAAGATTATAAATTAATATTATATATATCACTTTTTATATTAATTGTCAATTATTTAGGATTATGCTATCCATTTAATGGATATACTGATTGGGAATTGGTGAAAAAGACTGAACTAGTAAGTCTTTCTAATTCAACTATTTCTGGTGGTGCTGGTTGTATTTATGTTTCACTTTCGGCAGATAATTCTTATACATATATGATAATGTAACCGAATTAGAAGACCCTAATTGTCAAACGCCTATGCTTATAGAGTATGAAAGAACTGCAAAAAAATCAATATGGACTTTCGGTCTTTTGAATAGTGAAACGGCATATGTTTTTAATGTACCAGAAGGAACCATCAGCAAAGAGGTAAAATTAAGATAATTTCATTACATATATTTGGCAAAAACACAACTGAGTTAGTATAAACTAGCTCAGTTGTGTTTTCTACACTATTCTATTTATGTCATATATCTTTACGCGACATCTCAATAATATCTAATACCTTACCTCTTATTTCTCCATCTAAACGGTCTTTATAAGTAGTTTTTATTTTTTGCTCCCCTGCTCCCTCTTGACTTCTTTATAGAAATTCATTAAAAATAACACTATACTATTCTCTTTTGTTTTTTTCTTTCCATTTTAATTGTAAAGAATAACTTATTAATTTTCATCTGTCTAAATCCGATTCTTTGTTTTCTGCTGAAGTTATGTCTTTTTCTTTTTTTCTGTCATCAGATTGATTATCAAGTTTCACTCTATATTGTTCCATTTTTGTAGATCGTTCTCCAGAATATGTTCTTTGTAAAAATCCATATTTCTGCTGTAATTTCTCGTATTTTGTAGTATCTGATTTTTTAAAAGGTAGTAGTCTCCTAAAAAATCTCGCTAATTTACTGTTTTTCGCCATTTTGTTGCTATTTTGAAAATCAATGAATTCCTGTGTTTTTGTAGAAAAAGTACTACCAACAACTATGTTGTCATTGACCTCCGCTTGTAATTCTTCTCTGCTTGTTGCACTTAAACTCTTAATCATATTATAGAATCTATTTGCTTTTGGAGAAAGATTTGCTTCATGTTCTTTCGCTTCAATTCCTGTTCGCATTTTGTAAAAAAGTTCGCAGCAGTTATAATTGTATGCATAAAAAGCTAATCCTCTTAATTCTTCATCTGGGCATAATTGTTTATCTCTTATTCTCACACCAGATGATATTACGATATTTGTCATATCTTGTATTTGTGCTAATATATTTTTAATGAATGGCAAAGAATTATCATTAATAATCATTCCTAAATATGGACTACCATTTTTTTGTTCATGTCCACCACATGATGCAAAAGTTGTTATTCCATTTTCCCAACAAGAGCAAAGTAGTTCATATAAATATCTATTTCCTTCAGACCATTCCAAAAAATTCTTTTTTTCTTCTGCTGTTAATTTCTTCATAAAGTCCTACCTATAATATATTTTCAATTATAGTATATACCACAAAGAATTGCTTGTCTAGATATTGAGCAAAATTTGTTACTTTTATATATTAAAAGACTTACCTTTATAGTAAGTCTTTTAGTTTAATTTTTAACTGTTTCCATATTTACGACATTGCAAATTAGTTCAACAGCATTGTCTATACCAACAGCATCACTATTAATACAAATATTATAATTAGAAGGATCTTTCCATTCTCTTTCTGTATAATTTTTGTAATGGTTTGCCCTTAATTTATTTATTCTTGTGATTTCCTTTTCTGCTTTTTCTTTATTCATTCCATAAAACTCTGTTGCTCTTTTGATTTTATTTTCCATATTATTATTTATAAATATTTTAATTACATTTTTATTGTCTTTTAGGATGAAGTCTGCGCATCTTCCTATAATTACACAAGATTCTTTGTTTGCTAGTTTCTTGATAAGGTTTGATTCTTTTATGAATAACTCATCAGAATTGTTTAATCCAGAGTAATAGCCATTATTAAAGTTATCCAAGGCAGTTCTTTTTTGTTCATTGCTCTCTATATATTCTGCTGATAAGCCTGTTTTTTCTGCTAACTTTTCTATAAATTCTTTATCGTATAGTTTTATTCCAAGTTTTTCAGCTACTAATCTTCCAATATATCTTCCACCAGATCCATATTCTCTTGCAATTGTGATTACTACATTACTATTCGTACTTTGTATTTCAGGCAATTTCTCATATTCAGCATTTTCTGCAACTTTGCTACCAGCCTTTAGATTTTTAGCTTCTTTAATTAATAGGATTAATGCTAATACGAATGCTAGACCATCTGCAACTGGTCCTGCACTTAAGATTCCCATAATTCCATAGAAATGACTTAGAATTACCATTGCAGGAATTAATATTGCTATTTGTCTTGATAAAGATAATATTGCACTCTTTGTACTTTTTCCAATTGCTTGGAAGAATATTCCTGAAGGTATTTGGACACCATTACATATACATAATAGTAAGTATGTTCTGAATGCCAAACAAGCAAATTCCATATAATTTGAATCGCCACTTCCAAATATTAATATTAGTTTATCTGGTATTGTTTGGAATAGAATAAATGCAATTGTGCTTATTACTACGCTTAAGCCTAGTACGATTTTTAAAGTTTCTTTAACTCTATCAAATTTTCTAGCACCGTAATTGTATCCTAATATTGGTTGACTTCCTACTGCAATACCAATTATTATACTATTTAATATTTGATTTATTTTCATTACAATTCCAATAACTGTAATAGGAATTTCTGCTCCATATTTACTTTGTTCTCCGTATTTTCCAAGTAAATTATTTTCAACTGTCATAACACAAACAAAGCTCATTTGAGTAATAAAACTACTTATTCCAAGTGCTGCAACCTTTCTACATACAGACGCTTTTAATTTAAAGCACTCTTTTGATAATCTTATTGTTTTGAATTTCTTTATGTATGCAACGTTTAGTATAAATGTTACAAATTGACTTATAACTGTAGCTATTGCTGCTCCGGCTACTCCTTGATTAAATGTAAATATAAATAACGGATCTAATATTGTATTTAATATTGCTCCTGTCATCATACTTATCATTGAATATTTTGGACTGCCATCAGCTCTTATTATTGAGTTTAAGGTTGTTCCTATCATTGAGAAAGGAAAGCCAATCGCTATAATTGTTCCATACGTTGTTGCAAATTCTTTTAAGTTCTCTGTGCATCCAAATAATCTTAATAGTTGTGGTAGGAATATTAATGTAAGAACACAGAATAGTACTGAAACAATTGCTGAAACTAGTATTCCGTTACCTACTCCTACTTCTGCTTCTTTTTTCTTTTTTTCTCCAAGTTTTAGGCTTAAATATGCAGACGAGCCATCTCCAAACATTAATGAGAATGCAAGCCCTATCATTACTAGAGGAAAAACTACATTTGTAGCCCCATTTCCTAAAAAGCCTACTCCCTGCCCTATAAAGATTTGGTCTACTATATTATATAGTGAGTTTACCAACATAGAAATTATGCAAGGAATTGAAAATTTTCTTATTAATTTTCCTATTTTTTCTTTTCCTAATATGTTTTCTTCTTTATCCATTTTTTCCTCTCTTTCTTATATTTTTTACAACCAACTTATCTATTTTATATGAAATTTTTTCAAAAGTCAACCGCTATTTAAGTATCATTTTACAAAAATGTAAAAAAACTAGGAGATTATTTTCTCCTAGTTGATTATTCTATCGTAATTTTTAATCAATATTAATCAATTCATATTCTCTTGTTCCAAATCCTAAATCAGTTGCTGCTTCTATTGTGTGAACTCCGTGTTGTCTTTCTATTCTTTCTACTAGATGATCTCTTCCTGGGTCTTTTGAGTTGTACACTAAGTCAATACAAGCTTGGTCAACTGCTATAGGATCTAGACTTGCAAGTATTCCTATATCTTTCATACAAGGATCTTCTGCAACTGCACAGCAGTCACAATCCACAGACATATTGCACATAACATTTATATAAGCTATATTTCCTTTAAATTTATTATGAACTGAAGATGCTGCATCAGCCATTGCTTCTAAGAATTTGTCTTGCTCTGGTAGGTTGTCCCATAATTTTGTTTGGTCTGTTTCTGCTCCTGCTGTATGAATCCATGTTTTTCCTTCTGATGAAGCACAACCTATTGATAGTTGTTTTAATGCTCCTCCATATCCTCCCATAGGATGTCCTTTAAAGTGTGATAGCACAAGCATTGAATCATATTTTTCTAAATCTTTTCCTACATAATTTTTATGAATTGCTTTTCCATTTGGTATATCAAGTTCTAGATTCTTGCCTCCCGCATCTAGGATGTCTACATCAAAATATTTAGTCCATCCGTGTTCTTCCATTAGCTTTTCGTGCTTTTCAGTGGTATTTCTAGCTCCACCATATGCTGTATTACATTCTACTACTGTACCATTTACTTTTTCTATTATTGCCTTCACAAATTCAGGTCTAATATAGTTTTGATTTCCTTGCTCACCAGAGTGTAGCTTTACTGCTACCTTGCCACCCAAATTTGCTCCTAATGTTTCATATATTTTTACTACTGCTTCTGGAGTAATCTTCTTTGTAAAATAAACTTTTGATTTTTCCATATTCAATCTCCTCCTTAATACATACATTTATAACATAAAAACAAGTAACTTTCAATTACTTGTTTTCATTTTTTTAATAAACTCTTTCAATATATCCATCTGTTGGTTTTGTGTACATATCATCTGTTATTGATTGATATCTATTTCCTTGATAATCGTCTGTAAATCCATTATATGCCTTGTATATTTCGCCTGTATCTGTATCATATACTCTCTCATATCCAAGAGTTGCATCACTTTGCTTTTGGCTCATTCTATCATAAGCAGCACTTCTTGATTCCCAAGCTGACATTATTATGTCAGACGTTTGATTACATATAGCTCTTACGCTTTGGAAGTTTTGCATAACAGCATCTTGTTGGTTTCCATACTGATTCATAAATGTGTCTGTGAATTCCAAAGATGCATTTATTGTAGATAATGTTTGTTCCCAATCTACAAGCTTATCCTTTGGAGCAGTAATAAACATTGTGTTATATACATTTAGATAATATATATCAATTTGTTTTCCGGACATAACATATTCATTTACATAGTATGGTCCTGGATCATATACATATGCTGTAAATATTCCCTCTGCATCTTTACCATTTGCATCTTTAAAGCTAGCTCTTAGCACATCTCCACCTATTGATGCAGGTCCTAAGTTATCAAGAACTGTAAAATCTGTTAAAGTTGGGAATGTAAATGTTGCACTATTATTTAAAGTTCCTAGATCATTAAAAATCTTATAGAAACCTTCTGTTGTTTTTTCAGAAATTACTGATGTTTTTGCAAACATGCTGTTTGGATAATATCTTTGTTGAAAGTCCTTCGCTTCTTGTGATTTGTTATATCCTTCTGTCTTTAGATTTAAGAAAAATTGATATGTTGGATTTTCTGGGTCATATACTTTTATAGTATAATGAATATAATCTCCAAGGGTATCTACTTTCCATCCTTCTGGAACCTTTAATTTTATAAGTCCGTTATCAAAATCAGTGAATTGTATATTCTTAGTTTCACTTGGTTTTATTTCCACTTTGTCTTTTTTACCTATACTTAAATTACCACTTTCCATATTTCTACCTATTAAAATACCTCCTATTATAAGAATTGCAACAGCCACAACTATGCTTACTGCTATGATTATTTTCTTTGTATTATTATTTTTCTCCATAATACCCTCCTTCTTAATTATATTATCATAAATAAAAGTTTTTTCTATCATTTTTGCCATTTTTTCCGTGACTTTTTGGCGAATTGTTTTTATCTTGTTTTGTGAGATAATTGAGGATTATCTGATATTGGCAATTCTAGTATTCCCCAAGAAGATATTTATAATACAAATTCGATTTAAATGAATATATTCGATTTGACTAATTAAAAGTTTCTAATATACTTGTACTTTTTTTCTTAAAAATATATAATATAGATAAATTTTAATTGTTCATTATCTTTTTAAGATATTTTAACAAGCAAAGGAAGGTATATTTATGATAAATACAGAAGGGAATCCAGAATTTTTGAATTCTTTTTTAGACTATACTACAACTATATTAAATAAGTCGCCTAATACAATAAAAGAATATAATTACGACCTTAATAGATTTTTGAAGTATCTCATGTATCATTTAAGATTGACAACAGAAAAAAATTTAGATGATATAGATATTCATTCCATGACATTAGAAACAATGAATAAAGTTACTTTAGATGATATTCACGCATATTTATTTTATTTAACAAACACGTTTGACAGCAAACCGGCCACCAGGGCTAGAAAAGCTGCAAGCATTAGAGTGTTCTTTAAATATTTAGCTCAAAAGGGTATGATTAGTCAAAATCCTGCAATGAATTTAGAATCACCTAAACTTGGCAAAAGAATGCCTAAATATTTATCGTTAGATGATAGTAAAAAACTCTTAGAAGTTGCAAATAATACAAATGATAGAAATAATGAAAGAGATTTTGCTATTATAACATTATTTTTGAACTGTGGTATTCGTTTATCAGAACTAGTTGGAATAAATATTAAAGACATTGTTTTTTCTGAGGATAAATTAAATGTTATTGGTAAAGGTAACAAAGAAAGAACTATCTACTTGAATAAGGCCTGTGTTAATGCTATAAATTCTTATTTAGCAGTACGTCCTAAAACAGGGATAAAATCAGGTTCTGAAGATGCATTATTCTTAAGCGAAAGATTAGAAAGAATTAGTAGAAGAACTGTTCAATATATTGTAAAACAAGAATTGTTAAAAGCAGGTTTAGATGCTAATAAATACTCTGTACATAAATTAAGACATACAGCAGCTACTTTAATGTATCAGTATGGAAACGTTGATATAAGAGCTTTACAAGAATTATTAGGTCACGAGAGTATCTCTACTACTCAGATTTATACTCATGTTAATAACGAACAAGTTAGACACGCAGTCGAAGACAACCCATTAGCTAATTTATAATGGTTACAAGTTGGTAAATAAAAACTTTTATATTGAAGTGAATGAATATTTATTTTAGCGTACAAATCCCAACTGCGAACCAAATGTATAAGAAAAACCGACAAGGCATTGCCGGTTTTTCTACATTTGCTACCTTGTCGGTCCCCACACAAGTTTGTACTAAAAATAAATATTCATTCACTTCATAATTAGGATATATTAAGTTAAAGTTTAGTGTTAAAAAATACATTGTAACCATTATAAATTATTTTATTAGGTCTAGTGTGTCTTGTGCAATCATTAATTCTTCATCTGTTGGAACTACCCAAATCTCAACTTTTGAACCTTCTTTAGATATTTTTCCTTCACTTCTAAACTCATTATTCTTTTCTTCGTCTAAATCAAGTCCCATAAATTTTAGTTTTTTGCAGATTTTACTTCTTATTCTAAATTGATTCTCTCCAATACCACCAGTAAATACCACTGCATCAATACCTTCCATAACTGCCGCATATCTAGCAATATATTGAGCTATTGTAGATACAAATTTATTGATTGCAATAATTGCGTCTTCATTTCCCTCATTAGAAGCATTTTCGATTTCTCTGAAATCTGGAACTAATTTTGAAACAGCTGTTAATCCTGATTTTTTATTTAATATACTTTCTACTTCATCTGCTGTTAAATTTTCTTTTTTCATAATTGCTGTTACAACAGAAGGGTCTAAGTCTCCTGAGCGAGTAACCATAGTTATTCCACCAAGAGGAGTTAATCCCATAGATGTATCTACACTTTTACCGCCTTGAACAGCACAAAGGCTAGCTCCTTGGCCTAAATGGCATGTTACTATTTTTAAGTCTTTAATGTCTTTATTCATTAATTTTTCTACTCTTTGTGTAACATATTTATGAGAAGTTCCATGAGCTCCGTATTTTCTAATTCCATATTTTTCATAGTATTCATATGGAATTGGGTATAAGTAATTTTCTTTTGGCATTGTTTGATGGAACGCTGTGTCAAACGCTGCAACCATCGGAGCACCTGGCATTGCCTTTTGACAAGCTTTGATTCCCAAGATTGCTGCTGGATTATGTAATGGTGCTAATTTTGAACAATCTTCAATTCCTTTTAAAGTTTTTTCGTCTATAATTACAGATTTATCAAATATTTCTCCTCCTGCAACAACTCTATGACCAATGGCATTGATTTCTGAGAGATTCTCTATTGCTCTATGATCTGGGTTTTGTAACTCTTTCATAATTAAATTTAGAGCTTCTTCATGGTTCACTGCAACTTCGTTATATACGTATTTTTTCCCATTCATTTTATGTGTTAAAAATGATTCTTTTTCCCCTATTCTCTCAAAATTTCCTTTTGCTATAACGCTCTCTGTGCTCATATCTAATAGTTGATATTTCAAAGATGAGCTTCCACAATTTAAAACTAAAATTTTCATGTTTATTGTATCCTTTCTTTTATATTATTTACTTTGATGTTGTGCTTGGACTGCAGTTATCGCAACTACTCCGACTATGTCACTTGCACTACATCCTCTTGACAAGTCATTTACAGGTCTTGATGTTCCTTGACAAAGTGGACCATAGGCCTCTGCATGACCAAATCTTTGAGTTAATTTATACCCAATATTTCCAGCATCCAAATCTGGGAATATTAATATATTTGCTTTTCCTTTTAGATTGCTGTTTGGAGCTTTTAGCTTTGCAACTTCTGGGATTATTGCTGCATCTAATTGTATTTCTCCATCACATATTAAGTCTGGTTCTTTGCTTTTCAATAGAGAAGTCGCTTCTACAACTTTTTCTGTTAATGGTGATGATGCGCTTCCTAATGTAGAATATGAAAGCATTGCAACTTTTGGCTCTGCTCCAATAAGTTCTTTAAAACTTTTAGCTGACGAAATTGCAATTTCTGAAAGTGCATCAGCATCTGGATATTCATTTAATCCGCAATCCGCAAATACAAATACTCCATCTTCTCCAAACTCTTTATCTGGAAGAACCATTACAAAAAAGGCAGAAACCAATTTTGTATTAGGTGCTGTTTTTAATATTTGAAGTGCTGGTTTTAGTGTGTCTGATGTAGGATGAGAAGCACCTGAAACAAATCCATCTGCATCTCCCTCTTTCACCATCATTGTAGCAAAATATCTACTATTGTCTTTTAATATCTTTTTTGCTTGATTTAATGTCATTCCCTTGTTTTTTCTAAGTTCATATAAATCGTTTGCATATTTACTAAAGTTATCAAAGGTGTTTGGGTTTATTATTGTAACTCCTGACAAGTCCAGATTGTTTTTTAAAGCAGTCTCTTTTATTATTTTAGCATCTCCAATCAAAACAATGTTTGCAATGTTTTCGCTTGTTATTGTTTGCGCTGCTTGTAATACTCTTATATCTTCACTTTCTGGTAGTACAATTGTTTTAATATCTTTTTTTGCTTCTTCTTTTATTTTATCAATGAAAGACATTCGCTAAATTACCTCCTTTTGATATTATTAACAAGTCTATTATATATTGAAAAACCAAAAAGTACAATATTTAAATAACATAAAAATACAGTCAATTAAAAACACTACTATATGCCTTATAGTAGTGGTATTTTTAATATATAAAAGTAAATCTGTAAGCCGGGTTCTGTCTAGAATGGCCATTTATCTAGCACATATATTACTATATGTTTCAAGCCACCAAATTAAGAAGATGACGAGCAGTCTTAGCCTTCTTGTCTCGGTGTTGCTCCAAATGGGGTTTACACAGCCTAATATGTCACCATATTAGCGGTGAGCTCTTACCTCGCCTTTTCACCCTTACCATTTCTGGCGGTTGTTTTCTGTTGCACTTTCCTTAAGGTTACCCTCACTGGACGTTATCCAGCATTATTGCTCTGTGGAGCCCGGACTTTCCTCGTACGCTGCCTTTCGACCTTGCTATACGCGACCATTTAATTTACTCTCTTTTTCTATTTTACTCTAAAACACTCAAAAAGTCAAATGGACCTAGTTTTGTCGAAGCTTCTTGACACTAATGGTTTTCCGTTTACCTTCTCCATGTCATAGCTTTATATAATATTTTTTCTATATTTATAATAATCAATTAATCCCTTTTTTACAAATTTGTTTTCATTTTTTAATAATTCTTGCATTAACTTATCAGCCTCTCTATAAGCCAGCTCATATTCCTCTTTATCTATTACTTCTTCTTTTAACGCATCTTTTAATTCTTTCATTTATCCTAACTCCTTATCTTTATTTTCTGTTTAACTTTACTTTCGCACTCTCCTCTTTTGAAAAAATTATAGCATCGCTATCTCATATTTGTCAAATCTCAAAAAGGAGAGCGGAGCAAGATTATTAATCCTGCTCCGCTGTAAGCTTTTATGACTTATAAATAATTACCGTATACCCGAGCCAAATGTTACTATATAAGAACTTGGCTTTGTCTACTGGCATATTGACGCAACCATGGGAACCGTCTGTTTTATAGATATCCCCACCGAAAACGCCATAGCGCCATTTTGCATCATGAAAACCATTACCATTATCGAACTCCATCCAACGGTCTACATGTGACGTGTATGGTGTTCCGTCATTTTCATAGCCCCTGAGAGTTTCATCAGTAGTCATTTCATAGACTGAAAAAACTCCAGTTCTTGTGCCATGCCCTGTTGCAAGATTTCCAGTAACACACGGAGATGTCATGATACACTCTCCATTGCGATACAGCCAGACTGTTTGTCTTGTGATGTCCAATTCAATGTAATCACTTAACGGAGTTGCTTTCGCAGAAATGGTTGTTTCTTGCGTTTCTCCCAAATTAGATTTTATCCAATTCGAATACTTGTCTTGGTCAATCACATAATTGGTTAGACCACCAATTTCAATCTGCCGATCGAGTCCGCTGGGTTGGACATATGTGGGATGCTTTTTATTTTCGACTATTTGAGCAACTTTTGCAACGAATTCTTCAACGTTGCCATCAATCTGAATAAAAGGCTGTCCCTCATCATCCATTTTGACCCAATTCTTTATAGTGCTTGCATCAAGAGAACAAATAGTTTCGCCATTTAACACGAATTGCAGATTTGTATCAACAATTATTGGGTTAATATGGTTCAGACTCTCTACTAATGTGTCTTTTCTTTCAGACCACAGACTTTTTTGCAGTTTCTTAAAATCAATATTGGTTACTCCGTTATTGATGTTATTTACTGTATAATCAGTCATTTGGTCTAATGTCATTCCAACATTAGCAAGCTCATCTACAATAACATATTTGTTCTTTTCGCTATTCCATTCAATCTGTGCATTAAAATTACTAGAAGAACCAAAGCCTGTCCGTTCTAAGAATTTTTTTAGAGCTTCTACGTCCACACTGTAAAGATTTGTGATTGCTTCTTCTTGAAACGGAAGATTCTTAAAAGAGTCTTGTTCTCTCATGATTTGCTTAAGATCTTCTGCTAGGTCGGTTTTGTTTAAACTAGGATTCAATTTGCTAAGAGTTACAACAAACCTGTCATCTCCATAGGAAAATTGTATCGTAGCTGTGTCAAACAGCTCATTTTTGATTTTTTTCTCTGCCTGCTTAACTGAAAGGTTCGAGCAGTTCACCTGATTAATGAATGTGTTCTGAAGGAAAACATATTTGCTTCTGATCTGCATTCCAACAAGCACAATAGCAATGATGATGAAGACACATAACGTCACTCTCAGAAACCAGTCATATGCTGATTTCTTTCTTTGTTGCCGGGTTTTTTGGGTTTTCATTTTAGTCTCTCCTTTTTTCATTGATTTTAATTAAAACCATTTTTCTTCCTGCCTTCAAACATTCTTATTATAACATATTTTTCCAAATAAGTCAAAAGGAAAGCCGGAAACGATATTAAGTTCAGGCTTTTTCAAGTTCAGCTATTAGATTCATGTATTTTACATAAAATAAGTCTATGTTTTTTTCATTACCTGTTTTAATGAGTTCCCTTAATAAAACATAAGATTTATCTACTGTCGACTTTTTGAAATTTCCATTTACATTTCCTGTTTCCATTAGATTTTTTAAGTCCACTTCCGCCTGAGATAAAAACTTATTAATGCTATCCCAGTCCCCAGTATCTAACATGGCGTACGAAAACAAAACATTTGATTTTACCCTTCTAAAGCTAATGGCATTTGAATCTTGCGAAGTTTGCTCCATATATTTAGGAAGAGTACTATACAAATTAGCCAAACATATTTTGGAGTTCTTCTTATCCTTGTTTTTTAGGGAATTCATTAAATTATCCAAGTTAGTGTTAAACATCAAAATATCATTTTTTGAAACATTTTGCGAATTTAAGTCAATAGTAATAGTTGCCCAAGAATTATATAAACTTTCTGCCGTATCTTCTAATTCTCTCCAATCTATGTCATCTTTATCCTTATCAAGTACTGGCTCCTGCATCAATTCATATTTTACTATGTTTTGTTGCTTGCTTTGATTGCTAGAACCTTGGCTATCACTAGAATCTTCACTTGACGAACCTTCAGAAGATTCGCTTCCTTGAGAAGTACTTTGCGAACCAGATCCACTACTTTCATTGCTAATTAAAAGACTTGCCGTATTTAGGTTACTTAACCCATTAAGCATAGAAATTAATGTTGTATCTAAATAAGTTAACTCATCACTAATTTTATCATTAATATCTAAAGACTTAGCAGTAGTGTTTTGATATAAAAATATCATTACTACAGTAATAATAACAACTATTATAAACGAAATAATTAAATACTTAATCCATGAATGTTTTTTCATCATTTCCCCCATTTTTATTTTTATTTTGCCAAAATAATTACATTTTATTCTATGTATATAAATTTTTATAAAACAAATAATAATTATAAATGTTGAAAGGAGTGAAATTTATGTATTCAATTGCAAAATTTTATAGCAAAAAAGATGGAGAAATATTTAATTTTTTGACAAGGTACTATAATAATATAACCAATTTAGGCATAGATTATCATTCCTTAGAATGGAAACAAGAATTTCCAAATCCTGTAGAAATGGCTACTATGCTTGGCGTGTTTGCTGATAATATTGATAGCTTTGAATTAGCCATGTGGATTAGTATTGATAAAGGCGTATATATAAATATAACACCTAATAACGCTGATAGCATCATTAGGTATTTATACGAAAGATATCCTTATTGAATTATTCTGATTTTTTATCTCTTGTCATTAATAATGTAACAGCTTTTGAAGGCTCTAGTCCATTATATAGTATGTCATACACAGCATTTACGATAGGCATTTCTATATTATATTTTTTTGATAATTTATATGCAACTTCTATATTATCTATACTCTCAATTACCATTCCTATTTCTTTTTTAGCTTCTTCTATTGTATAACCCTTTCCTATTAATCTTCCTGCTCTTCTATTTCTGCTATGTTCACTCATACAAGTTACAATTAAATCTCCAAGTCCTGAAAGTCCATAGAATGTATCGTGTTTTCCTCCCATTGCCATTCCAAGTCTTGTTAGTTCTACTAATCCTCTTGAAACTAATGCTGCAAAAGTATTATCTCCAAGATTAATCTCAGTAGCAATTCCTGCGCAAAATGCAATTATATTCTTTAAAGCTCCTCCAAGTTCAACTCCTGTAACATCATCAGATGTATACACTCTCATTTTTTCGTTCATAAACAATTGTTGTACCATATCTTGTATCTCAACATCTTTAGATGCAATAACAATGGCCGTTGGTATTCCAAGAGAAACTTCCTCTGCATGGCTTGGTCCTGAAAAGATACCATATTTAACATTTGGCATTTCTTGTTCTATCACTTGGCTTAATGTACAAAGTGTTTCTGCTTCAAATCCTTTAGAACACATTATTACTGGCTGATTTGTTACATATTTCTCATATTTTTTAATTGTTTCTCTAACAAATTTTGAAGGGGTAACGTGTAAAATTATATCAGAACCATCAATTACAGTTTTCATATCTGTATAACATGTGATATTTTCATCTATAACAGCTTCTGGTAGAAATTTGCATTTTCTTTCTGTATTTAGAGTATTAGCTTCCTCTTCCGAAAAAGACCATATCTTTATTTTATTTCCCATTCTAGATAAATGTATTGCCAATGCAACTCCCCAAGTTCCGCTTCCAATTATAGCTATATTTTTCATATGATTACCCTCTTTAATTTATTTTGTTCCCTTAAAACTTAATTTGTTTTCTTTACCTTCTAATAATCTTTTAACATTTGCTCTATGGTTAAATACAACAAATGCTCCAAGAAGAAGTGCAAATATTATATAACTTCCATCTACAATATAATGTGTATGTATGAATATTGTTAGCACTGGAAATAGTATTGCAGCAGATACTGAACCAAGTGAAACAAATCTTGTTAATGCCATTAATAGCAAAGCAAATACCAAACATATTAAACCAATTTGCCAGTTTATTATTAATAATACTCCAAGAGATGTTGCTACACCTTTTCCGCCTTTAAAGTTAAAGAATATAGGAAATGTGTGTCCTAGAACAACGGCAAGTCCTGCTAACTGTACAAGTAATGCTCCATCTGTGTTTTGTGTAGTCTTACTTACTATATAAGCTATTAAAACTGCGATTACTCCTTTTAAACAATCACAAATAAGAGTTAATATTGCTCCTTTTTTTCCAACTGTTCTTAGAACGTTTGTGCTTCCTGCATTTCCGCTTCCTTTTTCTCTAACATCAAATCCAGCTAATTTCTTACTAATTATAACTGAAAAACTAATGCTTCCTAATAAATATGCAATAATTACTACTAATATGTATTTTAACATATAGATCACTCTCCTTATTTTATCTTATAGTATTTTATTTTGTATTGCTACCTTCCCCTTTTTCAAGTTTCTCTCTAACAATCATCCTAACAGGCGTCCCTACCAATCCAAACTCTTTTCTTAGTTGATTTACTAGGTATCTCTCATAAGAGAAATGGAACAACTTTTTGTCGTTTACAAATACGACAAATGTTGGTGGTTTTGTTGTAGCTTGTGTCATATAGTATAATTTTAGTCTTCTACCTTTATCTGTTGGTGGTTGAACAACTGTAACCGCTTCTGCTAGTACTTGGTTTAGAACTGATGTTGAAACTCTTAAAGCATTTTGTTCAGCGACTTTATTTATTAAGCTAAATAGCTTGTCTACCCTTTGTCCTGTTTTTGCTGATATAAATAATATTGGTGCATATGATAAGTATGGTATTTTCTCATATACAGCTTTTGTGTATTTTTCTAATGTCCCATTTGTCTTTTCATATTCGTCCCATTTATTGACTGCTATTATAACACCTTTTCCTGCTTCGTGAGCCTCTCCTGCTATTTTTGTATCTTGTTCAGTAACTCCTTCATTTGCATCTATCATAAGAATACAAACATCTGCTCTCTCTATTGCAAGTAATGTTCTTGCTACACTGTATTTCTCAATTTTCTCATCAACTTTGCTATGTCTTCTTAATCCTGCTGTATCTATAAGTACATATTTGCCATATTGATTTTCAAAATTAGAATCTATGGCATCTCTAGTAGTTCCTGCCACATTACTTACAATTAATCTATTCTCACCTAAAATTTTGTTTATTAGAGATGACTTTCCAACATTTGGTTTACCTATAACAGCTACTTTTATCTCTAAAGAATCATCTTCGCCTTCTTGAGCTTCTGGTAAATTATCATATATTGCGTCTAATACATCTCCAATACCTATTGCATTAACTGCAGATACTCTATATGGATCTCCTAGTCCTAAATTATAAAATTCATATATTTCCGGAGAATCTTTTCCATAATTATCAGCTTTATTGCATACTAAAATAATTGGTTTGTTTGATTTTCTAAGCATTAACGCAATTTCATTGTCGGAGCTTGTAATTCCCTGTTTTGCATCTGTTACGAATAATATTACATCAGCCATTGATATTGCTATATCTGCTTGTTGCTTCATTTGAACAGAAATATCATCTTCTTCGCTAAAATCAATTCCACCTGTGTCTATTAATGTAAAGTTTCTTCCTCTCCAAGAAGCTTCCCCATATACTCTATCTCTTGTAACACCAGGAGTATCTTCCACTATAGAAACTCTTTTTCCTATTATATAATTAAAAAATGTTGATTTACCTACATTTGGTCTTCCAACAATTGCTACCATTGGTTTTGACATATTATCACCTTCTTTATTTTTATTGCCTATTTATTTTACTATATTTTAACAAAAATAACAAGTTTTTTAGTCTTTATTCTTATGATTCAGAACAATTATCGTTGCAAATGAGATTATTGATACTGCATAGCTTATTAACATTTCATTTGTTCCTAAATATTTAACTTTTATTTGTGAGTCTTTGGCTATATTTATTTGGATAAATCCATTATCTGATTCTGTGTATTTTATTTCTTGACCATTGGCATATACTCTATATCCAAGATAATAAATATATGGAAGTTCTATTGTTGTTTCTTTATTAATATTTGATATTTTGCAGTTCATATTAGAAGCTTGTTTAGTATAGTCAGATATAACCGCTTCGTCATTATCCAATACTATCACTTCATCTTTTCTATTTGCAATATATTTCAAATTCTTAAATGCTTTTGTTGGTAGATATTCCATACTAGCCATTCCAGCATGAACTCTTCCCGTATTTTCTGTAATCCTTACACCATTTATTAGTCGTTCTTCATTGTCTTTTAAATTAAAATCTAATTTTGATTTGTATGGTACTAGTAATAATATACTTATTGTTAATAGCACCACTATATCAAGTGTTTTGAAGTCTTTTATTAATATTACAAAGTTCGTTGCTACTACAAAGGCAAAGAAGAATGATGTAAATGTGAATAGTCTAAATGTAAATTGCAACATTGTAAGAGCTTGTGGAAGTTTCTCGAATGGAAATATTTTTAATGTCATTCCTATCAAAACAATTCCTGCTATTAAGAAAAACATATACGTTTTTTTATATTCCTCTGGTACCTTTTTATAGGCTATTGGTGTTAGAACTAGTCCAATTACTGATAATAATCCTATTGCATATATCATTGTTTGCTCGCTACTTGTAATAAATAACTGCGAGAACTTTGCTTTATAAAATATTAGTACCTCTTCCCTTTCCATTCTTCCAGGAACAAATACTTCATAACTTGTACTAAAGTAATGCTGTAATAATCCTACCCAATAAAAAGATGTCATTAATAGGCAGAATGATAAATTTACACCAATGTTCTTTAATACTGTTTTGCTCTTTAGCTTTTTGAAAAATACTATTAAATATGCAAAACATATAATTGCTGTATACATAGCAATTACTTGATGTGTTAAAATAAGTCCCGCTGCTCCTAACGCTAATTTATAAGACTTTTTCTCTTCATTTACTATTATATACAATCCTTCAAATACAATCGGAATAAATATAAATGACGCAAGTTCTGCAAGAGCAGTTCTTATATACATATCTGTTATTCTATATGGAGCTAATATATAAATGATACTCGCTAATGTAGCCAATTTCTTATTTTTTGTAATTCTTAATGTTAATTTATACATTGTAAGCCCTGATAGTAACACTATCACAAACATGCATAGCTTTAAGCAGTTTACATACGAGAAATTAAATATTCTAAGCACTACAGACATATATGCTGTTAGTGGAGAATAAAATATGTTCCAAGAATATCCAAAGTTATTGCATAAATTAGACATTATCATAGGTAAAAACTGCTTATCTGCTAATGTTTGTTCTGTTCCAATTATTCTACATATATGTTGAATTCCATCATCTCTATAAATATTTAAATTTTTGTTTGCAAGAGGAATACTAATAATTATCGAAGCAATAATTATTAGTATATAATTTATAATTTCTTTCTCTTTACAATATTTAATTAGATTTTTCATTCTGCTTCCTTTTCTCTTTTATTAAATATCCTATAAATCCTATAAAAGCAAGTAGCGATATAACATAAGAAACTTTTTCTAAGGTGGTTCCAGTATATGAAACTGTTATATCTGCTTGGCTCATATTTTCATCTATCTTAACAGCAATAAATCCATTATTAGACTCAAAATAATTTATTTTGTTTCCATTAATTTTTACTTCATATCCTAAATAATATAGATATGGCAATTCTAATGTAGTATCTTTTTCTATGTTTGTTACTTTGGCTGATAATGTTAAGTTGTCCTTGTTTTCTTCTATAATATCTGCCGAGCCACTAACCACAATAATTCCTTTTTCTCTTAAAGACATATTAGCATTTCTGATATTATCAGTTAAATATTCTCTGTTTATTTGCATATGTTGAATCGTTTGTTGATTTAGCATTTTTGATTCATATTCTTCGTCTGACAATGTTTTTTGACTCTCATACTTATAATCATAACTAATCTTTGCCATACTTGCAATTATTAAAATTACTGATAGTAATAACATCCAGTCTTTCAAGTTCTGCTTTGGTATCAGCTCTATTAATGTATATAAGTTAATCGCTGTAACTATTGATATTGCAAATCCAAAGAATGTAAGCATTCTCCAAGCATATTGAAGTCTTGTAAAGAACTGTGGCACGTACAACCATAAGAAATATTTTGTAGTCATTAATAATGACAATACAGCTATTAATAGCATTATTAAGTACTCGTTTTTATAGTCTTTGTTGATTTTCTTCAATGCCGGAATACTCAATAATATTAATATTATTAATGGTACTCCCAACTTATAATCCATATCATACTTCTCCATGATTCCGGTAAAGAAATACTTTATAGGAACTGTTGACTCGTATACTTCGTCCGGAGTTGAATGCATTTTCCATGAATCAAGTATTATATAATCCCCTACCAATTTATGTTCTATTAGTGGTATTGAAAAGAATGCGGTTATTAATAATACAAAAACTAAATTTATTGCAAGTTTCTTTATTATTGTTTTATTTATTTTCTTAATGTTTAACAATATATATAACAGTGAGAATAATGCAGCATAGAAGGTTGTTATTGTATGTGTTAGCATTAACAAAGAAGCGGAAATTGCTATATAATAATGTTTTTTACCATCTCCATTAAGTAGATTATATAATCCTAAGAATAGAAGCGGTAAGAACATAAATGTCGAAAACTCTCCTATTGCAAATCTGTTATATATGCTTTCTAGTCTATATGGAATAAATATATATATTATTGCTGAAAGAACTGAAATTTCTCTTTTCTTTGTTATTTCATATACGAACTTGTACATAGTTATTCCAGAGATAAATATTGTAAAAAAGCTATATATTTTTAGACAATTATAATAGTGTCCTGTAAACATTTTAAACAATAAAGGTCCATATGTAACTAATGGTGGATAGAATAAATTTATAGCATATCCAAATCCGTCACAATACCTTGAACAAATATATGGCGGGAATGTCCCACTTTTTAAAATTTCATCTACTCCCATAATTCTTAAAATATGGATAAACCCGTCATCTGTTCCATATATTCTTAAATTTATTAGTGGTATTCCAGCTATTGCAGCTGCTAAAAATATTAATATGTAATGTATAATTTTATCATTTTTTAAATCATCAAAAAACTTTTTCATCTGTAATTTCCTTTGTCTAAATTTTATAAAGATTATATCATTATATTTTAGAATAATAAATAGAAAATAAAAAAATAACAATACTTTTGGTATTGTTATAAAAAATATATTAGTTTTCAGATGTTTCTGTTGATAGTACTTTTTTTCCATCATAGTAACCACAACTTGGGCAAACTCTATGTTGCATCATTTTTTCGTGGCAATGTGGACATTCAACTAAATTTTTATTTTCTAATTTCCATGTTGATCTTCTTAATCCTGTTCTTGCTTTTGACCATCTTCTTTTTGGTTGTGCCATTTTTACTACCTCCCTTGCATTTCGCTTATGTTATATATTATATATATCTTATTAACGTACTATAAAATTATACTAGTATTTGAAAGTTTTGTCAATACATTTTGTAAAAATCAGTGTCTTATCAAGACTTTTTTTACTTTTTATTGTATCTTTCCTCCGCCAACTAGAACATCATCTATATAAAATACAGCTGATTGTCCTGGTGTAATTCCTCTTTGTGGTTCTTTAAATTCCACTTCAATTTCTGTATCAGAAACTTGTTTTATTATAGCTTTCGCTGGTTTGCTAGAATATCTTATCTTTACATCAACTTCTATCTCATTATCTAGTTTATCAAATAGTAGTAAATTTATATTATTCACTTTCATATGAGTCTTATATAATTCACTCTCTTCTCCAACGATTACTTCATTTCTTTCCTTATTGAAATCTATTACAAACAATTGTGCTTTATAAGATATTCCTAGTCCTTTTCTTTGTCCTATTGTGTAATTATATAGTCCTGTATGTTTGCCAAGAATTTCTCCTTTTGAGTTTACTATATTTCCTATTTTAGGTTTTATATCAGAGTTGTTTTCTAGGAATTTCTTATAATTTCCGTCAGGTATAAAACAAATATCTTCGCTGTCAGGTTTATTAGCAACTTTTAAATTGTTATCTCTTGCTATTTGACGTATTTCTTCTTTGTCTTCATAATCAGCCAAAGGAAATATTATATGTTCAATTAGATTTTTTGGAATGTTCCACAAAACATAGCTCTGGTCTTTTTTTAATGAATTAGATTTTTTCAAAACCCATCTTCCATATTTTTCACTATATTCTGTTTTAGCATAATGCCCAGTTGCTACATAATAGCATCCTAACTCTTTTGCCTTCTCATACATATATCCAAATTTTAAATATTTATTACACTCTATACATGGATTTGGTGTTTGACAGTTTGCATATGAGCAAATAAAGTCATTTATTACATTTTCTTTAAATTCTTTTTGGTAATTAAATATAAAGTGTGGTATCCCAATTTGATTACATATATTCTTCGCATCCATATATGTGTTTGTATTACAGCAACTGCTTCCCGCAAATAATTCTAGTGTAACTCCTACTACATCATATCCATTATTCTTTAATAACAAGGCTGATACACTACTATCTACTCCTCCACTCATTCCTAATAATACTTTATTATTCTTTTCCATCTGTTTCTCCTATCATTTTGATATGTTTTATTATACCACAAAATATTGTTCTATTCAATATTTCTTTAAATATAAAACTACTCCGTGCTAGATTTCTCTAACACGGAGACTTTTTGTGATTATTTGGTACCTATTTTACCCTAGTGCTACATCTAATAACATCATTATAATAAATCCAACAGCAACACCTATTGTAACTAAACTAGACTTTTTTTCTGATTGTGCTTCTGGTATTAATTCATTTACTACCACATAAATCATTGCACCTGCAGCAAATGACAATAAATATGGTAATATTGGTACAATTACCTTTGTAAGCAATATGGTAATAACAGCTCCTATCGGCTCTACTAGACCAGATAAAACTCCTCCAATAAAAGACTTAAATTTTCCTTTTCCACTCGCTAGAAGCGGTAATGAAATTATTGCTCCTTCTGGTATGTTTTGAATTGCAATCCCTATCGCCAAAGCAAATGCTCCAGCTAATGTTATTCCTGCATTTTGTGCTATTAATCCAGCAAAAGCAACTCCTACTGCCATACCTTCTGGTATGTTATGTAGGGTTACAGCTAATACTAACATACTTGTACTTTTCACTGTATCTTCTGTATTTTTTAGAGCCTTGCTTTCCATTTTGTCTGCAATATTATTTATTAGTATTAAAACAATTACTCCTAGTGCAAATCCAACTGTCGCTGGAACCCAAGCTATTTTATTTTGGTTTTCTGCCATCTCTATTGCTGGTAATAATAATGACCACACAGAAGCGGCAATCATCACTCCTGATGCGAAGCCTAACAATATTTTTTGGATTATTGGTTTTATTTCTTTTTTAAGAAAAAATACTAATGTAGCTCCTAGTGATGTTCCTAGAAATGGCACTAATATTCCTATAATAGTTTGGTCCACTACTGTTATATTCACTTAAAATTCCTCCTTAAATATGAAATGATGGCTTATCTTATTGTATAATATTCGCTTTACATAAGATATGTTTCATATTTAAGAAATAAGAAGAGTTTTTACCTCTTCTATCGAATTTAAAATCATTTATCTGCTAGCCAATTTGCAATATCTTTTACTAAGATTCCTTCATAAGTATAATCATCATGCCTTGTTCTTGCAATCAACATTTTAGGATATGCATCTTTTATTTTTAATAGTGAATCTATCTCTCTTTTAAATGTTTTTTCTTCACTTATGTTATCTGATACTTGAATGTAGATTTTCTCATTATGTTTCTGAGCAACAAAGTCTATTTCTTTATTATATAGCGTTCCTACATATACATCATATCCCCTTCTCATAAGTTCTATTGCCACAATATTTTCATAAGTTCTGCCATAATTCATATTAGTTATCCCTAACATAGCATATCTAAAAGAATGATCTGCCATATAATATTTATCTAATGAAGTTAGATATTTCTTTCCCTTTATATCATATCTACCTATTTTGTAAAAAGCAAAAGCATTACATAAATAGCCAATATATTTATTTATAGTCTTATCGGTTATATTATCTTCTTTATTATTAAGTTCTTTCGTAATATTTAATGTAGATGTAATATTAGAAACATTATCCATTAAAAAGTTACTTAGGTTATTTAGGACTTTTTCATTTCTAATGTTATATTTTTTCTTTATATCTCTTACAATTAAAGTATTATAGACATCTTCTATATATTTATATTTGTCTGCTTGTTCGGTATAAACATACGAACCTGCCATACCACCCTGTATCACATATTCATCAAATACCTTGTCTGCATCATCATATCCATAGTATTTCATAAATTCCGAAAATGAAAACGGATATACCTCAATAGGAAATGTTCTTCCAGATATACTATATTCCGAAAAAGTCAATATTTTTTATTTTTTCGGAATATATTTTATTATGCTTTTTTTATTCACTTTTATTCAAATTCTTCTTTTGAATTGATATTTAAATATATTAGTATAAATGTTACTTTCGAAAATCCTATGCTTGTCCACTACTGTTATATTCACTTAAAATTCCTCCTTAAATATGAAATGATGGCTTATCTTATTGTATAATATTCGCTTTACATAAGATATGTTTCATATTTAAGAAGGATTAATTTATATGTTATATTTAATTACTCTTTCTTCCGCATTCTCTTCAATGCCTGTTGCTATAACAGTTACCATTACAGCATCATGTATTCTTTCATCAACTATTGTTCCGAAAATGATGTTTGCTTCTGGATCTAAGAAGTCTTTTATATATCCAACTGCTGTGCTAACTTCACTTAGTCCTAAATCAATTCCACCAGTTACATTTACTATAAGTCCTTTTGCTCCTTTTACAGATGTTTCTAGAAGCGGACTATCCATTGCATCTATTGCTGCATCTAATGCTCTTTGGTCGCCTTCTGCAAGTCCTATACCCATATGAGCTATTCCACTATCTTTCATTATAGTTTTAATATCTGCAAAGTCAATATTGATAAATCCAGGAATTGTAATTAAGTCTGTAATTCCTTGAACACCTTTCTTTAGAACTCCATCAGCTTCACTAAAAGCTTCTACCATTGTTGTTCCCTTTGGAACAGCTTTTAGTAAGTTGTTGTTTTCTACAACAATAAGTGCATCAACGTTTTTCTTCATTCTTGCAATTCCGTCTTCTGCATTATTTCTTCTTCTTTTTCCTTCAAAGATAAATGGTTTTGTAACAATTCCAACTGTTAATATTCCCATTGATTTAGCAATCTCACATACTACTGGTGCTGCTCCTGTACCTGTTCCTCCACCCATTCCGGCTGTAACAAATACCATATCAGTTCCTGTAAGTACACTTCTAATGTTTTCCTCGTCTTCTCTTGCTGCCATTTCTCCAAGTATTGGATTAGAACCTGCACCCAACCCTTTAGTTGTGTTTTTTCCTATATGCATTTGAAAATTTGCTTTTGATTGAGCTAGTGCTTGTTCTTCTGTATTTATAGCTATAAATTGAACATTTCTTATTCCTTCTTCAATCATTCTATTTACAGCATTATTTCCTGCTCCTCCGACACCTATTACTTTTATTTTTACTAAGTTGTCTTCATTATTTTGTTCAGAATATCTCATCTTTAACATCCTTTCTTACTTTGTAATATTCGCATTTATATCTTACTACTTTTTTTATGATTAATCAACTGTTTTAAAGAATTTTCCTAAGTTCCGGCAATTTATGTATTGTTGTTATATTCTCCGTATTAATATCTTCTTCTGATGTTTTATTTAGATATATTGCTTTTATTCCTGCATTAACTGCTCCTTTTATGTCAGTTTTTAAGCTATCACCAATCATAATGCATTCATCTTTTGCATAATTTCCTATGGCAATCTCAAAACTTTCTTTGTTGGGTTTCATTGGTATATCTTCTGTTATATAAAAATCAGAAAAATATTTATATAAATTAGCATTTTTTAATCTTCCAATTTGTGAATCTCTAAGCCAGTTTGATAAAATTGCTAAATTATATTTTTTACCTAGATATTCTAAGGTTTCTACAATCGAACTATCAATTTTATCAGGTATACAAGTTTTTAAATTTTCCGACCATCTTTCCATAAAATTGTCTGGTAATTTGTATCCTAGTTCATCTTCAACAGTCTTTTGCATTTTTTCTTTATTATATGTAATATTTCTTCCATCTTCATATATATCTATTGCACGCTTTACAGCATCCATATCTTTGATTGTATATTCTAGACCTAAATCTTCAAAGCTTTTCTCTACTGCTCCCCAGTATTCTTCTTTCCAGTCTATTAATGTATTGTCTAAATCAAATATTAGTCTTTTAATCATTTTGTTTTACCTCTTTCGTGCTCAAATTATATAATGGTAAACATTAAAAGTCAATGGTTAGCATACAAAAATAGCCATCAAAAACTATTTGTTTTTTTATGGCTATTTTCGTATAGGTATTATTTTATTATTAAAGTTGGACGAGTACCGAAAGTTCCCGTCGCGCCCCGGAAAGACGTCACGATATGAAGCTGACGAGGTATAAGTGTAGTCGCTACCCCTATTAACTCGAAAGTCTGCTTCTCTTGCCTCTTGGGTCCATTCCATTACATTTCCAGCTAGGTCGTATATATTATTTGCCATTGTAAATGTTGTTTTTCCTGTATTTAATTTTTGGAACTTTCCACTTGCTTTTATTACCGTTGTTCCATCATCTGCTTTTACTGATGAAGCATAATAATTTCCCCATGAACTTGAGTCGTTATTTACTTCATCACTTGTTTTTGCTCCTGAACTTATTAGCCAATTCATTATTACATCCCACTGACATCCCCATATCATTCTTGTTTCTACTTTTTCACTTGCTTTTAGTTCTGTACATTTTTTATATAAATTATGCCAATTAGTTTCAGTTAATGGCTGTTTATCTTTCTGTACTCCTGCATCTGATAACTCATATCTTCCTATATAAAAGCCTCCATATTTACTTACACTTTCTATCATTGCTTTATATTCATCTGCAAATAATTGTGCTAGTTGCTCTTTGGTCCCTGTTTCTCCTAATATTGTTTTATAAAATGTGTCTTTTGCATCCAAGCTTGTTCCAGCATTTCCAACTACTAGGTCCGGCTCACGGTAACTACCACTAGTTGATGTTCCCGGTGTAGTTCTTGACATTGTTGTTTTATTACTATCTGTTCCTATTGTTATTGATTTCGAATACAGTTTCGTTTTTACTGCTGTTTCTCCTGTTGTTCCACATAGTGTTTTTTCATCACTTGATTCTTCATACATTGTTGCAAGTGTTCCCTTGTCTACTGGTACCCACACCCATTCATTATTCTGCTCATCTTTGATTACTAGTCCATGGTTTACTGAATCTTGACTAGGTGCAGTACTTCCATCTCCCCACGTAGATGTAGCTGTATCTATTGGTATATAGTTTTTTGGTATTGTTGGATTATTTGAATTTCCTTTTTTACCATTTATTGTACTATTATCTCCTGCTTTTGTATTTACATTTACTTTTGGTGTTGGCTCTGCTGTTGCTTCGTCTATCATATCTGATAAATTAGATAAATCTTCTTGTTCATTTGTTTTTGCTTGTCCATATTCTCTTCTTGCATCTTTTGATTTCTTGATTATTCCGTTTTCATCTAGTAATAAACTTATGCTTACTCCTGCTAATATCAAAAGCACTACTATTGTTACAACCAAAGCTATTAGCGTGATTCCGTTTTTTGTTTTTAAACATTTTCCTCATTTTTACTTTTCTCCTTTCATTAGTTTCTTTTTGATTTTTTAATGTTTCTTTTGCCATTTCGTTCCCCTTTCCTTTTGTATATTGTTATTATAAAACATTGTGTTTTATA
>ERZ1034984.1050-NODE-1050-length-28137-cov-8.904957_pt1 | contig 28137 bp, 27 predicted proteins | sample MGYA00520589_ERZ1034984 | MGnify/ENA primary metagenome ERZ1034984 (study PRJEB33766, sample SAMN09781790) | gut metagenome | biome: gut microbiome | host: Homo sapiens | place: Madagascar | study: EMG produced TPA metagenomics assembly of the PRJNA485056 data... | reverse complement strand
TTTTTGAATGCACAAATTGAAAAGTATGGCTCCAATCATTTGATGGATGTTCTATATACAGTATATTTGTTTAATATTAGTGAGCTATTACCAGAAATTTTGATCTCTATTAGTTCGTGCTTTACAAAAGCTATTAGAAATAATAAAGAACAGTTTGCAAAAGAGATAAAAGATTCACAAGTGATAGTTGATATGATTATCTTAAAATTCTTTATATTCTATAGCGATGAAATAAAAAAGGATGAGAAGCATGATTAATGCGTACGAGGGCATACTATTAGCATTGACAGAAATAAGAAATGAGAAGGCTGCTGTACTATTAGATGAATTTCGAATTCATTGATTTGAGTTTGGATGATAGACAATTTAAAGGAGAAACGCACAATAAAAACTTGGAGGATGCTATGAAACAGGCAATAGTAAATTTTTGCAAGTCAACGGATACGGGATTGTTCTTGCTAGATATGCCGACCGGCTTCGGAAAAACATATAGTGTACTTGATTTTATGGTCGACTATTATGATTTGCCGGAATTCAAGGATAAGAAGATTTTCTTTGTTACAACTCTTAAGAAAAATTTGCCGGATAAAGAGTTGCGTGAACATTTTGCAAGGCGTGGTAAAGCAGATGATTATGATAAATATTGTTTGCGAATAGAAGCTAATGCAGATATGGTTGTAGAAAAATTGGACGAGTTATATCGTGCCAGAAAAATTCCAACAGCAATCACTATGAAACAAGAATTTAAGGATTTACATGGTTCGGTAAAATTATTAATCGAATACAGGGATAAAAAGCGTGAATTAAAAGGAACCAGTAGAGAAATTATTAATGTTTTGTGCAAGAGTGCAGAAGATGCTATTCGCAAGCAACAGGAAGGTTCCTTTCGTAAGGTGATAGAAAGTGAGCTGAAGCAGTTCAGGACACCAAAGGAAAAGTTAAAGAATATTGCTAATAATCCTGATTATCATTGGATAGGAGAATTGTATCCAGCAGTATATACGAGAGAAAAACGGATATTTTTTATGTCTATGGACAAGTTTTTCTTGGGGAATACTACGATTATTGAACCTACATACAGCTTTTACAATAATGATATTACAAAAAATGCAATTATTTTTATAGATGAGTTTGATGCAACAAGAGACAGGTTACTTAATCAGATCATAACAAGAGGCTTAGAAAATCATATTGATTATTTAGGTCTGTTTCATCGTGTATATGCATCTTTGAAGACTAGAGATTTTCCGGCAGAGCTTACTACTGCATCGAAGTTACAACAAGCATATCTTGATGAACACAAAAACGCGAAAAATCCTATGGAAATTATTGAAGGATTTGGTGGTGTGTTTGATGAAACATATGACCGTTTTGCGATGCAATATAGCTTCAAAACAGAAGAAGATGGTAAGGGCGATAGAAGTCGTAATTTTATTTTTAATGACTTACAGTTTCATTCGGTATTTGAGGGAGAAAATGCTTTTATTGATATAGATACCGATATGAAGGCAAAACAGAACTGGTTGCGTTTTACAAAAAGAAGACCAACAGAGAAAGATGGTGGCGTATTAAGTTTGCTTGCCAGTGTTAAAGGCTGCTTGATTTATTTTCAGAACGGAGCTAGAAATCTTTCGTTTAATTATAAGCATCATAAGGATGAGGATAAAAGGCCGGGTGACGATGATTATACGTTTGAAAATGCAATTGAGTCAGTGCTGACAGAGTTTCATTTATCAAGAGAACAGATAAGGTATTTGAAGCCTATCGTAATGGGAGGCCAGGTAAAGTCGAAGAAAGATAAAAAAGACAGCAATGGAAAAATGTCGTTAAAGTATTTTGACCGCTCTGTCTATAATAGGGGATTTCGCTATTATGATTTTATAGATGATCCTAATCACAGTATGCGTTCGGAGATTCAATTATTTGATTTTCAGGATTCGCCAGAACGTATTTTACTTCACTTGTCTGAAAAGGCTCAAATTATAGGTATTTCAGCTACCGCAACACTTGAAACGGTTGTTGGCAATTATGACTTAGAATATCTTCAAAGGATGTTGCAGGATAAATATTATGTGATGCCAGAAGCAGATAGGTGTAGATTACAGGAGTCATTTCAAACTTTTGTTGCAAACTATGATAAAGTAAATATTCATGTGGAGCCAGTTTCTTATAATGCGGATGATAGAGTTGAATTATCAGAGATATTTAACGGAAACGAGGCACTTATAAAGAAGTATGCGGAAAAATTATCAATATCATTTGAGCGCGTTGAATATGCAAAGAATAACTTTATTCGTGTTGTAAAGGTAATGAAGGCATTTATCTTAAATGATTCGGTTAAATCCTTTTTGTGTCTTAATAATAAATTGCCGCAGGAGAATAAGGGGCTTTTTGATATTAAATTATTAGAGGAATTTGCAGACGCTATTATTAAGCTTTATGGTATCAGGGGATTAAAAGGTAAAGACCTGTTATACAATATAAATAGTGAAGATTATGATGCTAAGCGTGCGGAGTTTATACAGAGATTGTCAAAGGGAGAAAAACTCTTTGTCATATCTTCCTATAATACAGTTGGTGCGGGACAAAATTTGCAATATAAAGCACCGGGGAATGCTACTATCGTGGCGGTTAATGATTACGATAGAGGAGATATGGAAAAAGACTTTGACTGCATATATCTTGAGAAGCCGACAAATCTTCTGGTGAATGTGGATAGCAAAAAGGGGATTGAAGCTGAGGATTTAATTCGTTTTGTATATCAGATGGAATTCTTGATGGAAAGAGGAGAAGTTTCTCGTAAAGATGGTATTGCGGTAATCAAAGATGCTTTTATATGTTTCAGCGGTGGCTATACTTTTTCAGGAAAAAAGGGAGAACCATATAAAACAGATTCCGTAAATAATCATGCGCTTCGAACATTAATACAGGCGGTAGGAAGAATATGTAGAACCGGTCTTAAGAATCCGGATATATATATTTATGTGGATAATACCATTCTAACAGATTACGATTTGTCTGTTGTGGAGCAACGAATGTTGAATCCTGAATTTGCAGAATTAGTTAAAGTGGGTAAATCATATTATAATGGTCAGGCAAATGAAAATTTGGATATTGCCGTAATGGAAAATCGTGCCGGAGTATTAGCACTGAAGGCAATGCAGATTATAAATGAGCTGAAGCGCAATTGGACTGATAATAGCATAGACTATTGGAAAGCATTGCGTGAGCTATGTCTTATGAGGCCTACACTAAGCAGAAAAAACATAGAACAGAATTCGCAATATCAGCTTGTATATATGTGTGCGCCGGGAAAAATTACAGCTTATTCTTATGAGCAAGAAGGAGACTATAATAAAAATATAAATATCAAGTTTGACGGTAGTCTTCCACAAAAGATGTCAGAGGATGAGGTGCATTTGAAAGAGATTATGCAAATCCCAGGAGTGAAAGCATTGTTTGAAAAGCATGGATATGCAACGAGCTTTGTTCCTAATGAGTTTATATTGACGCCACCTATGTTTAATAATATTTACAAAGGTGCTTTAGGCGAAGTTGTTGGTAAATTTATTTTAGAGCAATATGCAGGAGTAACGTTACAGGAAATGCCGGCGGAGCATTTTGAATTGTTTGATTATACACTAGGTAATGGCGTGTATGTAGATTTTAAATTGTGGAAAGAAACCATGACAGTATCTGCGGAGAAAGAAAAGAAAAATATACAGGCAAAGCTGGATAAGTGTGGCGGAAAGAGAGTTATAATAATCAATATTATGCTTGATCACAATATGCAGATTACGTCTAGTGATAATGGTAGAATTATTGAGATACCATATTTATATCGGTTGGATAGAAAAGAAATAGGAACAGAAATCATAGCAAAAATAAATCGGGAGGGATATTTGCAATGAGTATAAAGAAACTTTATTCGAATGAACTCCTGACTTCGTTTGAATATTCCAACATTGACAAAGATTATGATTTTTATTATGTTACAACATCGGATAAATATATAAAAGGTGGAGCTACTTTTCTAGATATTGATGATATAAAGATATCAGCTCTGCAATTTGAAAGCGGAAAGAGTTTTTGGGCTATGCTTCCTAAAAATACTATTTCCAGAGCTGAGTTTGTACGTTTGTTGAATGCAAAAGAGGATGGAGATAGTTTGTCTATAAAATCTATGACAAGTAGCAGTATACCGGAGTATTTGTTGACACAATTGTTTTTGAATGCCTTAACAAGTCCGGTTGATGAAATGGTATCCTTTAATAATCTGTCAGGGAAATTATTATGTTTTCGACCTGCATGGCTGAATAAGGATAAGGAGAATTTTATTTGGGGTATGCAGTGCCTTGAGGTGAAAATCGGAGATGATATGTGTGTAAAATTGGTAGCACATAGGTTGACATCACTGGCACTTAAAAAGCAAATGAAATTTGAAAAAAGAAAGTTACAGGATTTTCCGCAATATGAGTTTAGTTATAACAATAATACCTTAAAACGAGTATCTAATGAAAATAAAGGCCGTAGAGAAAACTTTATTATTAAACCCGTAGATGGTGAAAGGGGTAGCATTACATTCTTTGACTTTACGGATTATGAAACGTTTTCATGTACCAAGATGGGTGTTTTATATGATATTTTGAATGCCTTACATGATGAATTTGGTAAGTATATTCGTGTTAAATTTAAACAATATAGTATTGATGAAGTTTTGGAATATAAGCGTGCGTCATTGGAGTTATATAAGGATATTGTTAAAAAGGAAGTTTTGAGTTCTGGAATTAATATAGTGGATGTTGTACACTCTGAAACTTCTGAAGATTATTTGCAGGATGTAGCAGATGGTATTAATAAAATTATTCCAGAGGCAAAATGTAGCGTTGGTAAAAGATTATCAAAGAAGAAGCTTAACGTACGATATATACATGATAAATCCTTCTATTCAGATTCGGAAGTGGACCCGCATCAAGAAAGCATGGAGGATTATGTTGTTCAGCATATTACAGTAGAGAATTTTAAACACCAATCATCAGCGGCAGTTTATAATATTCTGAAAGAGCTTGTAATTAAGAAGGACATTGCTACTGGTAAAATTACATTGGTGGATTGGAGTCAATACGGATATAAAGCAGACTGGTTATTTGGTGTAGTTTTAGACGGTACATATTACTTCATGACCATTCATCCGGACGGTTCATTTAAAATTGAAGCATTGAAACGAAATCTTTTTACCATGACAGAGTATGATAAATACATGGATTATTTCGGTTTGAATGAAGAAAATAAAAATGATTATAGAGGAGTTATAGGTCTAGTAAAAGATGCAGAGGGTAATATTAATCTTATAAAGGATACGAATATGTATTCTATGCCTGATTATACTGCGATGGGTGATGTGCTTAAGAATGTAGCTAGTGAAGGTAGATTTCCAGGAAAAGACGTAGTAACTTGGCTTCGTCTAGTAATGGATACAACAGATAAAATAAAAGTACACGCAGAATTGGATATAGTTATCCCGCATATCGACGTGAATGCAGAATACACGAAAGCCAATGTAATGGGATTATTCAAAGGAATTACAACAAAGAAAGAAGTTGTACGCTATGTTTTTGAGAATACCGGTATTATGCTATATGCCTACCTGCGTGGAGAAGAAGAGAGACGCGAGTATCTTTCCGGAAATATAGACATTAATTATTTTGATTATGATGATACGCATGCAAAATATTCAGTTGGTGAAATTGGTAATGGAATGAAATACACAATTGAGAGAGCTAGCGTAGTGCGTGAGATACAGGCGGTAGAAGGCAGCAAGTTAATTTTTAAGAAAGTGTTGCCACTTATGGGAGTAGAGTTTGTAAGGTATGGAATGTTAACGGTTGTTCCGTTTCCGTTTAAGTATTTAAGGGAATATATTGTGAAAGAAGAAAAGAGCGTATAAACAATGAAGGTCACTAGCGCAGTACTAGCGGCCTTCTTCGTTTTTACGCTTAGTATAATCGCTGGATTTTTTGCGTTTTCGTGCAGCTTGACATTCGTCCTTGTTGCAATACTTCCGGTTATGTGACCTAGGAATATAATCGCCGCAGTGTAAGCAACGGGTTAATTTTTTTATGGTGTAATCATTGTCTTCGGTAGGTTCGAAATCATCAAAATATTCAGAGTCTTTAAAATCAATGAATAAAGCATCCTCGGTGATAAACTTTGAAAAAACAAACCAGCCAATATCAAATACAGAGTCTACTAATAACGTGTGGTGTGGCTGCATGGTTTTTCTATTGAGTTTGATTTGAAGTGTCTGAGGTTTAAAGTCTTTTACCAATAGGTGAATTAAAGATTCATAATCGGAAGCCGCATAGCTATAAAATGCACGCAAAATTGATTTTTCGTTATTACCGGCGTTTTTGAGAGCCATCTTCTTATATGGTTCAAAGTAGTTGTATTCTTTCCATTCTGAATATTCTTTATAAAGCTCAAAAGCAATCTTAGAATTCTTACCTAAATTTTCAAGTGCATATGAGAAATTGAAATGACGGCCTAATTTAATTAGGTCTTTTTTAAATTTCAAAACCGGAAAACAACAAAGTTTCATTAATGAAAAAAATGTGTCTTTTGCGTTTTGTGTAGTAGGACGATTAATAGTAATTGCATCAATATCTATAGACGGAAAGATATATTTTTTGCCGTCTAATTCCTTGAAGTAATAGTTCTTAAAGTAAATATTATGGTAGGTAACTTCAGTTAAGCCACCAATTTCTGTACATGTAAAGTAATCTGAAATACTCATAATAATGGATCTCCTTTTGCGCTTTTTTACCAAGAGACTTACCAACTAAAATTTATTGTTGGTAAGTTTGTATAGTATTCTATATCTAGAAACAATAGCAAAAAGCAAAATAATAGAAATTGTTTCAGAAGGAAGGATAAATATGGCGAATGAAGATATCAGAGCTTATGCAAAGTTGCATAAAGTGAAACTCTGGGAGATAGCTGCAGAGTTTGGAATTACAGATGTAACGCTAAGTAAGAAACTAAGATTTGAAATTGATGCGGATGAAAAGCGCAAAGTTATGAAACTTATTGACCAGATTGCTGTTAAGAAAACAGCGTAATAAAGAGGAGTAAATTCAAATATTATTGTTTGGCTTGGTGTAGCAGCACTGGCATTACGAGGAGCAGGATGATTTGTTTTACGTGCCGGGATTGAAGCAAGAGAAGTGTATTGTTTGTGGGAAGGAGTTGCTTGGTCGACAGTTGAAATTTTGTAGTAAGGCTTGTTATTTTGCAGGTAGGTATAATCGGAAGAGAGGGATTACAGGCGCAGATGTGAAGTTAATCAAGAAAGCAGGTGACATAAAATAGTATAAAAATAGAACTATTTTATTGAAAGAATAGCTCGCAGTGATTGGGCAATCTGCATAAAAATTGAATGAAAAAACGGATGTTATGTGATATAATTTAATATCAGGGATATTGTACGCTTTTGAAAAGAAGTATATGTGGATATGCGAATTGATAGAGTACAGTTTTCGTGCGCATAAAGGAGTATTTTGGTAAAAAGCGTATAGGGAGGAGACGTCACATGACTGAATGGATTAAAAACTGTACAGGACCAAGTAAGGTGAATTCGCAGCTTTCTGCATATTTATTTTCTGTGATAGAAGCTGGGGGAAATGTTTTTGACCATTTCTATGATAAAAAAGGAATTGCTCTAAAAACACGTCGAGAAGCAATTATGATTTTACAACGTGCATATAATCGTCCGGTGACTGCAAGAGAATTGACGGATATCATGTATGAAATTGGTAAACAGCAAGCCAACGTACATGCAGAACTTACATTTATGGAGCAGCAGGGATTGGTTATTAAAAGTGGTAGTTCGGTGCCATATGGATATTCAGTAGTTAAGGATGTTGATACGCAATATATGAAAATGATAGCTTCTAAGAAAAAAGGCAGCAGCAAACCAGCATATGTTCCACCAGTTATTCCAAAGTCTGAACCGAAACCACCTGTAGTTATTCCAGTAGATATTGTTGGAAAGCATGTAAAGCATAAGGCATTTGGTGTAGGAACGATTACTGCTATTGAAGGAACATCTATTGCTGTTGAATTTAATAAAGTTGGATTAAAAAGGATGGGATATGAATTCTGCATGGAAAAGAAAATGCTGGAATTTATTTGATGCGATATGAAGACGATAAAAGTAGTAGCTGCAGTAATCTGTGATTCGATCAAAGATAAGAAACAGATTTTTGCTACAGCAAAAGGATATGGAGAGTTCAAGGGCCAGTGGGAATTTCCTGGAGGAAAGATTGAAGAAGGTGAAACACCTCAGCAGGCTCTTTTGAGAGAAATAAAAGAAGAATTAGAAGTAGATATTAATGTTGGTGAATTGATTGATACTATTGAATATGATTATCCTGCATTTCACCTTTCGATGGACTGCTTTTGGGCGGAAATTATATGCGGCCAAATTGTGTTAAAAGAGGCTGAGGATGCAAAATGGCTTACGATAGATAAATTGGATAGTGTTCAATGGTTGCCGGCAGACGTTGCATTGATTTCATGTATTAAGAATAATTTGCGTGTTCAAGAAATGCTTACCAGAAAAGTGAGTGTTGAAAAAATGAATGAGAAAAAACAAAGAAGCTTTGGGGCGAAATAATCGTAGGTGTAGGAGGTCAGAAAATAGAATGGTGTTATACAGATGTCCTATACTCGTTTAAAAGTATGTATTTGTTAGGAATTAAAGCAAAGTATCCGGAGTTGGTTGAGGTATGTGGACATACCATTAGGCCACAAAATAGAAATTCCCCAAGAGAATTGGCATATAGCGAAGATTTTATTTTGAGTTGTGTTGATAAGTGTAGAGAACTCAATAATTATCAGGGCTTGCAACAATTTATCGATGTTTATGAAACTGTTGGAAATGTAATACCAGTTTGGCCGGGGGCAAATGTTCACAGAGGACAATTTTGTTGCTACGATTGTCCGGATATTTATTTTAATAATGAGAAAATCAGGGATCACGCATTGGCATTTTATAACAAATACTCAAATTCATATATGTGTGGAGATGATGCAATAATTGCTGGAATATACAATAATATGTCTGTAAAAAGTTTGATTAATATGGACAAAGACGAATATGAACACTATATTGAGCACGCAATTAATGTCATTAAATGGAGAACTAAAAAAATAGAATGATACCGGAAGATGTTCTGGAGTCGTGTAAATATATTTTGAAAATGGAGATAAATTATGCCTAAATATACAGATGAAGATATTAGAAATATGAGTAAAATAACATGTAAGATAGCGGCAGATTACCTAGGCATATCCCCTATGGCGGTTAGTATCGGCATGAGAAATGATCTTTTACCGATCGGTTTTGCAATTCACAATGAAGAAAGAGATAGAACATATTCTGAGAGTTGGTCCTATCACATAATTGGTGAGAGATTGATTGCATATAAGTATGGGAAAACATCTGAAGTACAAGTTCAAAATATAGAAGAGAGTCTAAATACTATAATAGAACAGTTTGAAGAAATGAAAAAAGATTTGGTTTTTCTATTAAGCGAAAACGAGGATCAGCAGCATTAGAGCTTTATGAATATGCGTTTTCGCTTGGAAAATACAAAGATGTTGACAAAAAATATGTAGGAAAGGAGCTGCCAGGATGGAGAATGAAAAAGGAATAGTTAAATTGACTCGTAAGCAGCTCTATGATGAAATATGGGCTGTTTCAGTTGCAGGGGTAGCCAGAAAATATAACTTGAATTATGGTAAACTGATAGCAACTTGTAAAGTAGAAAATATACCTTTTCCGTCTTCTGGTTATTGGACTAAGAAGAATATGGGAAAAGATATATCGAATGAAATTGTAGAATTTTCTGGATTGGAAGATACAGAAATTTCATTAATAACGAAAGACGCGGTTGTTAAGCGTATTCGGAAAGCTAAGGAAGAAGTAGTAGAGAAGGTGCATACTGACATAACAGAAGAATTGGATGTAACAGCCGAGGAAGATTCACCGCAGAAAAAAACGGAGAACATACCTGAGTGGCCGGATGGAATTCTTGATTATTTGGATGAGACGGAAAGAAATAAAGTATTAGAATATGCATGCAATCTGCAGATAAGTCAAAGTACACGATTGCATAAAACGTTGGTCCAATACAAGAAGGATATTGCTGATTATAAGTCAAAACTGAAAGAAGCACAGAGTAGACCATACTATAATCCAAGACATAATAAACCAGAAAACGAACCTGCATTCTTTAAGGAAATGTCTGATGAGTGTGTGTCACGTGCAATTGCTATATTAGATACCGTATTCAAATCAATTGAATCTTTAGGTGGAAGTATTAATAGTGATTTGTCTGTGAAAATTAGAAATGATATTGTTAGATTTCGTATGGTTGAGAGTCAAAACCAAGTAAAGCATGAAATGACTAAGCAAGAGGCACGGGAGCTCGTAAAGTATAATGATGATATCAAAAATCATAGATGGGCTTCAAAACCGCAAATTAGAAAATATGACAAGGTATATAATGGTAAACTTCGTATTGTGTTTGGGGAGCGAAGCTACATTAGAGATAACGATTCTGAAAAATTAGAAGATAGACTGGGTGATATTTTGGTTACCCTGTATGAGAAGGCAGAAGAGAATAGAATTGTACGAGAAGCACGTGAAGAGGCAGAACGTAAGAGAGTTGAAGAAGCGAGATGCAGAGAAGAAAATAGACAAAGAAAAGAACAAGAAATTCGTCTTGTAAAAGAACTTGTAAACAAAGCTGAAGACTATAGAATTGCAAAGGAAATAAGAGAATATATTCAGGCTATGATAGATAGTGGAAATGAAGATATTACTCCAGAATGGATTGAATGGGCTCTGAAGAAAGCTGACTGGTATGATCCGTCTATAGCGACTGAGGATGAATATCTGGGAAAACGTCAGCATGAAAAAAGTGCTGAAGAAAAGGAAAAATCTTTGCAAGACAGTATCAGAAAGAGCTGGTATTGGTAAAAATGAATGGAGGCAATTTGATGGATAAAGATCCTTTTAAAGAGTATATAAGGCAATCAGAACCAAGTAAAAGAGACAAAGGTTACGCCTGGCATACAGCTATCGGACTTCAAGCAGTGGATGGATTAAAGCCTTCGAAGTATTTGATTGATACTGCAATAAAGAATATTGAAGGTGATATTTCGATTGATGAAGCGCAGGAACTTCTAAATACGTATTATGAAGAAAATCCAAAAGCAGATACAGACGACCGTACGGAAGAGGCCGACAAAGTTGCTGTTAGAATAGCAAAAATTTTATCGGAGAAAGCATTTAGTTTTACTCCGAATGAGTATATCTCTATTCATAAAAAGTTGTTTGCTGGGATTTATGGACATGCAGGAAAACTGAGAGATTATAATATTACAAAAAAGGAATGGGTGCTGAATGGAGCAACGGTTCTTTATGGAAGTGCATCAGAACTTCGCGCAACCTTGGACTATGATTTTGCAGAGGAAAAGAAGTTTAGCTATAAAAACCTGAGTATGGAAGATATTATTCATCACTTGGCACTCTTTGTATCAAGATTATGGCAGATACATGTATTCGGCGAGGGAAACACACGAACTACAGCAGTATTTTTTGTTAAGTATCTTAGAACGCTAGGATTTGACGTAACCAATGATATTTTTGCGGAAAATGCGTGGTATTTTAGAAATGCACTTGTTAGGGCCAATTATAACGATTTGAAAAATGGTGTTCATGAGACAACTGAGTATTTGGAATTGTTTTTAAGAAATTTATTGTTGGATGAAAAGAATGAACTTCATAATCGTTCGATGCACATTAGTGGAAGGTTTAAAGAAACGGATTTTGAAAGTGCAAAAGCGGACATTGGGAATACGGAAGCGAACATTGAAAGTCAAAAAGCGAACATTCGAAATAAATTACTTGCTTTTTCGGATATGATTTCAGAAAAAACAATAAATCACACTTTTGAACTGTTTTCAAAATGTGGAAAAGAAGAATATTTCGGCAGAACGATTGTAGAAGATATTACCGGGTTAAAATCAACAAGAGCATCCGAGCTGATAAAACTGTTGGTTGATAGTAAGGTAATCGTATCCGTAACCGGACATGGAAAAGGAAAATACCGATTTCAATTATAGTGAACGTTAAAGGGGTGTTAATGCCATTCGCAAAACTGCCCTAAACATATCTGCGGATAGATATATTACCAAATTTGGTAGCAGTATTTAGAATGATTTTGCATTATAAATTTCTTTATCATATTCCTTCAGAAGATTTTCATAAATGGCCTGAACAGAAAATCCATTTTCTCAATTTCCGAACAGGTACATATGACCTGGTTCTTGCAGATTCGGAGCATATTATTCCGGTGTGGTTAGTGTAAGTGCAACACAGTCAGAAACTCTGGGAATCATCAGGGTTTTAGAGCAGGACACATCCTGCCATGATCCGCCGCAGAACCCCATAGCTACAAGAACAGTATCCACATCTGACGGCAGACTGGAGAGGGTTTGAAGAATGTCTTCCTTCATTTTTGAGGGCTCTATGTGGTATTGCCGATTTAATTCAATGATGGGAAAGTCCGTATTGCAGATATTCTGAGCCTGTTGTATATATTCCAGAAGTGTGGTGCAGGAAAAAATTACTGTACTCATATAGGTTCCTTTCAGATTTCATGATATGATCGGTATTCCCGATACATTTCAAGCATATTTTTTCTTGCATTTTTCAAAAAGAAAGTATTGTTGCTGATTCGTCCAAGAAGAAGATATCCCTGATAGATGGAAAGCATACGCTGAGAAAGAATCTTTGCATGATCTGGAGACAATCCGGAGTATAACAATACTTCCTGAAAAATCTGTTCGAATTTTTTTAGTCCTTCCATAAATACAGATGCAACCGCTGGCTTGCTAAGGGCTGTTTCCATGCCCATCACCGCATACGGGCAGCCTGCAAATGTCTGTCCAGTTGCCCTTTCGAATAAAAAGATCCTTTTGGAAGGCCTGTTTGTTTTAGAATTTCGCTAATTCCAGTGGCAGAATACCCATTTTTCCAAAATAATTCAGCAGCACATTCGATTAGGCGTTGTCTGGATTCTTCACCTTTCTTCATTTTGCATTTCCTCCTTCAGTCTGGAAAACAGATGTGTAAGTGCAAACATAAGTGTTTCATAATGCATGTAATCTAAAGTATTCCTGTCTGTAAGAATTTGAATACTTGCCGGGAATTCGTCATCAGCCTCCCAGAAACGAATGATAATCGGCAAAAAAGGAAAAAGTTTTAATTCGAAAGCAACATCTCCTTTTCCCAGTTCCTTTCCGGAAAGAGCTACACAGGCATTACGTAATTCAACGGTTTTTCCATTAAAAAAGTCAGCGGTATTCTTAAAAAATCCGCTGTTCTGGGAAAGATTTCCAGCCATGATTGTAGAAAGACTGTTTATGTTTACAAATTCATTAGCCAGATGGCAACCATCTTTTGAATAACATAAAACATCATAAATGGTCATTGTCTCATTATAGTCGGATTCATAGACCGTTTCAAAATTATGATCTGACCACTGAACATTTCCCGTTTTTCTGTTAATGCGATAGATACGGTTGACAAAAGTAATATATAACCAGTCAGAATCGTATTCTAATGAATATTTATGTATCATTGCAGCCTGATCATATTGCAGGAAAACACGTGCCATAGAAATTTTTGCTTTTTCATAATTAGAAATCATATCTATCATATACTCCTCCAAGAATGTTATATAATCTATTTATAAAATAGACCAATCAGTCTATAGAGTCAATATATTTTTGTATGAAAGATAAGAAAGCAGCGACTTTGAAAAAGCAAATTGATAATAGAAGAAACAGACTAATCAAAACTTGCCATTATGGATATTTAACGAAAGCCTTTTGAATATAATTTTGGCACTGGAATAATTACTGCGTATATGCTAAAATAATAAAGAACATACATTCGACTTTAAGTATTTATCAATGTGGTGCACAGCATTGCTGTCTGTGATGCTGAAGGAGAAGCAATCTGGAGGTGTTGATATGGGATTGAGACATATAGTGATTTTTTAGCACTACATGAGTTGCTATTTAGTGGAAAGGAGGATCACCATGATAAAACACACAATTCCACCGGTCTATGATGCAAACTCCAGAATCCTGGTTCTGGGGAGTTTTCCATCGGTAAAGTCAAGGGAACAGCAGTTTTTCTACGGACATAAACAGAACCGTTTCTGGAAGGTACTTGCCGGAATCCTGGGATGTGAAGTTCCACATACAATAGAAGCAAAGAAAGCAATGCTGCTTGCAAATCACATTGCAGTCTGGGATGTAATCAAAAGCTGTGAAATCGAAGGCTCGTCTGATGCCAGCATCCGAGACGTGATACCGAATGATCTGTCGGAAATTCTTAAGATTGCAGATATACAGACTATTTATACTAACGGTGGCAAGGCTTATGAGCTGTACTGCAAATACATTTATCCGGTAAACGGAATCAAAGCACATAAACTGCCGTCTACAAGTCCTGCCAATGCAGGATATTCACTGGATCGGCTGAAAGAAGCATGGGCAGAGATCAAAGAGTAAGCATAGAATAAGAGAGAAAAACGAGATGTCGGAGCAGGTGGAAGGAAATGAAGTCTATTTCAATTTATACGATTACAAGAAATCAGAATATTGAGTGCCTGCAGAAACTGGAGAGGCAGTTATCGGGAAGAACATATTTCCTGAAAATGCGGGAATGGGAACTGGAGAGTATGAAAGCGCTGGTACGAGAGTTGGAGGTGCATATGCATATGCAGGATGTACATGCGTTGCGTTTTTTTTATTCGTTTCAGGTTCCGAGACTTGGCAAGGAATTTGACCTTCTGCAGATAAAAGACGATCAGATTGTAAATATTGAATTAAAAAGCGGAAAAGTCTCAGACGAGGCAGTACGCAAACAGCTTTTACAGAATCGATATTATCTGTCTGTGCAGGGGAAAATGATTCAGTCTTATACATATATCAGCAGCCAGGAACGTCTGGTACGACTGAACAATCATGATCATATTGTTGAGGCAGACTGGGATCAGCTGTGTCTTGCCTTACAGAGACAGAGCAAAGATTATGAGGGAGATATCGAAGATCTTTTTCAGGCAGAAATGTATCTGTTTTCACCAGTGACCGAGCCGGAAAGATTTCTGAATAAAGAATATTTTCTGACTTCGCAGCAGAAGGATATTGGGCGGAGAATATTGGATAAAATACGAAAAGTCAAGTACGGTTACTTCTGGTTCAGTGGTCTGCCGGGAACAGGGAAAACGTTATTGCTTTATGACATAGCAATGAAGCTTTCGGTACATCAGAAGGTATGTATGATCCACTGTGGAGAAACCGGAAAAGAATGGAAAATCTTGCACGACAGATTGTTACGGATCGCATTTTTATCGGACAGCCAGCTTGAAGAATGTCCGGATCTTAAGGAATACAGTGCAATTCTGGTAGATGAGGCGCATTTACTTTCGGTGAAGGAACTACATAGGATACTGGAGCTGAGCGAGAAGCATCCGGTAATCTTTTCCGGTGACGATGAAGATATGATTTCAGATGAAGAAATGGACAGGACCATGCTCCGTGAAATCGAGCATCTGCCGGATATTCAGAGCTTTCATCTGACAAACCGTATCCGTACAAATGCAGAACTTTCATCTTTCATTCAAAATATGATGCATTTACCTGAAAAAAGAATGGTACGTTATTATCCGCATATTCAGGTGGTGTATGCAAATGATGAGGAAGAAGCAGGCATTCTTCTGAAAGGCTATCAAAATCAACTCGTTTTTATAATAGATGAACGTTACTATTACGATGAGAAAGGCTATCTGCGTGAACAGAGACAGAAGCATCAGAAACCGACTGCGGTACGCACGCTTTTTCACCGCCTGAATGAGGCAAGAGAAGAATTTGCAATCATTGTAAAAGGGAATGAAGCAGTATATGAAGTCCTGCTGGATCTGTTACAGTTTAGCAAAAAGGAAACCGTGAAAACGATTGCAGAATAAAATAAGTATCAGAAAAAGACTGTACAGTTTATATTCAGTACAGTCTTTTATTGCGCAAATTATTTTTCCTTTTTGAAGATAATGGTGATCTTTATAAGAATTACGAAGAGATTATTGCATGTGCAGATCAGATTCAACTGGATCATTTAAGATTCTGCAGATACATCAGAATCGTTTGCTTCGGGTTCATCGGGTTGCTTTTCCGGAAGAAATACACGTACATTTTCGATACGATTTTTATCAAGCTTGTCAACGACAAGGCGGATACCGTCAGAGGTGATTACCTGATCTCCTTCGACAGGCAGACGATCCAGATGTTCAATCACAAGACCGCCAAGTGAATCATAGTCTTCGGATTCAAGATGTGTTCCAAGATGGTCATTAACATCATCAAGACTCATAGATCCTTCAATGACATATTCGCGATCAGAAAGCTTTTTGATCAGTTCGTTTTCATTTTCGTCATATTCATCGTGAATTTCTCCAACGATTTCCTCCAGAATATCTTCCAGGGTGATGAGACCTGTCATTTCACCGTACTCGTCAAGAACAATGGCAATATTGAAAGTGGATTCACGCATCTCCACAAGAAGCTCGGAAATGTCTTTGTACTCATATGTGAAATGAGGTTTACGGAGAAAACTGCGGATATCAAATCGTTCATCGGGATCATAGAGAAGGAGATCCTTCATATTAATGATTCCGACGATATTGTCTTGTGTGTCTTCGTATACAGGCAGACGGGTAAAACGGTCTTCGCGGAAAATATCGATCAGTTCTTCATAAGTCGAATTTACATCGGCAAATGTGACGTTGACACGTGGAACCATGATGTCTTTGGCATCGGCATCCCCGAGATCAAACACATTGTAGATCATTTTCTTTTCATCTGATTCGATAACACCATCTTCATGACTGACATCTACGATCGTACGAAGTTCTTCCTCCGTCATTGCCTTATTGACGGCATCAGGATCCACACGCAGAAGCTTCATAAAGATTCTTGAAAACAGATTGATGATGAAGATGAACGGAGTCATGATCGTCATAAAAAAGCTGAGAACCGGAATATAGCGTAATGTAATTTTTTCTGCGTTTAATGTTGCATAATTTTTAGGTGTAATTTCGCCGAAAATAAGTATTGCCACCGTTAATGCAGCTGTGGCAATACTTACCATGTAGCCGCCAAAGCTGTATGCCAGTGAAGTGGCAAGAGAGGAAGCGGTGATATTAACAAGGTTATTTCCAATCAGTATGGCACTGAGCATTTTGGAAGTATGGTTCTCGACAATGTCCAGAACTTTGGTAGCCCGTTTATTGCCGTCATCGGCAAGCGTACGAAGACGGATTTTATTGACTGCCATAAGTGCAGTCTCGTTTGATGAAAAAAATGCAGATAATGCCAGTAGTATGATTAGAATAATCACCTGGTAAGTGTCACTTGCGTCCACTCGTATAATTCACTCCTTTAATGTATATTAGTCAAGATCTTTGCCGGTAAGCATTTTGTATGCCTGCAGGTATTTTGCGATGGTTTTGTCTACAATTTCCTGTGGAAGTGTCCAGTCATTTCCCGGATTAGAGGTCAGCCAGTCACGTGCAAACTGCTTGTCGAAGGATGGCTGTCCATGTCCTGGTTCGTAACCGTCTGCAGGCCAGAAACGGGAGCTGTCCGGTGTCAGCATTTCATCACCAATTACCATATTTCCGTCTTCATCCAGACCGAACTCGAATTTGGTGTCAGCAATGATGATACCTTTGCTCAGTGCGTATTCTGCACATTTTTTATAGAGAGCAATAGTATTGTCACGAAGTTTTTCTGCGAGTTCCTGACCTCTGCCCGGGAAATATTTCTCGAGATGTTCTACACTCTGCTCGAAAGAAATATTTTCATCGTGGTCACCGATCTCGGCTTTGGTTGACGGGGTGTAAATTGGCTCCGGAAGCTTGTCGGATTCTTTTAAACCTTCAGGAAGTGTGATGCCGCATACGGTTCCGTTTTCCTGATAGCTCTTCCAGCCGCTGCCTGTGATATAACCACGAACAATGCACTCGATCGGGAGCATGTTCAGCTTACGACACATCATGGATTTTCCGGTGTATTTTTCCTGCTGGAAAAATTCCGGCATGTCTTTTACATCAACAGAAATCATGTGATTAGGCAGGATGTCTTCGGTCAGGTCAAACCAGAACTTGGACATCTGTGTCAGTACTGTTCCTTTTTTGGTCACTTCATTATTCAGTATAACATCGAAACAGCTGATACGGTCAGTAGCTACCATGATCAGACTATCTCCGTTATCATAGATCTCACGTACTTTACCTTCTTTAATTGGTTTTAATTCCTGCATGTCTTTGCACCTCGTCATATGTTTTTAAAATTTTACAGTAAAAATAGCACTTTTCACTGCGCACTGTCAAGATATTTCTCGAATAAGTACAACAATCCATGGATTTTGTACATCACACCGGTTGCCTGCAAAAAATTCCATAACAGTGAGAATATATTCATTATTCAACTGACGGCGAAATTGATAGCTGAGCTGTTTTTTGCCGTCAAAAAAGAAATCATGCAGTGAGGACAATGTGATCCTGGCGCGATACAGTCCTTCATCATCCGGATGGATCAGCTTTTCATTTAATATGCGATGGTTGTATGATTCAAAATCATGTTCCATTTCAAGTCCGCATCCATGGAGCCGGTAATCTCTCTTTAAAATTTCGTATTCACCGTTATTCAGATTTAATCTGGCGAGAACCAGTGAATTTTCGGCAAGAATCTTGAAAATAGAATGCGTAACTGAGGTTTCATGAAGCGTATCCGCGGCATTTCGGGAATCAGCCGAATCCTGTTTGGGCACGTGCTGGTATTTCTCGTGAGGAACTCTGGTCAGAAGATCCTCTGCATCACTGATCGGCATTGGCTTGTAGAAATAATATCCCTGCGCATAGATACAGTTCATAGAATGCAGCATTGTAATCTGCTCAGGGCTTTCTACACCTTCTGCAATAATCGGAAGGTTGAGTTTATGTGCCATATTGACAATGGAATCGATGATCTGAATTCCTTTTTGACAGTTTTCCGGATTCATTTCGATGAACTTCATATCAAGTTTCAAAATATCAACATTTGTGTCTTTTAACATGTTAAGAGAAGAGTAGCCGCTTCCGAAATCATCCATCAGAACGCAGAAACCGTGTTGATGAAGCTGATCGATGGTTTCTCTTACAATGATATTGTTTTCCGAAAAGGCCGTCTCTGTAATTTCAACAAGCAGCATCTCAGGAGAAAGGTCGTATTTTGTGATGAGATCCTGCAGGTATTCAGGAACATTGATTGTTTCGATATCAGCAACAGATACATTGATTGAAATAGGAACAACATAAAGGTGATCATGTTTCCAGTAGGAAAGTGTCTGGCACACGGCATCCCAGATATATGTATCAAGTGAAGTGATCATGCCGTTATTTTCAAGAAACGGGATGAACTCACCGGGGGCAACAAAACCACGAACCGGACTGATCCAGCGAGAGAGTGCCTCCATACTGACGATAGCACCTGTTTCGCTGTTACATTTTGGTTGGAGATAAAAGGTGAATTCTTTATTTTCCAGACCGACTGTTACATCGTGGATCAGCTGCTGTTCCTTTTCGAGCTGATTTATGATTTCATCAGTGAAATAAGAAATACGTTTATTAAAATTGCCTTTTATATCAGAACCTGCGAGCTGTGCATTGTTGCACATCGTTGCAACATCCGGATGATCATCAGGGATAGAATAGATGCCAATGATAGGCAGAAATCCCTCGTTCTGGCTGTGGATGCCGATATAGCTCCGGATCGTTTTATAAATCAGGTTGATAAGCTGGTCATCGTCCGGAATACACATGAAGAAATGATCTCCCCCAAAATAACCGGCGAGATAGCCTTTCATCTGCTGAATACGAAGCAGATACTGACTGATATTGGTAAGCAGGATATCTCCGGCTTCCTGACCGTACCAGTTATTAAATAATTTGAATCGTTCAATATCAATAGATATAATACACCAGTTAGACAGTGCATGACTTTCAAGGAAATCATTTACGTTCTCGAGAAACTCTGAGCGGCTGTACAGCACATTTGATATACTCATAAAAATACGCCCTTTTACTCTAATATTAAGAATAATTATACCATTATATGAGAGTATATTCAACAGAATGGTGGATAAATTGTAATAATTCTGATATAGTAATATCGAATAAATCAGAAAGAAAACGAAAACGATAGAAAGAAGGAATCAAAATGAGTACAAAAGCAGAACAGGCAATCACATTTCATGACAAAGGATACAATTGTGCACAGGCAGTTGCATGTTCATTCTGTAAAGAATTCGGAGTGGACGAGGAAGAGATGTTCCGTATTGCAGAAGGATTCGGACTCGGCATGGGAATGATGGAGGTGTGCGGCGCACTTTCCGGAATGATGATGATCATTGGTCTGCAGAACAGTGTGGGCAATCCGGAAAAAGGAAAAATGACGAAAGGCGATACCTACAAAAAAGTCAGAGAGTATGCTGCAAAATTTAAAGAGCAGAACGGCTCATATCTCTGTAAAGAATTAAAGGGTGTAGAGACAGGCAAAGTTCTCAGAAGCTGCCCGGACTGTATCCGTGATGCGGTGGCACTCACAGAAGAATATTTGGCTGCACAGAAAGACATAGAAGAATGACAGCAGTCCTTCAGTTAAACAAATAAAAACCAAAAAGAAAACCCGTCGGGGCAGATGGCATAAAACCAGCTGTTCTGACGGGTTTTGTAATACATAAAATTATTCGGCCACTTTTACGAACTGACTGTTGTACAGATTCTGATAGAATCCGCCTTTTGCCATAAGTTCATCATGAGAACCCTGTTCGATGATACTTCCGTCTTTCATAACAAGAATTTCATCGGCATTGCGGATCGTGGAGAGACGATGGGCTACGATGAAACTGGTACGTCCTTCCATTAGACGGTCAAATGCCTCCTGAACCATAAGTTCTGTTCGAGTATCGATGCTTGAGGTTGCTTCGTCCAGAATCAGCATAGGCGGCAGACACAGCATGACACGTGTGATGCAGAGAAGCTGCTTTTCACCCTGGCTTAAGCTGTCTTCTTTTAACTGTGAGTCCAGTCCGCTTGGAAGACGGCGGATAAATTCCCAGCTGTGGGAACGTTTGGCTGCTTCTATAATCTCTTCATCGGTAGCATCCGGTTTTCCTATATTGATATTTTCACGGACGGTTCCGTTCTTGATCCATGTATCCTGAAGTACCATACCGAAACTGTTTCTCAGGGAATGGCGGGAAATTTCATTGATCGGATGTCCGTCAATGGAAATCGTGCCGCCGGTCACATCGTAGAAGCGCATTAGCAGGTTGATAAAGGTGGTCTTTCCACAGCCGGTCGGACCGACGATCGCGATACGTTTGCCCGGTTCTGCATGGAGATTGAAGTTTTCAATCAGTTTTTTATCAGGAACATAGCGGAAGCTGACATTATCAATATTGACCTCGCCTTTTGCATCGGTAAGGGCTTCCTTCGGATCTGCACTTTCCGGAGCTTCTTCGAGAAGTGCAAAGATTCTGGTCGCACATGCAAGTGCGTTCTGAAGTTCTGTAATAACAGAACTGATGTCGTTGAATGGTTTCATGTACTGGTTTGCGTAGGAAAGCAATACAGAGAGACCGCCGACAGTAAGTGCACCGCCCGGAATCATAAATGCACCGACAAGTGCAACACCTGCGTAAATAACATTGTTTACGAAACGGGTGGACGGATTGGTCAGACTGCTGTAGAAGACGGCTTTTTGGCTGCATTCTTTCAACTCATTGTTAATTTCTGCAAAACGTGCCGAAGATTTATCTTCATATCCAAAAGCCTGTACGATCTTCTGGTTACCGATCATTTCTTCAATAAGGGCTGTCTGACGGCCACGTGCATCGCTCTGTTTCCGGAACATATGGAAAGAGCGGGAAGAAATGAATCTTGCTACAAAAAAACTGACCGGGGTGAGGATAATGACCATCAGGGTGATCCGGATGTTTTTGGAAAACATAAAGATCAGAGTTCCGATGATGGTTACAATTCCGGAAAACAACTGTGTAAATCCGAGAAGAAGACCATCGGAAAGGATATCGGTATCGGCGATGATACGGCTGATGATGTCACCGGTGCTGTGGCTGTCCAGATAGGAGAGCGGCAGTACCTGAATCTGACGGATCGCTTTTGCGCGGATATCCTGTACCGTATGGAAAGTCATGCGGTTGTTGATGATGTTCATGATCCAGGTAGCGATACTGGAGATGATGACCATGACAAGAATTCTTGTCAGATAGTACCACATCATACTGAAGTTTACGTCGTGTTCGGCAACGACCTGATCGATCGCGTTACCAAAAAGTACCGGCACGTATAATTGAAGAATAACAGATATAGCTGCCAGAATAATGCTTAAGATCAGGAGAAAACGGTATTTTCCGATGAAACGGAGTACTTTCCAGAGAGTCTCCATACTGCTTGCATTTGCTGTATCATTTGTTGTTTTGTTCATGATACCACCTCCATAGTTCCACCGGATACGGCAGTATTTGATACAGTATATTTCGCCCGTTCTTCCGGAAACTGGGAGAAATAGATCTCACGGTAAATGTCACAGGTACGGATCAGGTCATCATGGATGCCCTTGCCGACAAGTTCACCGTCATTCAGAACAAGGATCAGATCGGCCTGACGGATACTTGCTGCACGCTGTGAGACGAGGAAAGTGGTAATATTTCCGCTTAACTGATGAAGAGATTTACGAAGTGCGACATCTGTGGCAAAGTCAAGTGCGCTTGCACTGTCATCAAGGATCAGAAATTCAGGTTTCTTAACGACAGCACGGGCAATTGTCAGTCGCTGACGCTGACCGCCGGAAAGATTTCGGCCATTCTGTTCCAGTTTGAAATTAAGCTGACCGTCTTTTCCCTCAACGATTTCACGTGCCTGGGCAGTGGTCAGTGCATCCCAGATTTCTTCATCGGTTGCATCTTCGCGTCCCCATTTCATATTTTCGCGGATCGTCCCCTTAAAAAGTGCTGCACGCTGCGGTACAACACCGATTTTTTCACGAAGATCATGCTGGCTGTAGGTTCGGATATCCTGCCCATTTATCATAATCGTTCCCTTTGTGGCATCGTAAAAACGTGCGATCAGGTTGACAAGAGTGGATTTACCACTGCCGGTACCACCGATGATTCCGACAGTCTGGCCTTTCTTTACAGAAAAGCAGATATCAGAAAGACTTGGTGCGCCTGTGCCTGCATAGGCAAAGGTAACATCCTGAAATTCTACGGCATTTTCAGCGGCTGCGGAAGCAGAAGCGGTGTCATCCGGATAATCCATGGAAGTTTTTATTTTAAGGATGTCGGCAACACGGTTTGCACATGCGGCAGATTTGTTCAGAGTAATGATCAGAGATGCAAGTTTGATGAGCTCAATGATCATTTGTGCCATGTAATTGTAAAGCGCAACAACTTCACCCTGCTGCATGTTACCTAAGTTTACCTGAAGTCCTGCATTGTTGATCAGGATAACAGTAGCAATGTTGATGAGCACATAGGTGACTGGATTGAGGAGAGCGGAAAGCTTTCCGACAAATTCATTTAATTTTGTAAGTGCGGCATTGCTCTCGTCAAATTCACGGACTGATTCTTCTTCACGGCAGAAAGCACGAATGACACGTACACCGGTCAGGTTTTCTCTGGTGAGACCGGTAACTGTATCAAGGCGTCCCTGTACTTTACCAAAAAGTGGGATGCTGAGGTACATGATAACAAATACCACAAGGAAAAGTACCGGAATGGCAACGGCAAAAATCAGGGCACAGCGAGTATTGATCGTGAATGCCATGACCATGGAACCGAGCACAATAAAAGGACTTCGAAGAAGAAGGCGAAGTCCCATGTTTACGCCATTCTGTACCTGGTTGATATCGTCGGTGAGACGGGTGATCAGTGTATCGGTTCCCAGAGTATCAAGTTCTGTATAGGAAAGCTTCTGAATATGGTCATAAACAGCCTGCCTCAGTTCTGTGGCAAATCCTACACTGGCTTTCGCTGCAAAAAACTGGGCAGTGATACTGACTGTAAGTCCGGCGGCAGCCATAAGCACTAGGATAAAAAATCGTTCAATGATGTATGGACGGTTATTTCCTGTGATACCCACATCAATGATCTGGGCAATTACTACCGGAACAAGCAGATCGAACACAACTTCCAGAAATTTGAAGAAAGGTGCAAGAATGCTTTCTTTCTTATAGTTTTTTAGATAGATTGCGAGAGATCGCATTTTCTGTTCCTCCGTTTTTCTTGATGATTGACAAGCACTATTATAGTCTTGTATCATAAGTCATGCAAGTAATATAGGAACAGTATAGGAAGAAAGAGGAAAATCTATGCGACGTGAAGTAACGCTGGAAGAAATTTCAGATGGAAAATTATATGATGCAAATGATATGGTAAAAGCGGACTGCCAGGACTGTAAAGGCTGCTGTGACTGCTGTAAGGGGATGGGTGATTCCGTGCTCCTGGACCCCTATGATGTCTGCCGATTGAGCCGGGGACTTCAGAGAACTCCTGAAGACTTGATCGGTAATGTGCTGGAACTTGGAATTTCGGATGGAAACATTCTTCCGCATCTTGCAATGAAAGGAGCAGAAGAACGCTGTGTATTTCTAAACGGAGAAGGAAGATGCGTGGTCCATGCAATTCGTCCGGGATTCTGCCGTTTGTTCCCGCTCGGAAGATATTATTCGGAAGAGGGATTTAAATATATTTTGCAGATACATGAATGTACGAAGAAAAACCGTTCAAAGATCAAAGTAAAAAAATGGCTCGATACACCGGATTTGAAACAATATGAAAAATTCGTATGGGATTGGCATCAGTTTCTTCTGGATGTGCAGGAGATTTTTTACCAGACGGAAGATACGGAGCTGATCAGAAATCTGAATATGTATGTGCTCAGCCGTTTCTATTATAAAGTGTATGAAGAGAAACGCGATTTCTACGAACAGTTTTATGAACGCCTTGAAGAAGCAAAAAAACTTCTGAGTCTTGGCGTATAGCCAGAAACTCAGAAGCTTTAGAATTTTAGTTGCTTTTTGAATTAAGTTCAGTAAGAAGCTGATGGATGGTTTTGTTCAGAACCGGATGACGGTAATATGGTGCAATTTCATCAAGCGGTTTCAGCACAAAATCACGGTTTTCCATATCAATATGAGGAATATGGAGATCCGGTGTATCAATGATTTCATTATCATAAAACAAAATATCCAGATCGAGGGTACGAGGCCCCCAGTGGATGATGCGTTCTCTGTTGGCTGCCGCTTCCAGTTCATGAAGACGGTCAAGCAGCTCTTCAGGAGTCAGAAGCGTGCGGAGACGAAGTACACCATTGAGGAACTCATCCTGTTCTACACCTCCATATGGCTCTGTGACAAGATATTCTGATACAGCTTCGACTTCGCAGTCCGGAGTGTTCTTAAGACCCTGAATTCCATCATCGATATATTTCTTCTTATCTCCGAGGTTGGAGCCAAAGGCAACATAAGTGGTATGCCAGCCGCGGGTAATTTCTACTGCAACTGTATCCAGTGGAAGTCCGACCGGTGCCCATGGCTTTTCAATACGCAGAGTAATTGCATTCATCAGTGGAAATTCATGCAAAAGCATCTGACAGAGGTTTTCAGCAAGAGTTTCCAGAAGCTTGTAGGTATGCTCTTTGGTGAATTTTGTGATCATCTGGCTGACTTCTCCATAGTGAATCGAAGCAGTCAGCTCATCTGTCAGACCGGCTTTACGTGTACTGGTATAAAGTTTGGCTGATACGACGAATTTCTGACCGAGTACATTTTCCTCCGGAAAAACTCCGTGGTTAGCAAAAATTTCAAGGTTTTTAATCTCAATAATATCCATTTATTTTTAATCCTTTTAATTATCTCTTTATTTGATGTTTCTGCCGAGAATCGCTTCGGTCATCAGTACAGCACGTCTGTTTTCTTTTACATCATGGACTCGCACGAAAGCACAGCCTTTCATAACTCCAATGACAGAAGTGGCAATTGTTCCCTCGACACGCTGGTCAACCGGGAGATCGAGTGTAAGACCGATCATGGATTTACGGGAAGTGCCGAGAAGTACCGGGAATCCGAGATGCTGAAAAAGCTCCAGATGGTTCATGGTTTCAAGGTTCATTTCATATGTTTTTCCAAATCCTACACCCGGGTCAAGAATAATACGTTCATCTTTGATGCCTGCCTTGCGCGCGATATTTACGCATTCCTGCGTTTCGGTAAGCATGTCGGTGAGAAAATTGTTGTATTCTGTGTTTGCTTTATTATGCATCAGGCAGCAGGCTACATCATGTTTTGCAATTACGCCTGCCATTTCCAGATCATATTTCAATCCCCATACGTCATTGACAAGATCCGCACCTGCCTGTACGGCGACATCAGCAACACTTCCTTTATATGTATCTACAGAAATCGGAACATCAAAATGCTTGCGAAGTGATTCAATAATCGGAACGACGCGAGCAGCTTCTTCTTCGGCACTTACCGGAGTATGTCCCGGACGTGTGGATTCTCCGCCGACATCCAGAATATCTGCACCTTCGGCAATCATAGTCTCAGCATGTTTCAGTGCATGGTCCATAGAGTTCCATTTGCCACCATCAGAGAAAGAATCCGGTGTGACATTCAGAATTCCCATAATATAAGTTCTGTTTTTTACGTCGAATTCACGATTTCCAATTTTCATTTTAAGATTCTCCTTTTAATATTGAATCGTCATATTTTTTTTCTCAGGAGCCCAGTAACATTCTTTTTCGGCAGAGCATAAAAAACAATTGCGGGATTTTTTGTCTGCTTCATAAATAATCTGGCTGAGTATCGGAAGATTTCCGGTGGAAGAACGATGTTCTCCGATTGCCGTCAGAATCTGAGCTTTTTCTGATTCTGAGAAGTTTAGATCTGCTAAAATCTGCCCTGCAATGGTGACACCTGCTTCATCGTGCGGTGTACCGTTTGTGTACTGTTCGGCACGGCCAATATCATGGAGAAGGGCAGTGCAGTAGATCAGTTCACGGGAACAGTCCAGATTTCGCTCCAGTGCAAAAATGTAAGCCAGTCTTGCTACATCCAGAAAATGCTCCGGGGTGTGGCGGCAGAAAATACGGTCAGACTCCAGCCGGGTAAGCGCAGTCAGGTGTTTCTGATAAAGCGGATGCTGCCAGATGGCCTGAACTCTTGTCATACCAGCAGACATCAGTCTTTTACCATGGAGAGGAATTGCTTCTGAAGTTCACGATCTGTCTTGAAGTCCCCTCGTGTTACAGTAGTGATGGTCTTACTGCCTGGCTTTTTAATGCCGCGCATTGTCATGCAGGTATGTTCGGCCTCAAGCATGACCATAACGCCCCTGGGATTCAAAGTACGCTCCAGAGCATCTGCAATCTGTACAGTCAGACGTTCCTGAATCTGAGGCCTTCTTGCATAGACATCTACGGTGCGGGCAAGTTTGCTAAGTCCGGTAACTCTGCCGTTTGGTATGTAAGCAATGTGAGCCTTGCCGTAAAATGGCATCAGATGATGCTCGCACATGGAATAGAATGTGATGTCTTTTTCCAGGACCATTTCGTTATTTTCTACTTCAAATTGTTTGGCGAGGTGCTGATCTGCTTCCTCATCCAGACCACCATAGATTTCCATGCACATACGTGCGATGCGGTCCGGGGTATCTTTCAGTCCTTCACGTTCTGTATCTTCACCGATTCCTTCAAGGAGAAGTCGGATTGCCTGTTCTACTTTTTGTTTGTCTACCATAAAAAAACAACCTCCTATTATAATGATATTGTGTATCGTGGAGATTGTCTGCTTTTTGTCAATGTATTTGTAAAATAAAACAAAAAAAGATATCTCCAATTGTGATAGAACGTATGTCGAAAAACGTATCCCTACACA
>ERZ1034984.1045-NODE-1045-length-28268-cov-12.578280_pt1 | contig 28268 bp, 38 predicted proteins | sample MGYA00520589_ERZ1034984 | MGnify/ENA primary metagenome ERZ1034984 (study PRJEB33766, sample SAMN09781790) | gut metagenome | biome: gut microbiome | host: Homo sapiens | place: Madagascar | study: EMG produced TPA metagenomics assembly of the PRJNA485056 data... | reverse complement strand
GGTTGCTGCCCGGCAGAAGGCGTACCGCGAGGCGAACAAGGACAGGGTTGCTGCCTGGCAGAAAAGCATTGCGCTGGCGCGCAAAGCCCGGGGTATGACCCAGATTGAGCTTGCGGCTATAGTCGGAGTGACCCGGGTGACTGTATCGCTATGGGAGACCGGCGCGGTCAAGGCAAACTGGGACAAGCTCTGCGCAGCGCTGCCGGAGCTGGAGGCGCACAGACCGTAAAAAGCCGCCGCCGGAGGGGCAACTCCGACGACGGCAAAGGCAAAATACCAACTGTATTGTAGCACAAGGAGGCAAAAAATGAAACTCCAAACACTCACCCTGAGCAATTTTCAGGGGATGAAACGATTCACGTTGCCCGTGTACGGCCGGAACGCCAGCATATATGGCGAGAACGCCACGGGCAAGACCACCATTGCAAACGCCTTTGCCTGGCTCCTGACTGGGAAGTCCAGCACCGGTTCCAAAGGGTTCACCCCAAAGACCAACGACAACACCGGCGGGGAAGTCCACAACCTGGATCACTGCGCGGAAGCGGAGCTGACCCTGGATGATGGGGGCACAGTCACACTCAAGAAGGTTTTCCACGAGGTCTACAAGAAGAAGCGTGGCCACGCTGAATCGGAGTTCAGCGGCAACACCATCGACTACTACATCAACGGCGTCCCGACCAAGGAGAAGGACTACACCCAGTTCATCCAGGAGGCTCTGGGCGGGGAAGAACGCATGAAGATGCTGACCATGCCAGGCTACTTCCTCAGAGACTTGGATCACAAGAAGCGCCGGGAGGTTTTGACGGAGATCTTCGGGGAGGAGGATGACCAGGCGGTCATCGACAGCATGGCGGAGCTGGCTGACCTGCCGGAGTTTTTGAGGATTCCCGGCTCTGACCAGCGTTATAGCGTGGACGAGTACCGCAAGATCGCGTCGGCACAGAAACGGGACATCAACAATAAGCTGGACAAGCTGCCGGAACGTATCGATGAGGCGGCCAACGCCATCCCGGAAGGGGCGGAGACCCTGTCGGAGGAGACGATCCAGAACGAGATCATCGAGATAGACACTCACATCGAAAAGCTGGAAAGCCGCCGAAAGGCTTTGGAGACCAGCGACACGGCGGCCACAGCGGAAGTGGATGCAGAGCTGATGCGGCTGTCGGTGGAGCTGACCAAAGCGGAAGGGGAACATCTCCAGGCAGAGAATGACCGGCTGGCAGATCAGTATCAGGCGGCTCGCACCCTGCTGGCACAGGCGGCAGAACGCAAAAAGGAAGCTGCTCAGACGGCCTTGGAAGCGGATAAGCTGACTGCCCAGCACGCCGCCATGGAACAGACCAGGGAAAAGCTGATCCAGTGTTGGAACCAGACCTTCGAGTTGGTTTGGGACGCGAAGGCCGAAGTCTGCCCCTGCTGCGGCCAGCGCCTTCCGGCGGAGAAAATCGCTCAGCTGCGGGGAGATTTCAACCAGCAGCGAAGTCAGATGCTGGCGGAGATCACAGAGCGCGGCAAGAAGGAGGCCAGCCAGGAGATGCTGGCGACGCTGCAAGAGCAAATCCAGCAAGTGAGGGCGAAACAGCAAGCCTGCACCATAGAAGCGGAACAGCTGACCGAGCAGGCGGAACAGGCCCAGAACGCCATCCAGAAGCAGCCGTTTGAAGCGACAAACATTTACCACACCCTGAATGACAAACGGGCTGCCCTCCAGGCAAAAAAGGCAGAGTTGACAGCGAAGGGAACGCAGGACGAGGTGGAAAAGGTCTCTATCGCCATCCGAGACTGGACAGACCGGAAACGGGACTTGCAGACCCAGCTGGTCCACCTGCACACGGCACAGACCCAGCGGAAGCGCATTCTGGCACTGGAACAGGAGGAACGGACGCTGGCCGCCGAATTTGAACGCATCGAACAGGGCTTGTACCTGTGCGAACTGTTCGTCCGTCGGAAGACGGAGCTGATGTCCGACCGGATCAACGGGCAGTTCAAGACCCTGCGGTTCCAGCTGTTCCGAGAGCAGAACAACGGTGGCTTGGCAGACTGCTGCGAAGCGCTGGTGCCCTCCGAAACGGGCGCCTTGGTGCCGTATCCGGACGCCAACGATGCAGCAAAGGTCAACAGCGGTCTGGAAGTCATCGACGTGCTGTCCAGACACTTCGGCGTCACAGCGCCTATCATCGTGGACAACGCCGAATCGGTGACCCACCTCCAGACGGTGGATACCCAGGTCATCCGACTGGTGGTCTCCAAGCCGGATAAGAAGCTGAGAGTCGAAATTGATTATCCTGACGAGGAACCGACGGAGGGTCAAGTGGACTTATTTGAACAGGAAAGTGAGGTAGTATCATGAATCAGAATGGATTGGCAAGAGTGGATGCGTTCAAGGGCATCCTGAATAATGGCGGCTTTCGGAATCAGGTGAAAGCCTGCATGGGGGAAGCGGCAGGTGGCTTTATCAGCTCCATGCTGGACTTGTACTCCGGCGACCGCTACCTGCAGGGCTGCGATCCCAACGCAGTGGCGGCGGAATGCCTTAAGGCGGCTTCCCTCGGCCTGCCCATCGTCAAAGCGCTGGGCTATGGCTACGTTGTGGCCTACAAGAATATCCCGACTTTTATTCCCGGCTGGAAAGGGCTGGTGCAGCTGGCGCAGAACTCCGGCAAGTATCTGCGGTTCAACGATGGTTGCGTTTACGAGGGGGAAACCGTAGTGAGGGACCGGCTCACCGGTCAGGTGGAGATCACCGGGACGCCGACCAGCGATAAGGCGATCGGGTACTTTGCCTACTTCAAGCTGCTCAACGGATTTGAGAAGACCGTGTACATGACCAGGGAAGAAGCGGAAGCCCACGGGCGAAAGTATTCCAAGGCGTATAGCAACGGCCCGTGGAAGACGGATTTTGACGCGATGGCCAGAAAGACCGTCATCCGGAAGCTGCTCAAGTATGGCCCTATGTCCACTAAGATGCAGCAGGCGGAACGGTACGAGGTGGAAGCTGCCCAGGCGGCAGCTCAGGCGACCGTAGAGGAAAACGCCAATGCGGCGGGGCTGGATCTGCCTGACCTGCCGGTGGTGGATGAGAACGGCGTGGTGATGGAACCTGACCCGACGCCTGCCGCACCTGGCTTCTGATGGACATCACGGTTTTGGCGTCCGGCAGCACGGGGAATTGCTATCACATCAGCGACGGCAAGACCCGCCTGCTGCTGGACGCGGGGATCCCCATCCGGAGGATCCGCGTGGGCTGCAAGTTCCAGCTGCACCAGGTGTCCGGGTGCCTGGTCACCCATTGCCACGGCGACCACAGCAAGGCGGTCAAGGATCTGCTGTGTGCCTGTGTGCCGGTATACATCCCAGAGGGGGAGGCGCAGGCGTTGTCCCTGACCGCCGCTGGCAGGCCGCTGCATTACCCGCGGAAAGAGGTGGACGGATACGGTGTGTTTCCCATCGGCACGTTCCGCATCCTGCCCTTCCGGGTAGAGCACGACACGCCGGAGCCGGTGGGCTACCTCATCGGCTCTGCGGCCACCGGGGAAAAGCTGCTGTACTTTACCGATACCTTTTACCTGCGGTATCGCTTCACCGGCCTGACCCATATCATCGGCGAGTGCAACTATGATGACCAGACATTGTGGGAGCAGTACGGCGCAGGGGATACCCCAGCAATCCGGGCAAAGCGGCTGTTCTCCAGCCACATGAGCTTAAAAAATTTCCTGACTTTTCTGGACAACACAGACACCCGCCGGTTGCGACAGATCTACATCTGTCACATGAGTGACAGCCACGGGAACGAAGCGCGGATCCGCGAACAGGTACAGAGAAAGACGGGAGCAGAGGTGTACATATGCTGATGTCGGTGCGTGGACACACTGGCATGAAGGAAGGAAAAGAAATGAACGTGAAATACATGAATGAACTCCCTGCGGGCTTAAAAGAACGTAGGGAGACCAAGACCAGCAAGCTGCTGGCAGTGATGCAGGATTTTATGGCGAGGCCTGAGCCCATTATGGAGGTGGCTTGGGAGGAATCCTACGGCAGCGTAACTTCCGCGGCCGCCTCCGCACGCAGCGCGATCCGGTCGAATAAACTTGCGCTGCGCGTGACCCGCTGCCAGAACCGGCTGTTCATCCAGAAGGAGGCCGCCGATGCTGAATAAGGTATTCCTCCAGGGTCGCCTGGTAGCAGACCCTGAATTACGCCACACCCAGCAGGGGACGCCAGTGGCATCCTATCGCTTGGCTGTGGATCGGGGTTACAAGAGCAAAGACCCCAACGCCCAGAACGCGGATTTCGTCAACATCGTGTCCTGGCGCAACACGGCGGAGTTCGTTTCCCGCTACTTTACCAAAGGCCGTATGATGCTGGTGGAAGGCCGCCTGCAGATGCGAGACTACACGGACAAGGACGGCAACCGCCGGGTGGCGGCAGAGGTCGTGACGGATAACGTCTACTTCTGTGACTCACGCAAGGATGAGAGCGAGACAAGCTCCGGCGGCGGTTACGGACCGCCCAGCGGCTCCGGAGTGCCCGGTGACGGCGGCTTCGCGGAGCTGAGCGACAATGACGGCGAGCTGCCGTTTTAAGGAGTGAGAGTATGGCGTGGATCGAATTACATCAGAATCTTCCGGCGCACAGAAAAGTGAAAAAATTGAAGCGGCTGCTGAAGATCAAGACGCCGCAGGCAGTCGGGCATCTGGCCATGCTGTGGCTCTGGGCAGTGGACAATGCGCCGGACGGTGATCTATCCGCGCTGGATCCAGAGGACATTGCAGAAGCGTGCGAGTGGCCGAAGGACGCGGAACAATTCGTTCAGGCGCTGACCGAGGCCGGTTTTATCGACCCGGACGCAAAGCTGCACGATTGGAGCGACTATGCCGGGATGTTACTCGACCGCCGGGAGAACCAACGAGAGCAGAACCGCAAGCGGCAACAGCGTTACCGCAACAAACGGAAAGCGGACAGTAACGCAGCAGAATCTAATGCGTCAACGCAAGATTCTGACACCGTAACGCATGACAATAACGTTAGCGTAACGCGTTACGAAAGCGTTAGTAACGCCCCTGTAACGACCCTACCTAACCTAACCATACCTAACCATACCAAACCTAACCTTAACCAGGGGAGGTATGAGGATACTTGTAAGGCGTTACCAGGCACCGACAGCGTTACGGCGCCAGCACCCTGTCCGCCGCAGAAACGGTCAGAAGCAGTGGCCTATTACTGCCAGCATATCAACCCCACACCGTCTGGGTACTCACTGCAGGCGCTGGAACGCTTTGAGGGCGTCTTGGGCGCAGAGGTGACCATCCATGCCATCCAGATTGCTCAGGACGAGCGCAAGCAGAGCTGGAATTACATCAAGGCCATCCTGGAGCGCTATGAACGTGAGGGCGTCCGGTCTTTGGCGGACATCCAAGCGTCAGAGCAGCAGCACCAGGTGGCGAGACAGCAACAGGGCTGGAAGAAGCCTGCAAAAGCGCCCGTGCCGGAAGCGGACAGACAGCCGGAAGACCAGGCGGAGTTTGCGGCTAGAATCGCGGAACAGGACGCCTGGATGCGAGACTTTTTGGAGAGCCAACGGGAGGAGGAAGGATGATGGCACGGCGAAAGAAAACGCTCCAGGAGCAGATTAGCGCAGAAGCAAACGAAATCAGGTGCGAAATCGCGCACTGGTGCCATATGCGAGAATACGGATGCAGCGACCCAGGTTGGCCGGATGGGGTCAACCTGAACCTGACGCGGAACCATGTCATCTATGGCAAACGGCGGTTGGAAGAGCTTTGTGCCGAGGCAGGAGTTGACCTGCCGGAAGAGTATTACCTGCCCACTCCGCCGGAGGCGCCGAAGTGGTACATGGCAGATATAACGAGCGACAGAGCAAAGCAGTTGATGCGCATGCATCCGGTTTTGACCATCAGAAAGCCGGAAAGCTATCTGGAACAGGGGGCGATGTTTTGAAACGCGTGACGAGCAAATACCGAAACCAGAAGGTCGTGACACCGCACGGGAGCTTCGACTCTCGGCGGGAGTATCGGCGTTATCAGGAGCTGATGATCTTGCAGCGGGCGGGGAAAATCAGCGAGTTGCGGCGGCAGGTCAAGTACGAGCTGCTGCCCAGCCAACGCATGGACGGGAAGTGTGTAGAACGGCCGCTGCATTACATCGCCGATTTTGTCTACACCCAGGACGGGGAGACCGTCGTGGAAGACGTGAAAGGCTACCGGGATCCCGCGTCCGCTGGCTATGCCAAGTACGTCATCAAGCGCAAGCTGATGCTGTACCGGTACGGGATCAGAGTGAGGGAGGTAGGATGAATGAACTATGCAGAACTGAAACGGCGCTGCGACATTTTGAAAGCGAATGTGAAGCATCTCGACCGAGAGAACGAAATACTAAAAGCAAACCTGGAAGCGACCAAAGACATCCTGCTGGAGACGGAGAGCGAATTGAATCTGGCGACCGGGAAGATCGAAGGCTATCAGGAGTGTTTGCGGATACTGAGGGGGCATGACGATGACAAAGCGTAACCTATGCGACACATGCCAGCACCGTGCGGTGTGCAGGCATGGGATCGCCCAGCAGTGGGGGCGGATGGCGCACTGCGCCTACTACGAGCGTCTGATCCTGATGGGGCACACGCCTGGGCTGCTGCCCTTGTGGGTCAGGACGGCGACACCACCAGAGGAGGATGAGACATGACAGGAGCGGAAATCAAAGCATTCCGGGCGCAGAAGCAGATGTCGCAGTACCAGCTTGCCCAGTTGGTCGGCACGGCACAAAACGCTGTGAGCAGGTGGGAACACAACCAAACCAGGCCGTCAGACGTGTACAAAGCCCGGTTGGAGTGGCTCGTGCACGCCGCTCCAGAAGAACTGCAAGCCAGACGGGACGAAGTCCGACAAGAACAGGCGGAAGAACGGCGCAAGCGGCACTGCGCAAACCCTGTGAAGCCGAAGAAACCGGCAAAAAAGAAACCGCCAAGATCTGTAGCAACACGAGCCGCAAACCCTTGCAAGGGCTGCCCCCACTGGCAGCACATGGACAGTGCGAAAAGCAAGACCATGTACTGTGCCTGCATCCAGGAGACCGGCCATGCCCGTACCTGCGGCGTAGAGCGTACATACCAGCGGTACAGGACGCTCAGTCCGCTGTCTCTGGACGCTGCTAGGGCGGCGGAGTTGGGTTTGAGCTATGGGCAGTACAAGGCAAGAGAGGTGGTTTGATGAATCGACAACAACGACGGGCGAAGGCGAGGCGGAAGCCGGACAAGCCGAAGCCTGCGTCACGGGCAGACATGGTCAATTTGGCCTACGATGTGGTCTTGCTGTTTGCCATGACCACGCTGCACGACAAGTATGGGTTTGGCAAGACCAGACTTGCAGACTTTAGACGTCACACCCAAGGCCTGATGGACACGGTCGTCGGGAACTTTGCCAGCGTGATTGACCTGAACGAGACACTGCACGAGGAGACTGGCCTCTGGGTCATCGAGCCAGAGCGGTACAAGAGGCGGGTGAGCCGATGAGAAAACGGGGGCACTGGTGGTGGGGCGCTATACAGGCGGCGCTCCGCCTGTATCCGGAGCTGAGGCAGCGATATGGCACGCCTGATAACCGGCTGACGGCGCAATATACCGCTCAGCCGTCCTGTGGCGGCGCAGGACGGCCGGCGGAGCAGTTGGCTATGGAACGACTCTCTGACGGAGATTGCACCGTTTACATGGCGATTTCGGACGCCGTGCGGGAGACAGCCAGGATGGGGACGGGAGACGCAAGGCTGGCAATCATCGACCTGGTATACTGGCGGCGGACGCGGACGCTGCAAGGCGCAGCGCTGGATGTGGGGTATAGCTATGACCGGGCGAAGGATTTTCACATGGAATTTATCCGGCTTGTCGCTTATCACATGGGCTATATCCCGCGCAACAAAATCAAGCGGAAAAGAAATGTTACACCACAGAGTCCAAAACCTGTGCGAAAATAGTATCATCCCAAAGTGGCAAGCGGTGAACAGTGCCACCAAGGGGCACCTCCTGTGGTATAAGGGGAGGCTGGCGGTTGTCGGCCTCCCTTGCCCAGGAACCCATTTTGAATCCCTCCCCATTGACGGCTGGAAAGACAGCCCCGGACCGGCGGGTCATCCGGCACCAATTGCACCGCCCGCACCTCTCTACGATGTGTCCCAGGGCGGCCATAAAAGCGGCGATCCCCCGCCGTCAAACGGGGAACGAAAAATGAACAAAAGCAAAGCTTTTAGGGGACTTCCGTTCGCGCGGCGGTCCCTATTTTCGTGGCCGAGGAGGTGAGTTTTGTGTCGGCACTCGAAAATGCAAGATGGGAAGCGTTCGTTCGGGCGCTGATCGAAAACAAGAGCCAGCGCAAGGCTTACCGCGAGGCGTTCCCAGCATCCCGGAAATGGAAGGATTCCACGGTTGACTCCAAGGCATCCGTCCTGTTCAGCAACGACAAGGTTCTGGCAAGGTACACGGAGCTGCAAACCCAAGCCGCCCAGGGTGCGGTGTTGACCCGCCAGCGCAAGCGGGAAATCCTCTGCACCATTGCGGAGGATGAGGAACTAGAGCCGAGAGACCGCATAAGGGCAATCGACACGGACAACAAGATGGAGGGCGAATACACGGAGAAGGTGGAGGTCAGCGAAGCCAATAACAACCTGTTCGCCCAGATAGAGGAGTCGCTGGATGAACTACGAACGATTCAGCCGGAAGCAGCTGCTGACGCTGCTGTGGTGGAAGCAAGCGGAACTGAATAAGTACGACGGACTCATCTGCGACGGCTCTGTTCGGTCTGGCAAGACCGTTGCCATGTCTGTGGGCTTTTTGCTCTGGGCGATGTCAACCTTTGACGGTTGCAAATTCGCCCTGTGCGGCAAGACCATCGAAGCGTTGCGGCGGAACGTGGTGTCCCTCATCCCTGGCCTGATGGACGGGATCATGCGGGTGCAGGAGCGGCGCAGCGACAACACCATGACGGTGTGGGGCTTCGGCCACGTCAACACCTTCTATCTGTTTGGTGGTCGAGACGAGAGCAGTTACACCCTGATCCAGGGCATGACGCTGGCCGGAGTGCTCTTCGATGAGGTGGCGCTGATGCCACGCTCCTTCGTGGAGCAGGCGTTGGCTCGTTGCAGCATCAGCGGGTCACGATACTGGTTCAACTGCAATCCGGAGGGGTCTTCCCATTGGTTTTACCGAGAATGGATTTTGAAAGCAGAGGCACACAACGTGCTGCACCTGCATTTCACCATGGCGGACAATCTTGCGCTCGACCCGGCGGTGCGGGCACGGTACGAGACGATGTATACCGGTGTGTTCTACGATCGGTACATCCGTGGACTGTGGGTGGCAGCGGAAGGCCGCATCTATGACTGCTTCGACCCGGCCAAGCACATGGCCAGCACACTGCCGGAGTTGGCTGGTGACTGCTATGTGAGCTGCGATTATGGCACGCAAAATGCCACAGTGTTCCTGCTATGGCAGCGGGAGCGGGGCACAGAGCGGTGGATATGCCGTCGAGAGTATTACTATTCCGGCAGGGAGAAAAAACGGCAGAAGACCGACAAAGAGTTTTGCACCGACCTGGGCGCCTGGCTGGGGGATGACCGCCCGCGTGCTGTGGTGGTTGACCCTTCGGCAGCGTCGTTTATCGCGGAGCTGCGCCAAGCGGGCTACCCGGTGCAGCAGGCAGACAACGAGGTGCTGGACGGCATCCGCAACGTATCCACCAGGTTACAGGCTGGGACGCTGCTGTTTTCCGCCTCCTGCGTCCATACGGCGGAGGAGTTCCAGGCATACGCCTGGGACGAAAAAGCGGCGGAACGCGGCGAAGATAAGCCAGTCAAAGTCAATGACCACTGCATGGATGCAGTGCGATATTTTGTGACCACCATACTGGGGCGGCAGGTCGTGAGAGTCGGCAAGCGCCCAGCAAGATTGTGAGGTGAGCATGTGATCATTTATTTGGACAGGTCGGAGGTGCCTGACCTGGAGAATATCCCGGGGCAGGTGCTCCAGTACCTGATTTCGGCGTCCGAGCGAGCAAATGGACGCTATGATAAGCTCCATCGGTATTACCTGGGGCGACATGACAACACCCAAAAGCCGCCCCAGCAGGGCGAGAGCGTTGTGACCATCAACTACGCCAAGTACATCACCGACATTATCCTGGGTTACTACCTGGGCGAGCCGGTCAAGTACGACACCAATCCCCAAAAGGACAAGAGTGTAGCGGCAGCCGGAACGGATGAGGCAGCGGGTGTGCTGTCCGCGGACAATGAGCCGGTGGATATTTCGGCGCTGCAAGACGCCTACGATGTCCAGCAGATCGCGGCCATTGATGCGGACATTGGCAAATATATGGGCGTCATGGGCGACTGTATGGAGCTATGCTATGCGTCTGACGATGAGGTGCCCATGCCACGATCGGCGTACATTGACCCACGCAACGGCGTATTGGTCTGCGACACCAGCGTAGAGCACAAAAAGCTGTTCGGCGTGGTCTGGGACAAGCGTCGGACGGTGGCCGGTCAGACGTATTACGCAGTGTCCATTTACACAGACACCAGCATTCAGGAGTTCCGCTGTGACGATTTGAGTACAGCGGTATTTGCCCCTGCGGCAGACCGGCGGGAGCACTATTTCGGCGCTGTCCCGTTGATCGCATACACCAACAATCGGGAGCGGCAGGGCGACTTTGAGCAGATCATCAGTCTGATTGACGCTTATGACGAGCTGATGAGCAACCGGCTGACGGATAAGAAGAAGTTTGTGGATGCGCTGCTGGTGTTCTTCGGGATGACCCTCCGGGATGGGGACGACGAGAAGCTGGCACGGGAGAAGTTTTTGGATGGCGCGCCGCTAGACGCACGAGCCGAGTACATCCAAAAGACCTTTGACGAGTCCAGCGTGCAGGTGCTGGCAGACGCACTGGTGCGAGAAATGCACAAGATGACTATGACGGTGGACATGAGCGACGAACAGTTCGCCGGGAACAGCTCCGGCCAGGCGTTGAAGCTGAAACTCCTGACCATGAATCTGCTGGCCAAGAACAAGATGCGCCGAATGGAAAAAGGGTTGAAGGAGCGATTCTCTCTATATAATCACTGGCTGGTCACCCGCGGTGATATGGCGCCGGTCGGTGTCAACGATATTGATGTTGTGTTTACCCTGTCCATGCCCATCAACGAGAGTGAGATTGTCCAGATGGTCACCAGTTTGCAGGGCATTGTGGATGACCGAACCCTGCTCAGTCAGTTGTGGTTTGTCCGCGACCCAGCGGAAGCGGCTGAAAACATCAGGCGGCAGAAGCAAGAGAATGCGGCCATCTATGGCGTCCCGCCCCAGGCGGATGAAACAGAAGCAGAGGAAGACGCCAAGAAAGTGCTGAAACAGGATGAGTGACCGCAAGTATTGGCGCAAGCGCTCCGTGAAACTGGGGCTCTTGAGTGAGCGGAAAGCCCAGCGGACAGCGCGTGCGGTGTTAGACGCCTATGACAAGGTGCTGACCACCGTGCAAGGGCGGATTGAAAGGATTTTTGCCCGATTTGTCCGGAATAACGACAGCCTGAACGCAGAGAAAGCCCGCCAACTCCTGTCGGTGCGGGAAACCCAAAAATATCGGCAGGAGCTGTTGGTGTTGTACCACAGCACCACGGATAAGGCGCTGCGGGATGAGCTGCGTGCCATGCTGGAGGCTCCGGCCTATGCCAACCGGATCAGCCACCTGGAAGCCCTGCGGGACATCGTGCGGGCGGATTGCAGGCAGTTGGGCTTGCTGGAACGGGAGTTGGTCGGCAAAGGGCTGGCCGACGTCCTCCAGGAGGCATACACCCGGCAGGTGTTTGACATCCAGCAGGGCACGGGATACGGCAGGCGCATCAAGACGTTGGAGGACAAGCAAGTCCGCGCCATCCTGGGGCAAAAATGGCGGGGCGGCAACTTTTCCGGGCGCATTTGGAACAACAACCAGGCGTTTGCGGACGCGGTACAGCAGACCATCTTGACTGGCACGCTGGCGGGGATGAGCTTCCGGGAGATGTCGGATATGCTCTTGCAGATCACCGGTATAGACGCAACTTCCGGCGCAAAAGCCAACTCCATGCGGCTCATCCGCACGGAGTTTTGTCATATATCGACACAGGGTGCGCTGTTGGGGTACAAGTCCTACGACCTGGAGTATTACCGTTACCTTGCCACGCTGGACTCCCAGACGGACGAAGAGTGTGGCGCGCTGGATATGCGGCGCTTCCCGGTCAAGGACGCACAGCCAGGGGTGAATTTCCCGCCCATGCATCCAAACTGCCGCTGTACCACCATGCCGGACATGAGTGAGCAGGTGATCGCCAAGATTAGACGTGCCGCACGCGACCCAGCGACCGGCAAGAGCATCACCGTGCCGGGGAATATGAGCTATGCGGAGTGGCATAATAAGTTTGTCCAGGGTGCGCCGGAGGCGGAGCGACACAACCGGTCGGTGAAGCGCAACTCTAACGAAAAAGGGCAATACGAGCTCCACGATGAGCAACGGAAGACAGGTTATAAAGGACTGGCTGCCGGTGATTCTGGACAGACTGAGCAAGATGCTCCTCGATTAGTGAAGGAAATTGATCCAAAGGACGGATCCCTTATTGATGAAGAGTTGAAAAAGGCACAGAGAGACTTCGCAAAGTTAGAACACGAGGAAGACTTGACGATCACGCAAGACGGAAAGGTGTGGCATACTCGTGGGAGCGCAGGCAGCGTAAACCCGTGGGGCATTGAGAAATTAGGGAGTAGCTTGAAAAACTCCTGTTCTTATCACAATCATCCGCCGCGGGAAACGCATTACTCTTTGAGTGAAGATGATGTGCGGTTCTTTTTTGATAGCGGTCAGTTTTTAAGCAAGGCGGCTGACAACATTTATGAGTATGCCATGATGAGAACAGAGGCGACGCTTGATGTTGACGGAGAAACAGCGTATCATAGGTTCAGGGAAATTTACAGGAACGACATATATGATTTGTCATGGAATGGGCTTATCGATATTGATGAAGATGGATACCACGAAACAATGAAACGACTGAGCAAAGAATACCATTTCGTGTATGCGAGGAGGAAGTTAAATGGCAGCGAATAAAGAACACCCAGATTATCCTGAGTACATTGAGAAATGCAAACAGCTCAAAGAGTGGTACTTGGAGCAATCGAAGGATCTGTGGGTTCCTACCGGCGTTCGAGACGGTAATTCCGCTTTGCACGCGGTACAGAGGGAACACAACCGAAAACTGAAGAAGCTGCAAGAAGAATACCAGCATTTGTTTGAATAAACGCTATCGAAGGAGCACAGTGCAAACGCACCGTGCTTTTTTGCACCCAAAATCACCACGAAAGGATGGGAATGATATGTTGGTAGAGATCAGAAAGATGGGGAAAGTGGAGCAGGTCGCAGTGACCAGCTTGGATGTGGCGAGCACATTCGAGAAAGAGCATTATCATGTAATGGAAGACATTCGTAATATCATGAGCAATGTCAGTAGCCCCGAATTTTCGGGGCTATTCCTGGAAGGAACGTACACAGCGAGCAACGGGAAGAAACAGCCCATGTATATCATGAACCGCGATGGTTTTACGCTTTTGGTCATGGGATATACGGGCGAAAAGGCCATGCAGTTCAAGCTGGCGTATATCAAGCAGTTCAACGCCATGGAAGCGGCTTTGCAGGGGAAGTTCGTTGAACGTCAGAAGGGGATTGCCGTTCGGCAGGCGCTGACCAAGGCGCTGCAGCAGTCCACAGAGAATGAGCGGATGCACGGACACGCTTACATCAACTATACCAACTGCATTTATAAAGTGCTGTTCGGGATGAGCGCCAAGCAGCTGCGGGAGCGGTATGGCGTTGACCATAAAACCGACTTGCGAGACTGCTTTACGGCGGAGGAGCTTGCGGCGGTGCAGTCCATGGAACGCCTTGTCAGCGGCCTGGTGGACTGCGGCTGGGAATATAACGAGGTCAAAGCGTTCATCCAGCAGAACAACATGAAGAAGCTGACCGCGTAAACAATTAGAGATTGTTGATTTGAGTACGTTGCAAGACGTGCTTTTTTCATACCCAAAACGCAACGGCATGGGGCTGGCGCGTCCAGAAATGTGCTGGGGCAACGATAAATGGAGGACATGACCATGAGATACAAACATAGACCGTTGGCATTTGCCTGCTACGCTCCGGAGGGCGCCAGCAGCGGCACCACTCCGCCGGAAGGCGGCGACAGCGGCGACAACGCAAACACCGGGGGCGGCAACCCGAACCCGGAGGGGGGCAGAGCGCCGGAAGAACCCATGACCTTTGACCAGCTGCTTGCCAGCAATCGGGATTACCAGAGCGAGTTTGACCGCAAGGTGACCCAGGCGCTGACCAAGGCAAGGCAGACTTGGGACAGGGAGCAGGCGGAGAACATGGACGAGGCCAAGCGGCTGGAGAAGATGACCGCCACCGAACGGGCACAGTATCAGCTGAGCAAGGATAAGGCCACCTTGGAGCAGGAGCGTGCCGCTTTTGCGCGGGAACGCTTGCAGGTGTCCGTGGGCGCCGAGTTGCAGAAACGCGGCCTGAGCGCTGATTTCGCAGTTTATCTGACCGGAAGCGACGCCGAGACCAGCAAAGCCAACATCGACACGTTTGAATCCCTGTGGAAATCCTCCCTGAGCGACGCCGTGAACGGCAGAATGCGTTCCAGCGCACCGCCCAGAGACACCAATCCGACACCGGATTACAGCAAGATGAGCGACGCAGAATACTACGCCACCACCTACGACAAAAAATAAGGAGATGATATGCTATGGCAAATAGCTTTATTACCATCCAGGAGATCGCCAGAGCAGCGCTACCCCGACTGATCGAAAACCTGGTATTCCCCAACCTGGTCTACAAGGACTTTTCCAATGATTTCTCCCGCAACCTGGGCGACACCATCCAGGTGCGCAAGCCCGTTCTTCTGGAGGCAAAGGAGTTTGACCAGAGTGTGGGCACCACCGCCCAGGACATTGTGGAGACCTCCGTCCCCGTGACCCTGGACAAGATTGCCACCGTTGACGTAGAGATCACCGCCATCCAGGGTGCCACCAACATCAACGACCTCCAGCGTCAGGTGTTGGAGCCTGCTGCCGTGGCGCTGGCGCAGAAGATCAACTCTGACGGCCTGGCACTGTACAAGGACATCCCCTATATCTGCGGCACCGGCGGCACCACCCCCAGCACCCTGAAAGACCTGGCGGACGTCCGGCGTGTGCTCAACGCCAACAAGGCACCGGTCTCTCCCCGCTATGCAGTCTGGGATACTGCGGCAGACGCCAGCCTGGTGACCATCCCCGCCATCGTCAACGCCGAAAAGAGCGGCAGCACCCAGGCGCTGCGGGAAGGCTCCCTGGGCAGAGTGATGGGCCTGGATAACTACATGAGCCAGGGGATCCATCAGCACACCACCGGCATCACCAGCGCCTCCGCCGTCAAGGTCAACGGTGCGGTGACTGCGGGTGCTACTACCCTGGCCATGGACGGCACCGCATTGGTCGGCAAGCTGGTCAAGGGCGATGTGCTGACCATCGACGGCAAAAACTATGTGGTCACCGAGGACAGCGCGGCCGCAGCGTCCAACGCCATCTCTGGCGTCAAGGTCTATCCCGCCCTGCCCGACATCAAAGACAATGCCGATGTGACCCTGGCAGGCAGCCACACCGCAAACCTGGGCTTCCACCCCTCTGCATTTGCCTTTGTGACCCGCCCGCTGGTCAATCCCTCCGGCGTGGAGTCCTATGTGACCTCTTATAACGGCGTGAGCCTGCGTGTGGTTAAAGGTTACAACATGCAGTACAAGAAGGAGACGCTGTCCATGGACGTCCTGTACGGTTACAAGACCATGTATCCCGAGTTGGCCGTCCGTGCCATGGGCTAAGGAGACAGCATGATGTATATTGCGACCGACAAAGACGGGAACGAATACAATTTGACCGAAGACCAGGTGGAAGTCTGGGAGCGGTGCGGGTATCAAATCCGCAAAGCAGAGCCGAAGAAGACGACCGCCAAGGATACGGCTAAGAAGACAGAATGACCAGAGGAGGTGACCCCGTGTGACAGAAGCACAGCACGAAAAGGCATATGCAAAGCTCGCCCGTAAGCTGGAGCTGACAGAGCAAAGTGGCGAGGACGCTGCCCGCCTGGAGGACGCTTTGGAGGAGGCAGAGGGGGCGCTCTTCCTCTACCTCCGCTGGGACGAGATGAAGGATGTGCTCCTTGCCAAGCTGGTGGAGCTGGCTGCGCTGTATTACCGGCGTGACGCCGCTGGGGTCACCTCCGGCGGCGTGAAGTCCAGCTCATACACCGAAAATGAGGTCAGCCAGAGCGAAACCTACCTGACTGCCGGCGACTATGCCACAGCAGAGCAGGATATTTTAGCTGGCCTGGCCAGATACCGGGAGGTGCGGATGAGATGAGACAGACACCATGCGCATGGCGCAGGGCGTGGAAGCTGTATCGCTCCGTCCAGGCCACGGACAGCCGAGGCGACCCGGTGCGCAAGTATGACATGACCTCCCCCGACTATACAGGGGAGGCTGGGAAAGCGTCCGGCGTCTGCTGGCAGATCACCAGCGACGGCATCCAGGTGGATGCGTCCGGCGAGCGACCGGCACGGACGGCAGCTTTTGTGCTGTACGACAGCGCCGTGGAGATCGCCCCATTCGACCGCTGCATTTTTGACAGCGGCACATGGGAGGTCAAGGCGGTGCAGAGTTGGCCAAACCACCGGTATGTGACATTGGAGGCGGTGTGATATGGGAGACCTGGGCAAATTTCAGGCGGCTGTTGAGCGCTCCGCCGATACGCTCATGCAGAAGCTGGGACGGAAAGCAAAACTACACGCAGATATGTTGGCGGGCATGACCAGGGCAATGACGCCGGTCGGTATCGAAAACGGCGGCAGGACTAGAGAGAGCATCCAGAGCTTTGTGGAGCGTGACAAGGACACGATAACCGGCGGCGTAAAATCTGACTATCCGGTTGCCGTATTTTTGGAGTTTGGCACTGGCCCCGTTGCAGAGGAGACTGGGTATCCCGGAGATGTTCAGGTCTCACATGTGGCCGAGGGCTGGTGGTGGTACTCCGGCGAGGCCGGACAGCGTATCAAGGCGGCCAGACACGGCGGCGATCCGAATGACTACAGCCTGTTTACTTACACAAGAGGCCAGCCGCCCCAGGCGATGTTTTACAATGCCGTCCAGGCATACGGTGACGAGATCGCCAAGGACTTTGGCGACACGATATTGGAGGTGCTGCGCGATGAGTGACTACCCCGGCATGGTTGACGCCATCCCGCAGATCAGACAGGCGCTGGCGTCCCTGGATACCACGCTGCCCTATACCGTCTCCGAGCAGTGGCCGAGGACGCCCATCACCGGCAACCTCATCACGGTGACGGAGATCACCAATGCGTCCACCGGCTGGCGCTGCGTGGACGACCTGGCCTATCAGATTGACGTCTGGGCAGCAGAGGCGGACGCCGTGCGTGAGCTGGCGCCGCTGGTAAACGATGCGCTGCTGGGTATCGGCTTCCGCCGCACCGCCTCCCAGCAGTTGGACAGATACGATAAAAACGGCGGATATTTCCGCAAAGCACTCCGATTTGGGCGCAAAATCGACAAACGGTTTATGCGCCTAATTGACTAAGAAAGGATGATTGATTATGGCGGATAACGCTACCAGACAGGGCATTGCCTCCATTGGCATCAAGGTGGAGATCAACTCGGTCGAGATGAATTATGTGCAGGAGATTGGCGACATCGGCGGCGCGCCTTCCGACCTGGACGCCACCTGCCTCAAAGACTCCATGAAAAAGAACGTCCCTGGCGTTCAGGACACCAAGTCCTTTGAGATTACCTACTTCTTTGATAACAGTTCCGCCGACTCCGACTACCGGAAGATCAAGGCGTTGCAAACTGCCGGAAATGTCGTCCCCGTGGCGGTTACTTTTCCGGACGGCACCAAATTTGCCACCACCGGTTACATCACCACTTACACCTCCGGCGTCAAGGTTGACGAGCTGATCATGGCAAAACTGACCGTTGGCCTCCAGAGCGATTGGACGGTGACTAATCCGGCCGCTAGTACCGGTGGGGGCTGATAACCCGGAGATGCGTAAAAACAACAAGGGGAGGGGCTTTTCGGCCTCTCCCGTCTAATTTTGGAGGAAAGTTATGAGAACTTACGAAAGAATGATTGGCAACGACAAGTATCAGTTCCGCCTGACCGCAGGCGCACAGAAAGCGTTGGAGAAGCGGTTTGATGCGACGGGGCTCCAACTGATTCTGGAAAGCGCTGCAAACGCTGAGAGGATGACCGCTATCCTGGGCGCATCCGCAAATTACAAAGGCAATGAGAACCCGACTGTTGACGGCGAAATGATCTACGACCTGCTGGTAGACGATGGTGTTGCCGGTGAAGATGGGTTCTTCGAAATTTCGCTGGGCATCGCCGTGGCCTCTGGCATCATGAACGAGACGAATGCAGGCAAGACCATGGAAGTGATCACAAAGGCCGTGGAGGAAACCTATGCCAGCCTGGACCCTACGGGGGAGAAGGATGCGGAAGCGGCAGAGAACTGACCTTGGATGACATCGTGCAAGAAGGAGTCATCGCCGGAATACCGGCCATAGAGGTTTGGGATTGGACGCTGGGGGAAATCTTGGCGCAGATCAAGGCTGTATTTGAGCGGCGGCGGCGTGACGGGCAAATGCTCGCACAAGTCGCCGTTGGCGAGGCGCATATGGTCGCAGCGCACTTCTCCAATGGCGCGAATCCAGAAATTTGGGAGGTTTTCCCGTTTTGGACAGACGATGAAATCATGCGGTGCAAGGTGGAAAAGTACAAGCGCCTGATGTGGCGACATGCAGGAGGTGGTAACCATGGCTGACGGCAACGTAACAATCAAAGAAATTCGGGCGAAATTTACCGCCGACATCCAGGATTACCGGCAGAAAATGCAGGCACTGTCCAGCTCCATTGCGGGCATGGACAGCAAGCTGGAGGGCATCAAACGCAAGGCACAAGTGGCGATGGACTCCCCGTCCAAGAGTACGCAGAAGCTGGGGCGGGCGCTGAACTCCTCTGTAACGGCGCTCCAGCGGAGTCAGCGTCAGTTTGAGTCTGTTGCTCAAGCAGGCGACCGGACAGCCAAAGAAATGGAAAAGGTGTCACAAAAGATGGCCGAGGTGGGGAAAACATATCAGGCCATCATGGACGCGAAGGCGTCCGGGATTGATTTGGGCACACCCATCCAAAAGCAGATGGACGCGGCATCGGAAAAAGTTGATCAGCTATATACCCGAATTTCCAGTCTGAAGCAGCAGCTTGCAGTAACAAAGGGAACGAGTTACACGGCGGTTTTCGACGGTAATGAGGTGCTCAACGTTGAAGACGTCAGCGCACGAGTCCAAAAACTGACCAGAGAAGCGGAAACGGCAGGCCAGGCGGTCGTAAAATTGTCCACTGCCATCGACAATATCGGTGAAAGCAACCTGAAATTCGCGAATGAAAGTGGTCTTGCTCGTCTCCGAGAGCAAATGGAGGCGTCTGCGGATAAAGCCGAGAGGTTAGGCAAAAAACTCGCCCAATCTGGGGAAAAAGCCGAGGAAATGGCAGGCAAAGTCCGCCAGAACAACCAAGCGCTCAACCGCAACGCAAAGAGCCTATCCAGGACATCTGCCCTGTACAATGCACTCATTTCTGCCGGCGACCGCCTTGGAAAAGGATTGTCCTCTGTCAAAAACAAAATCGCAGGAATCGGGAACACGTCCAGGAGCAGCACAAGCAAAGTAGAAGGGCTGTTGAGGTCTATCCGACGCATCTCTATCGTTAATTTGGGCTTACGCCTTGCGCGGGCGTCCTCTGGCATCGGAGAGCTGCAAAGCGCTGTCACCAGGTATATGGATACCAATGACGCAGCGGCGGCGTCTATCAACCGCTTGCGTAACGGTTTAACCAACGCTCTTGCGCCTGCTATCAATCTTTGTGTCAACTTGCTTAGCAAGGTCATGCCGTATTTGATCGGCATTGTTGACGCTGTGGCCTCCCTCATCACCAACATCTTCGGGGAGGGGTGGACGACCGTCAGCACCGGCGCAGGAGCGGCAGCGGACGCCACAAAGGACGTAGCCGACAACACCAAGGACGCTGCCAAAGCCCAGAAGGAGTACAACAAGCTCATTGCTGGGTTTGATGAGATCGAAAAACTAGAGAAGCAGTCTGACGCTGGCGGCTCCGGTGGTTCTGGCGGCTCCGGCGGGAAAGCGAAGCAGGACAAAGCGGAAGGTACGGAAGGCATCGCCGGGAAGCTCCCCAAATGGTTGGAGAGTCTCATCAACGATATTGACAGCCTACTAACCAAAGGAGACTTTTACGGCATCGGCACCCGCATCAGCGAGACGCTCAACAGCGCCACAAAGGCGGTGGACGACTGGTTTAACAATGTCCTGCGCCCCAAGGGCGTGCTGTGGGCTGGCCGCTTTGCGGACGTGTTCAACGGCTTGGTAGAGGGCTATGACTGGGGGCTGCTGGGGGATACCATCTCTGATGGGCTCTTGGCGGCTATCGACATTGCAGGTACATTTATCCGTAACGCCCGATTTGAGAGCTTGGGCAAAGGGATTGCGACCAGTATCAATCGAGCTATCAAGCGCATCAACGAGTCTGACATCAACTTTGGGTCGTTCCTGGCTGACCTGCTCAATGCGGGCATCCGCGGGCTGTATGGCTTTGCAAGCACTGTCAAATGGAGCCGGATCGGCACCTTTGTCGCTAGCAACGTCAACAAATTTTTTAAGAAGGTTGATTGGAAAAAGGCTGGGCGGACTGCTGGCAAGCTGATAGCGGGGCTTGGAGAAATGTTATCCAGCGCAATCGGGCAGATCAGTTGGGATGACATTGCGAAGGCGTTCAAAGACTTTGTCGATGGCATCGAAGAAGAAGCTCCTTGGTTTGATAATATAGCAAAGGCAATATTGGGCATCGTCGGCGCAGCGAAGGGTTTGAAAACCGTACTCGGCGGCATGAAGATTGCCAAAAGCGTACTTGATTTTTTGAAACTGATTGGAGTTGGGAGTGCAAGTGGCGCAGGCGCTGCCGGTGCTGTAGGTGGTGGCCTAAAGGCGCTCGGCGGGAAACTGGCAACGGGAGGATTTGTTGCGGCGGGTGCTTTTGGCATTAGCCAATTTGTTCAAGGGATTAACGGACTGCGCAAAATCTATTTTGGGAGCTCAAAAGAGCGAAAGGAAGCCAAAGAAAAGGCTAAAAAATCCGTTTGGTACCCGGCCGGGAAAACCATTGCAGACCGTATAAATTACATGGACATGAGCGGTAACAAGCAAGCTAGTCTGCGGAAAAGCTACGAAGAGGGCGCAAAGCGGAGAAGAACGAACCAGGACGGCAGAGTCGCCAAAAACACCCAGAAAGCTACCGAAAAGGGCGCAAAGGCGTCCACCGATGGTTGGAGCTGGTTGAAACGTGTTGGCGTGTCTGCCTCCGCCGTAGCGAAAGGTACGAGCGCCAAGATCAAGACGGTATCGACTATCAATCAGAGCGGTAAAAACACCCAAACCGTTGGCGTCAAACTGGCACAAGACGGTTGGGGATCCGTTGGTGACTGGGTGCAAGAGCACATCGGCAGCCCTGTTGCCAAAGCGGTCGGCCTTGGTCGAGACAAATGGGAGTATGTCAGCAGCTGGGTCGGCGAACGACTGGGCGGCGGCGTTAGTAAAGTGATCGGCCTTGGACAGGACGGATGGAGCTCTGTCAGCGGATGGGTTAAAGAGCATTTTGGCGGCGGCGTAAGCAAAGGAATCGGATTGCTCAAAGACGGTTGGAGTTCTGTAAAAGATTGGGTCAACGACCGCACCGGCGGCGGCGTAAGCAAGTTGGTCAGCCTGGCAAAAAACGGATGGAGCTCTGTTTCCTCCTGGGTTAGCAATTCCCGGACAAGGGTCAGTGCTAGGGTCAGTTTGGTCAAATGGGGATGGCGGACGCTTTCTGGGTTCATCGGCTCGTTCACAAAACGAATTGGGCTAAAACTGACCTGGTATAACGTCAGCGGCTGGAGAGCTGCGGTAGCAAAAGTGCTGTTTGGCAAATCCCAGTGGCCTAGCCTTAGATTCGCCGCCCGCGGCGGCGTCGTAGATGGGGCAACGCTCTTTGGGAACACCGTAGTAGGCGAAGCTGGCAAAGAAGCCATCATCCCCCTGGAGCGCAACACCGAATGGACTGGACAGGTAGCCAAGCTCCTGGCGCAGCATCTGTATGATCTGCCGCAACCCCCCGCTCCGTCTATGTATAGCGCTGACAACGCAATCAGCGGCTCCGACATGGCTGAGCTGGTCGCTCTCCTGCGGGCGATCCGCGCTGATGTGGCCGCAGTGCGGCAGAGCAGCGGCGGGAGCGTCACGGTCAACACCAACCTGGACGGTCGTACCATCGCACGGAGCACCATTGACTACATCAACGGCCAGGCCAAAGCCACCGGCGTCAACCCGCTGGCTGCTTATATGTGAGGAGGCGGCAGTATGGCAAATATCACGGTCAGTGAGCTGTATATCAACAGCAAGCAAATGCCGACTCCGGCGGCAGAGGGCGTGACCATTACCCGGGAGAAAATCTGGTCGGAAGACACCGGACGAACGGCGGACGGCGGCATGACAGGCACCATCATCGCCATCAAAACGAAAATGTCCATCCGCTGGGCACTGTTGACACCGGCGCAGGTGGCCACTATCGAGGCAGCTGTCTCCGATGGTGGCCACCCCTTTGTGCCGGTGAAATTCACCGATGCCACCGGCGCAACGGTGACCAAGACCATGTATTTCGGCACGCCCACCTATACGGTCTACTCCTGGGCGAATGGCTACCAGTACATCAAAGATGTGTCGGTGGATGCAATCGAAAAGTGAGGTGACAGATTATGTATAACACAACAACAGCCCTAGCCGCTGCCCTGGCAACGCAGAAGCTATACACCAAGGTAGTGTACGGGTCTACGACCATCGGGGCGGAGCAGGTCAAAAAGTGCGTTTATTCCGGCTCTTTTGGCGGGGTGGATACGGTGACCATTGGAGGCGTGACGGCGGCCATGGTCACGCTGACGCTGTCCGGGGCGCACAATCTGAGGGATAAGACCATTGCGGTCTCCGTGGGCGCGGACGTGAGCGGAACCGTCCAGTATGTTCCGCTGGGCACCTTTGTGGTGGCCACCTGCAAACAAGTCGATGACGCCACAACGGTCACCGCCTACGACGCTGCCTATTACGCCCTGGGCGGCACCTATACGCCTACCGTGTCCTCTGGCGCTACTGTGGCGGCAGTGCTGTCCGATGTGGCTACCCAGTGCGGTCTGACCTTGGCCACGCTGCCTGCGGCGGCGTCCACGACCAACGTGGTGGGCGACCTGACTGGCAAGACCTGCCGGGACATGGTGGGTTATCTGGCGGCGCTGGTGGGCTGTAACGCGCTCATCGACCGAGACGGCAAACTAGCCTTGCGCTGGTTTGCTGACAGTGGCCAGAGCTATAGCCCCAGCGACTACTACAACGCTGGTCTGTCCATTGACGGCACATCCACCCTGGCCTGTATCCGGGCGGAGGTGGAGACGACCACCACGGACGCCGACGGCAACACGTCCGTTACCACCAACGCATACACCGCAGGCGGCACAGGCGTGGGAATCTCCATCCAGAACCCGTACATGACCCAGGTCATCCTGGACGCCGTGTGGGCGTCCATCGGCGGGCTGGCTTATACCGTCGGCAGCTGCGACATCTTCCACGGGCTGCTGACCGAGCCCGGCGACCTGGTGACCATCACGGACAAGGCAGGCGTGGCGCACACGCTGGCGGTTATGTCGCTGGAACTGTCCATTGACGGCGGCTGCAAGACCACCCTGCGGGCGACCGGCGAGAGTACCACGGATGCCGGAGCGGCCATGCAGGGCAGCCTTGGTGGCAAGGTCAGTCAGCTGGTGGTGGACTTGGCCAAGGTAAAACAGCTTATTATCGAGGATGTCAACGGCGTGACGAAGATTTATGGCGGGCGTATTGACACAAAGAGCCTGTTTGCTCAGGACATCACCGCCACGGGTACCATTACAGGCGCCCAGCTCATCGGTGCGATTTTGAGCGGCGGCGCAATCAACATTGAAGGCGCGTTTCAGGGATACACGGGCACCGAAAAAGGATACCTGAAAACAGAAGACAATGGGGGCGGGATACCTCATCTGATTTTGGGGATGGGGAGCGCCAGCATCACCCTTGAACCGAACGGGATGAGTGATGTTGTCATTGACGGGTCGGACATCTATATCGGCGCACCAGGAAAAACAAGCTCGACCAGTGTCTATGATCTTTACATCAACGGAGAGCTGTCTGGGGATGCGAAATACAACACTTATGATAGCTTTGCTGGGAGCATTACATCGGCTGGGAGCATTACAGTAACCAAAAAGTTTGGTATGTGCTTTATCAATGGGAGTGTGACGCTCAGTGCGGCTGTGAGCGGGTGGGTAACCATCCTAGACAGCAACAAAGTGCCAGGAGCCGAAAATGGCGAAGCCATCATCATGACCCTGCCATCCTGGAAGGCTCCCACTACCAATCCTGCCAGACTGCGGATCCCTGCTGACGGCGGGTTGCAGATCACTAGAGGCTCGGCCAATGCGTTTTGGATTAACGTGGCCTATCCCATCAACTAAGGAAACCATATGGAAAGTATCATTGTAGCGCTGATCACCGGCGGCCTGTCACTGATCGGCGTCATCATCACCAGCCGGAGCAGCGGGAAGAAATTGCAGCAGCAATTGGAAATCGCCCAGGCTGTCACGGATACCAAAATTGTAGAGCTGACCCGCGAGGTCAGAGACCACAATAATTTTGCAAAACGTGTGCCGGTGTTGGAGGAAAAGATGAAAGTCGCCAACCACCGTATTGACGACCTAGAACATAGAAAGGAAGATCATCATGAAGGATAAAACGATGAAAGAATGGTTGTATCGAGCAGGACGCACGGCCTTGCAGGCAGCAGCGGGTGCTGTTGCCGCCAACCTGGTGGCCTGGGTCGGCGGTGTGACCGACATTGCTAGCCTGCGGACGGTGGCGATCAGCGCGGGGAGCGTGATCGTGTCTGCAGTGCTGGCGGCGATCATGAACATGGACAAAAACGAGGAATAATACGCACGTGCGTAAGTGCTTGCAGAATTGCGAGCGACAAAGACAAAATCAAGGGTACGCAGGTGGATTTGGACGCTATTTGGCCGGTTAGTCCTGATTTGCGTACTTTAAATTTGGTAAAATACAGTAAACAACCGAAAGGAGAACCAAAATGACTAACGCAGAATTTATGGCATTGGCGAAGAAGTTTGTAGCGGATTACACCAACGAGCATATGGACAAAAGTGACAAGAAGCAAATCGACCCGGAAGATGTGTACATTGTGTGGATGTGCAAAACACTCCAAAATAGCAAGGCTCTGTTAAGCACTCCGCTGACGGATGGGATGTATTACGAAGCAACGTATAACGGTGATAAGCACGAGCTGTATTTGGACGCATACAAGAAATTTGAAAATCGGTGCTATCCTACGGAATAAAAGTCGAAATCAAATTGTTGGAATGGAGATAAAAAATGAACTTGAACAAGAAAGATGGAATGGCATTTAGAGAAGCGTGGTTTGCAATGCTCAACGGCGAAAAAGTGAAATTGCCCTCTTGGTTGGGCTACTGGGCATTTGAGGACAACACCATCATGATGCACTGCCGGGATGGAAGAGTGATTGATATCCGCTCCACAGAAAATGTTGTTTATACGATGAGCAATGTCGCATCTAACGATTGGATGATCGTAAATGAATAATCCGGAGGTGGCATAAAATGGTCACAATCAAGCCAGCAAATGACGAGGTGGTATAAATGACATTAAAAGGCATCGACGTATCCGAGCACCAGGGCGTGATTGACTGGACAAAGGTGGCCAAGGATGGCGTGCAGTTTGCCGTCATCCGGGCGGGCTACGGTCGGGAGTTGAGCCAGAAGGACAAGTACTTTGAGCGCAATTACGCCGGAGCGAAAGCTGCCGGTATCAAGGTTGGCGCCTACTGGTACAGCTACGCCGACAGCGTGAAGCGGGCGGAGGAGGAAGCCAAGACCTGCCTAAAAGTGCTGGAGGGCAAGCGCTTCGAGCTGCCCATCTTCTTCGACCAAGAGTATGAAAAATCCATCCTGGCCTTGAGTAACAAGACACGGACGGACATTGTGTTGAAGTTTTTGGAGACGGTCAAAGGAGCTGGCCGCAAGGTCGGCCTGTATAGCTCCACCAACTTTATCACGACCAAGCTCCAAGCTGACCGGCTGACCGCCTATCCGCTCTGGCTGGCTGAATACGGCTCCAAACTCCACTACACTGGCAAGGTCTGGGCGTGGCAGTACACCAGCAAGGGCAGAGTGGCAGGCATCAAGGGCAACGTGGACTGCAATCACGGGTATTTTGCGCAGCCCCAGACTGGCAACACCGACCTGCTCCGCAAGGGGGACAAGGGCGATGACGTCAAGCTGCTCCAACACCGGCTGAACATCCTGGGCTGGCAGCTCACCGAGGACGGCATCTGGGGCGTCCAGACGGACTCCGCCGTGAGAGGTTACCAGTATCGTGCCGGTCTGACCGTGGACGGCATTGTAGGAGCAAAAACCAGGGCGGCGCTCATTCGGGATGCAATCCTGGCCAGAGCCGCCGAAATGGGTGCGTACATGGTCAAGCACAAGTGGCACTACCAGGATAAGACCTACCGAGCCAAGTCCACCTTTGACGCAACTCGGAAGCTGGAACACCCTGGCTCTAGCTGCTCTCATTTTGTCAGCTGGGTGCTCCAGGACGTCGGCTTGCTGACAGCTGGCAAGCGTATCAGCCACGACAACGGCAAGGTCACCGGCACCGGCAACCTGCTGGGCTGTCAGGTCATCCAGGCAGGGGGCAAGCCCTGGGACAAGCTGGACGACCTGCGGCCGGGGGACGTGTGCGTGTGGGATAGTAACCTGGCGATCTACGCCGGTAACGGCAAGTGGTATGACGCAGGTGGGCCGTTCCGGTCGAATACCAAGGATGGGCGCTACACCGACATCGGCCCCATCGCGCCGTACTACGACCGGACGAAGCCGGTCTACTATCTCGTGAGAGCGAAGGTATAAATAGAACGAAACAAAGCGCCTGGAGCATTGCTCCAGGCGCTTTTGTCGTATAAGATTCAATCAATAATGGTCGCTTTCGCAAAGTGCTTCCAATTCAGCCGTTGTCCGCAGCGATCGCAAAAGGATAGGTATTCCCGGGGCAGCGTCGTGTTGCAGCGGGGGCAAATCGGGTAAGCATAAATGCCGTTGCGTCCAGAATAACGCCGGAGAGAGACGACAGACATCGGGATGCGATAGGAAGCAGCGATGCGGAAATCTACAAAAATTCCTTCATCTTTCACGGGCTTCGCCACCTTCCCAAAGCGTGAGCATTTCTCCCAGCAACTCTGTAAATCGGCGGCGTTGGTCGGCGGATAGACCGGATAACAATTTCAAGCTGTCGAGCAGGGTCATCAAAACGTCGAACTGTCCGGACGGGAGCGTCCCGGAAACTAGAGCAACAGAGGGAATACCCAGTCGCTCAGCCAGGTGTTCCACCGTCGCCAAGGTGGGGTTCCCGTTTCCCGCCAAGTATTCTTGCAGAGCGGAACGGGAGATCTCCAGGTCTTCAGACAGTTCGGTCAGAGATTGTCCTCGTTTTTCTTTTAATGCGTGAATGACTGCGGCTATATTTTCTTGTATCTCCACAAAATCACTCCCTTTCTTTTATGATAAGGAGAAATATTATACAGATACAGAGTGATATATCGGCAAAACGCACCGTTATTTTGGTACGTTTTGCATGGGATGAAATAGTTGTGGGGAGATGTCGCGGGAGGCGCTCCTGAAATGATGTAATAGACAGCAAAAGCCTGGGGTATCCACCCCGGGCGCTTTATTCTAACGTTTATTTAACGTTTATTGCGGTGAAAACGCGGCGAATCGTGCGCATGCGCACAAAACGATAAAACACCGAAAACTGTTGCGGCGCAACGCATTCCTCCGCTCTGCGAACGCACACAAAACATAATGCGCAGTTTTCGTAATCAGCAGGTCGCCGGTTCAAATCCGGCCAGTAGCTCCACAAAAAACCG
>ERZ1034984.1043-NODE-1043-length-28305-cov-9.705133_pt1 | contig 28305 bp, 26 predicted proteins | sample MGYA00520589_ERZ1034984 | MGnify/ENA primary metagenome ERZ1034984 (study PRJEB33766, sample SAMN09781790) | gut metagenome | biome: gut microbiome | host: Homo sapiens | place: Madagascar | study: EMG produced TPA metagenomics assembly of the PRJNA485056 data... | reverse complement strand
TTTTTATTCCGGCAAGCTGTCTCTGACACATAACGCCCCCCATCCAATCTGCGGATTGGGATATTCTCTTAAAACAGACAAATGTCTTGCCCCGCGCAGAAAATAAGCCTTTATTTTTTCTCCGTAAAGAAATGCATCATTTCCATTTGCAATTCCCCATTGCATCAAAAGTGCTGCACTTCCGGTTACAAAAGGTGTTGCCATAGAGGTTCCACTGCGCACCACATAGCCCCCTCCCGGTGCCGTAGAAAGAATATTTACTCCCGGTGCCGCTAAGTCTGGTTTCACCTCATTGGTCTGTCTGGTAAATCCCCGACCGGAAAAATCCGCCAACTGGTCGTTTCTGGAGTCATATGCTCCCACGGAAATCACCTTGGCTGCTGTAGAAGGAATCGTAAGAGTAGTTTCCTCCACCGGATTTAAAAATCCGGTTCCTTCATTTAATACAGACTGCCCCGGCATCCACATATCGTAATTCCCGCGCACAATTTTTCTCGGTACTAATATAATTATCCAAATTCCTGCATCCATATAGGTCTTAACAGGAATAAAATCAATATAAATCTCCTGATAGGGACTATAAGGACTTGGTTCCCCATAATACACAAGCAGTTCTGTCTGTCCTAACACAAACCGCTGTGGACCTTGTATTTTTTGAATAGGGCCGACTGTCTGCCCGGAAGGACCGGAAACAGAAATATCATATTCATCCACATAGGACTTCCAAATCTGCAAATTCATCACGGTTTCGTAATTACTAATAGCAAATTCTACTTCTCTTTCTATTCCCTGCTGAAGGTAACCGGAAGCGTGCCCTCTTGCAGCTCCTTCATTTCCGGTTCCTATGGATATACTGGTTTTCCAGTAATTAGACATATCATTAATATAACTTTCTAACAGTGCTGTTCCGCTATGGGCTCCATAGCTATTTCCAAAGCTGATATTTACTGCCATTGGCATTTGCAGTTCTAACGCCTTTTTCACTACATAATCAAGTGCTCGCATCAATTGTGTTGTTCTGGGAAATCCATTGGGTTCTGCTGTTCCTAATTTCACAACTAATAACGGGCTTTCATACGCTACTCCTCGATTCACTCCATTAGAGGCTCTTCCATTTCCTGCTGCAATTCCCGCCACATGGGTACCATGCCCGGAAATATCCCGACTGGGTACAATCCGAAAACGTTCCTGTTCTGTTGGAGCTAATAGTGCCTGATTGATTTCTTCTGCAGTATATTCTCTATCTAGCGTTTCATCATAGAGTGCTAAAATCCGTGTACTGCCATCTGCATTTCGAAAATCCGGGTGACTGTAATCAATGCCGGAGTCTAAGATTGCTACTATCACCCCTTTTCCGGTTAGTCCGAATCTTGAGGTCTGTACGGCATTAATGCAGGAAACGCTTTTTCCCTGATTGACTGCAAAAAACAATCGTTTTGGCTTTTCCACAAATTCTACTTCCGGTGCGGCTGCCACAAGGTTCATGGCATCCTCCGGCACATTTAAAATGGCATATTCATTCATCAGCTCGATTACTCGAATTCTTGCGTCCTGCTCTTGCAATCTTTTGATATCTCCGGAGTATTTTACAATAATTTCCCAGCGATTTTCCTCCGGCTCATACCCCACACCAAGTTGAACTGACTTTTCCCGTTCTCTTTCTGTGGCATCCAGAGCAAGATTTAACAAATTTTCAAATTTAGGGCTATTCATATATCATTCCCGTATCTTTTCTTATTATCATATATTCTACAACAAACTAAGATATGCGAATGCTTTGAACTCTATCGTCCTTAATCCTCCCCCTTGTAACTTGTAAGTTTCCACTCATTTTTTTCATTCATCTGATACATATCCTTAACTCTGCCATTTTCTATCTGAAGTACATAGTTACAACAGGCATAAATAAGTTCTATGTCATGGGTAATCAAAAAGATGGTTTTCCCCTTTTCCTGTAGACTTTTTATACAATCTGCCACCTGCTGCATATGAAAATAATCTAATCCACTGGTAGGCTCATCAAAAATAATATAGTTTCTTAAACTTACCATTGCACTTGCCACTGCTACTCGTTGCTTCTGTCCACCGGACAGTGACATAGGATGTTGTTTTCTATAATCGTATAAGTCAAATTCCTTCAATACTTCCTCTAATAAATTCTCATTTTGTTCTTCCATACTGAGGATTATTTCTTCCTCAACGCTCTCTGTAAAAAGCTGGCGATTTACATCCTGCATTACAAGAAAAGAACGATTCAGTCTGTTTTTTGCCTTAAGCTTCTCATTCTCATCCTCCAACACCCCTTTCGCCTTTTTTTCCAAGCCACAAAGGCATCTGACAAATGTAGATTTTCCTGCACCGTTTCTGCCAATGATTGCAATCACAGAAGCCTTTGGTATGGACAACTCCTCAATGGACAAACTCTGTTTCTTTGCCCCCTTATATTGAAAGAAAAAGTCCTTTATTTTCATAAATGACGATGCTTTTTTATTATTTTGAATCTCCAGATGATGATAGGAAAGATTTCTAAGTCCCATAGCCATGAGCTCCTTGGGCAACAATTTTTGAATTTCCCCCTGCTGAAACTCTCTAACGATTCTACCCTTTTTCATATAAATAAACCTGTCCGCTATATCCTGAATATACTGTAATCTGTGCTCAGCAATTACAATCGTCTTCCCTTTCTGCTTCCAGTATTGAATCATCTTTTTTAACTCAGCAATTGCATACATATCAAGATTCGAGGATGGCTCGTCCAAAACAATGATGGGATTATCCGTCACAGATACACTGGCACAGGCAATTTTTTGTTTTTCTCCACCTGAAAGCTGAAACATGGTTCTATCCAGTAAATGCTCAAATTTCAGTTCGTGACTTTTCTCCTCAATTCGTCTTAAAATCTCATTCTTATCAAACTTTAGATTTTCAGCACCAAATGCCAATTCACTTTTAACATCTACGCAAAAAAACTGACTTCTTGGATTTTGAAAGACTGTGCTTACCCTGCATCCTATATCATAAATATTTCCTTCCTGTGTTGAGCGTCCTAAAACCTTTATGGTTCCTTCTAACTGCCCTCCATAGTAAAATGGAATCAGACCATTGATAAGACGAATAATCGTAGATTTTCCGCAACCTGACTCACCACATAACACTACAACTTCTCCTTCCTTAATCTGCAAATTTACATGATTTACGGAAGCACTGGAATCCTCTTTATAATGAAAGGAAACATCCTTTATATCTATCACTTTTTCATTCATTTTAAATCACTCCTCCCAGCTCCAGAAAATACAGCACAATAAACGCCAGTCCTACTGCAAATAATATGTAATCCACAACTCCAAATCCACACCGGGATATATTTGTTCTGCTATCCTCACGTCCAAGGCATCTGGTTAAGGCTGAAGCCGATAAATCTTCCCCAATATTTACTACCGATATCATTAGTGGTACCAGTCTGTATTCCAGTATCTCTACAGGCTTGGAGAAAAAGTATGAAAATCCCAGTTTTCTCATTCGCATCGCATCACTGATTCCCTCTGCTTCCTCCTTCACGGTAGGAAAAAAACGAAACATTACCGAAACAGGAATAATTACTTTTGGGGATATATGCATTCGCTCCATAGCCGCAACGAATTCGTTTACTCTTGTACTGCAAAAGAAATAAACTCCTAACATTCCTCCCGGTACAAACTTGGTACCCATGGATGACAAAAATCCTAATAGCATCATTAAAAATCCACCGGTATATCGAAGTACATACAAAATGATTATATAACTGGTAAGATATACTGTCAGATATCCCCATGCAAACTTATACCGCCTGGCTGTCAGAAGCATAACAAACGGTAAAAACCCAATTATAATTCTCAGGTATGCCAAAAGGACACCTGAACTGGTGTTTAGCAGGACGATATTCATCGCCAGTAATAAAAATAACTTTATTCTCGGATCAACATACAGCTCTCGCTTCTCCATGGTTTTTCATTTCCTTTCTTTTTGCATTTTCAATAAAGCGAAGTATATCTCCTGCTTTTCTATCTCTGTGGCATTACAATCTACGCAATGCCTGCCTTTTCAAAGTGTTTCTTTAAAACTATTTTTCCAAGCCATGCACCCAAAAAACCACCTACAATTGCCAGTACAACGATTACCAGAATCATATAGTTTGGAGTAAGAGACATCACTGAATTTATGTATGCATCTGTTCCTCCATTTTCTCTATAATTTGCAAAAAAAGTATCTCTCATTATCCACATCGGAAGCATTGTTCCAATTGTCCAAAGATTAAATACACAATAGCCCAACACATTTTTGGTCCAATTCTTGTAACTTCCAGACTTCATTATGGAATCCCCAAGCATTCCAAATACAAATCCAAACAAAATTGACATCCACGTCTGTCCCACAAGAAATGTCAAAAGACCGGTAATCACTCCCATAAGTGTAACCGCACCAAACTTCTGCTCCTTGATGACAAATAATACAAATGGAATTCCACCGAGAATCCCTGAAACAAGCGGCAAAATAACCACGAACACCGGAATATAACCAAGAATACCCGAAATCGTAAACATAATAAAATAAATAACACTAAACAAACCTACATTAATCAAATCTTTTACACTTAATTTCATTTTTTTCTCCTGTCTTAAGTAATATTACTGTTTTCCCAATTTCCAACCAATAGCTTCTTTTCTGCCATTTATGAAGTCTGCATAAATGCCTTTCTCCTTGATAAGCTCGTCATGTTTTCCTTCCTGCGCAATCTTACCATTATTTAATACCAAAATTTTTTCCGCATTTCTAACAGTTTTCAGACGATGTGCAATCATGATAACTGTCTTATCTTTGGTTAATTCCTCGATAGCTTTTTGCAATCTATCTTCATTTTCCGGGTCTACATTGGCTGTTGCTTCATCAAAAATAACAATTTGCGCATCTTTAATAAGTGCTCGCGCAATGGAAATCCTTTGTTTTTCCCCGCCCGAAAGAGATGCTCCGCCTTCGCCGATTTTTGTATCATAGCCTTCCGGAAGATTCATAATAAATTCATGGCAGCAAGCCCTCTTTGCCGCTTCCACTACTTCCTCATGTGTGGCCTGTGGCTTACCGAATTTAATGTTATTTTCTATTGTGTCTGCAAAAAGATACACATTCTGAAATACCATGCTCACATTTTTCATCAGACTATTAAGTGTGTAGTCTTTTACATTTACCCCACCAATTGAGACTGCTCCTGCATCTACATCCCAAAATCTTGATATTAAACTGCAAAGAGTTGTTTTTCCGGAACCCGACGGTCCCACAATAGCTGTCATTCTTTTTTCCGGAATGGTAAAACTTACATTATTTAATATCTTCTTTTTTTCATAAGCAAAACTTACATTTTCAAATTTAATTTCAGTTGTACGGGGAACAATATCTTTTCCGCCTTCATCCATTACCGGAACATCATTAATCTTATTTGCCTTGTCAATGGAGTGTTCTGCAATTCGCATATTCGCCACACAACTACCGGCTACCTTAAGCTGCTCATACACCATAAACGAACAAACAACCATAATCAAACTGTTTGTAAGTTCCATACTTCCATTTATGTAAAAACTGATTGCACCAAACATCAGCCCCACTCCAAACACATAAAGAACAAGTTGTTGTAATGCTACATATGGTGTCATTGCTTTCTCAAGCTTTTCATTTTTCTTGAAACTCTCTTCAATGGCTCTGTCAACCTTTTTATCCAGGTTGTTATCCAAATCAAATGCTTTTACAACACTCATTCCCTGAATCGTCTCAAGCACTGTTTCCACAAGTGTTGCCTGTGCCTCCTGACGAGCCGGTACCCCTTCTCTGGATTTCTTCTCCATAGCTGATGTTACAAGAAGAAAAATCACAATTCCCGCTAATGTAATTACTCCCATTCTCCAATCGAAAAGCAATATAAACAGTGCAAATACAAGAGAGTTTAAAAAACCTCCAAGGGTTGTCACTAACACAACCGGCACAGCACTTTCCACATCATTCAAAATGGTTGTTTCTATTGCTGTTATCTGTCCCAGGCTATTTTGATTAAAATATCCCATTGGAACGCTCTTTAATTTTTCTCCAATAGCAATTCTCTTATCTGCCACCATGAAATAACCTGCATGTGTTCGCTGTAACTGGGAAAAATATTGGGTAATAATTTTCCCCACAATACTAACAACCATAATCGCAAATGCTGTCCATGCGGTCCTTTGACTTACTGAATTTTCAACTATTGCTTTTAATACAACATACAAAGCCGTAACAAGAAGCGCATTGAATATCGCATTCAAAAAACCAATAACCATAGACTTTTGCAAATTACTTTTTTCTTTTATGGAAAAACTCCAAATTTTCTTAAAAACATTAATCATACTTATTCACCATCCTTTGCACCGATGTGAGCCTTCCACATCTGACTATACAATTCTGATTTTTCAAGCAATTCTGCATGGGTACCCTGTGCATGAATCTTTCCATCTTTCACTACCACAATATTATCGGAATCGATGATTGTGGAAAGACGATGTGCAATCACAATCAATGTTTTTCCTCGAACCAGTTTTGAAACAGCTTCCTGAATCAGTGCTTCATTCTCCGGATCTGTATAAGCTGTTGCTTCATCCAAAATAACAATCGGCGCATTTCTAAGCATCGCTCTTGCAATAGCAATTCGCTGTCTTTCCCCACCGGAAAGATGTCCCCCGGCAGTTCCCACTACGGTATCATATCCTTTTTCCAGTTTTCTGATAAATTCATCGCAACCGGCTGCCTTTGCAACTTCTTCAACCTCTTGGTCCGTTGCATCAGAACGTCCCATACGAATATTATTTCTAACTGTATCATCAAAAAGATAATTGTCTTGGGCAACATAAGCAATTGCATTTGCAATATCACTTTGAGAAAGTTCCTTGATATTTTTGCCACCAATGGTAATTTCTCCTCCACCCACATCCCAGAAGCCTGCAATCAGCTTTGAAATCGTTGATTTTCCACTACCTGAAGGTCCAACCAAAGCAGTTACCGTACCTGCCGGAATCTCAAGATTGACACCCTTTAGAACCTCTTTTTCATCATTATAACGGAATGTAACATTCTTCAAAGAAATATCCGTTCCATTTAGCCCGGCGGACTCCTTCGGACGAACTAGTTCCGGGCCATCTAATATGTCACTAATCACCCCAACCACTGTTCCCATTGCAGCTATACTATCTACAAAATTACTTGCCGCAAGAATCGGTCCGATAATACTCATAGAAATAATCATAATCGTAACAAATGTTTCCGATGTCAATGTACCATTCATATAAAAAATACAGCCAATTGGTAATACGGTTAATAACGTAGACGGACATATTGCCGTATATGCGGACATCGGCCATTGACAGCTCTTCATCCAATTGTAATAAAAGGATGCATTATCCACTACCGCGTCTTCGTACTTTTTGTACGAACTTGAACTTTGATTGAAAGCCTTAATTACTTCAATTCCATTTACATATTCCACAACTGTATCATTCATATGCTTATTAATACGAACAGACTCTTTATACTTTGCAGGATATGTTTTACTCATAATTGCAACAAAACACATTCCAAACGGAAATACTACCAAAGTAAGGAGTGCCATTCTCCAATCCAACACGAACAAATAAACCAATAAACAAAGTGGAATCAGAATGTTTGCCGTCATTTCCGGAACTAAATGTGCAAGGGTTGTTTCCAAGCCCTCTACTCTGTCTACAATAGTATCTTTCATCTGACCTGATGGGGTTTCAAGAAGAGTCCCCATGGGCATTTTAGATAACTTTGAAATCATTTTTAAACGGATGGATTTTAAAGTTTTATAGGTTGCACTGTGGGAAATTGTTGTTGATGCATTGGCAAATATCACCTTAAGAATATACGCAACTAATGCAATTCCACATAGTGTTCCATAGTAACTAACATCTGTATTTCCATTTATCAAAGCAACAATAACCTTTGCTCCTACAAAATACGGGACCACCCCCGCCACTACACCAATAATGGCAAAGATAACGGATTCTATAAACTTACTTTTAGAATCTGATGCTAATCCAAATAGTACTGCTACTGGATTCTGTTTCTTTTGGTTCATTTTTTCCTCCTTTTGTTAGTTTGCACTAACTCGTTTTTATTGTTTTTATGCACTAGGACGAAAGTTTCTATTGCATAAAATAAGCCGATAATCTGCAATCTCTTTCATTTGCAAATTATCGGCTCTATGGCATTACACCTGGCTCTACTGATAATTTAATATTCTTGTTTTCAACATCCACCAAACATTCACATTTACATTTTGGACAAAATATGGGGAAATACTTTAATATCGTTTCCTGCCTGATTTTTGTCCGCGTCCTGCACTTGCACTTTGGACAATGTATCCAACCATTCTGGTCTACACAGAAATCACTCGCTTTCTGCATTCCTTACGCCTTCCTCCCTATAATATTTTTAAAAGTATTCCTTCCAACCATTGTTATAAAATCTTCTCAATTCATTAATGTAAATTTCAGCTTCATCTCTTGGCATATCATGTATTACTACTTCAAAAAGTCCGGAATAAAATGCACTGGAAACAACATGCAAAAAACCATCTGTAATTCTTCCTTGTGCATATGCTTTACTTTTTGTATTTTTCAGAAAATTCCTTGTGCACTCCATATCAATTTCTACCACACTTTCTAAAAAATCATGATAAAGCGTATTGGGAGAACAATTTACCAACAATTTAAATTCATCAAAATTATCGTATATAATATCAATCAATCCCGGAAAACCACTATCCGAATATTCCTTTTGTTGTTCCTTTTGTTCTTTATTGGTTAGAGACTTAAATCCATTTAATGCCTGATATATGTAATCTCGCATCGCATAAACTGCCGGTTCTACAAGGTGTTGAAACAACCCTTCCTTGTCAGAATATCTTGTATAAATAGTACTCGTACTAACCCCTGCATTTTGAGCTATGATACGCAATGAAGCATCATTAAATCCTTTTTCTAAAAATTCATTTCGGGCATGATGTAAAATTGCTTCATCAAACCCTTCCACGCGATTTGCCATTTCACCCTCCTTTGAAAACGTTGTTTTTAAAACGCTGTTTTTAAAACACTGTTTTAATATAGTGCAAGAAATACCTTCTGTCAATACGCGAAAATGATTTATTTTATCAAAATTGCTTTTTCGCGCCCGAACGGTGTCGCTTGCGACTAATTTCAACTCCGCGAGGTACGCATCCTTAGCGGAGCATTTTTTATGCAATAGTGCGCAAGTTCTGATTGCATAAAAAAGTTCTGAAACGTACATCCATCCTGTTAGGAACTTTGAACGTTTCAGAACTCATATATTTTAACAACTAATTAATTTATATAGTATCACTTATGTTTTGTTTGATTACCACTATATTATCTCTTGTAACCGTTGAAATTCTTCCTCTATATCCTGTGCCGTATGCGCCAGAACTCGAATACACACTCCCGCTGCCGGCTGGGTTTTCGCTAACACAACTTCTCCCTGAGGCTCATAGGAAAGTAACTTTTCCTGTTTTTCTTTCTCGCCATAGTAATAGAACGTTCCCTGATGAGTATACCCATCAAAAAACACCATTTTTTCCACATCCATTTGTTGCGGATTCAAGTAACAATGGTCTAACCAAACCGGCCTTTCCTCTTCCATCACACAGATGCGGTTGCGATAACGGGAAAATGCAAATCGTTCTCCCATTCCCACGCGACCTGCGGCTAAAATGTCTGTGTATACAAATTCACTTTCCCGCTCTAAATGCACCGTCATATCTCCCTGAAAACTACTTTCTGCAAAGGGAATGACCGCCTTAGGGCAATAATAAAGAGACGCATTTTTTTCCAGATATATTTCTATCTGTTTGGATGCGTTTCCTTCTCCAGTATTAAATATTTTACTATAAGACTGCTCGGTAATCTCTGTCTTGGTATTCTCTTTACAGGTTATCTCATACTGAAAACAATCTCCCTGCAAAATTCCGGCAGATGCCATCATAAGCACCACTCTTAATCGTTCCTGTCTTGTATTTGGAATTCCCAATTTTAGAGGACTGGTAAAATAACTATGGGTAACTGCGGTTTTTCCATGATTATTTTCAATTTGAAGTTCTAATTTTGTTTCCATAGGTAATATTTCCTTTTATATGCCTTCAAACAACACGTTTTTCTTAATCCATTCTATTACGGTATCGATACTGTTTCCTTCCATCAGGTTGGTAAACAAATAGTCTTTTCCTTTGCGCATTCGGTTAGAATCCTGATCCATTACTTCCAGACTTGCTCCTACCATCGGTGCCAAATCTGTCTTATTAATCACTAAAAGATCAGAACGGGTAACACCCGGGCCTCCCTTTCTTGGAATTTTTTCTCCCTGCGCCACATCAATGACATAAATGGTCGCATCTGCTAAATCCGGACTAAAGGTTGCAGAAAGATTATCTCCTCCACTTTCAATAAAGATAATCTGCACATCCGGGAATTTTTCTACCATTTCTTCCACTGCTTCTAAGTTCATGCTGCAATCTTCACGAATTGCTGTATGCGGACATCCACCTGTCTCCACACCCATAATACGTTCTGGTGGAAGTGCAGAATTCTTAATTAAAAACTCTGCGTCTTCCTTGGTATAAATATCATTGGTGATAACACAAATGGAATAATCCTCTGACATTTTTCTGGTCAGTCGCTCAATTAATGCGGTTTTTCCGGAACCTACCGGACCGCCTATTCCTATTTTTACATATGACATAATTTTTGCCCTTCCTGTTTCTTATATTTTAGGACATATACTGTCTCGAATACAAATGTTCATGCTTCATGCAGTGAAGTTCAAATGCTGTTCCCGATACACCAAGTTCCTGTACCTCCACCTGCATTGCCTGTTTTACTGCTTTTTCTAATCCATCCATATTCTGAAACAGTACACGCTGTCCTTCTAATTGGCTTAATGGTACCAGTTTTACTCCATTATTTACAATGGCAGACAACACACTATACCCATACATAGTCAGCACTTCCTCTAACTCCATTCCAATGGATGCACCGTAAAGCCCGATTGCAATGGGATGAAATCCTACCGCTTTTCTGGCTTTTATTTGTTCAAAATACCATTCTAAAGCTCCGTTTAAATCTCCCATTGCTTCCCTTGCTTTCAGGTAACGGCTACACATTTTATTACTTCCAACCCGGACTTCCCTTGCTCCTTTTATTGCATTGGTAAGCGCATCCAATTCCAGCAATTTTTCCGGCTGTTTTTCGTATTGAAAGCCAAGTGCAGCAATTCCCAAATCGTTGTATGGAAATATCTGCAAAAATCCTTCCATATATTCCTGCAACTCTTTTATACTACCGATACGTTCTTCTGCTACATAATCTTCTAATCCATTGGATAAGGTAAATGCTCCTATTGGGAAAAATGCATCTACTGACTGTAACATATATAATAAGTTCTTTTCACGCTTCATAAGCTGCTACTCTTTCTCGTGGCTATGGGTATGATGGTGTTCTTCTCCATGCTGATGGGTATGTGCATGGGCATGACAAACGGTAAAATGTTGAAACTTTTCTTCTCTTTTTTCCGGATGAAAACCAAGCTTCTCTAAATATTGAAATGTGGGTTCATCGTAAGGCACCATTACCTGATGTTCTTCAATAGAAAGGGATAGGTGTCGATTTCCTAACTCGAAGCAAAGTCGTCCCATTTCCTGCATAGTATTTACCGGGATAACAGTCAGCTCACATGGTAAAATATCTACTGCTACCACTCGATTATCGTCTGCATATAGGATATCGCCTTCATGTAAATGATTTTCTACACGAATCCCTACTTCTTCCCCGGATTCAGTGCTCTTTTTCAATAACTTTTTTTCCAATTCATACCATTCTACCCATACCTTATCCAGCTTTCTCCCATTCAACTCATAGCTTTCCAGGTTTCCAAGTATTTTTTCTACAACCATTTTCTCGTCCTTCCTTTTGCATTAAAACAGATAATACTTCTGTGTCAACGGAAGCTCTTCTGCTACTTCACAGGTGATTTTTTCTCCATCTACCCGCACTTCGTATGTCTCAGGATTTACCTGTATATCTGCAATCACATCGTTATTTTTCATATCTTTCTTTCCAATATTTCGGCAATTTTCTACCGGAAGTACCTGTCGTTGTAAAGATAATTTTTCTTTGATTCCTGCTTCATAAGCCGCTTTAGAAACAAATGTAATACAAGAAGTCTTTCGTGCAAGTCCATATGCACCAAACATATTGGTATACACTACCGGCTGTGGAGTTGGAATGGAGGCATTGGCATCTCCCATTTTAGAAGCCATGATAAATCCACCTTTGATAATCATTTCCGGTTTCACACCGAACATTGCCGGATTCCACAATACCAAATCTGCCATTTTTCCCACTTCTACTGAACCTACATATTTAGAAACACCATGGGTAATTGCCGGATTGATGGTATATTTTGCAATATATCTGCGTACACGGAAGTTATCGTTACGCTCATTATCTTCCGGTAATGTTCCTCGCTGTTTTTTCATTTTATCTGCGGTCTGCCAGGTTCTTGTGATAACTTCACCTACACGTCCCATTGCCTGTGAATCGGAACTCATCATGGAGAAAATTCCCATGTCATGCAATACATCTTCTGCTGCAATGGTTTCCGGACGGATTCTGGAATCTGCAAATGCAATATCTTCCGGCACTTTCTTATCCAAATGATGACACACCATTAACATATCCAGGTGTTCATCCAATGTATTTTTTGTAAATGGCATGGTTGGATTGGTGGAAGATGGCAATACATTTGGAAATGCTGCTGCACGAATAATATCCGGTGCATGTCCTCCTCCGGCTCCTTCCGTATGGTAAGTATGAATGGTTCTTCCTTTAAAAGCATTAATGGTATCTTCTACAAAACCTGCCTCGTTTAAAGTATCTGTGTGAATTGCTGCCTGCACATCATATTTATCACAAATGGTAAGACAATGGTCAATGGCAGCCGGAGTGGAACCCCAGTCTTCATGGAGTTTTAAGCCACAAGCTCCTGCCTCTACCTGTTCTGCTAATGTATCTAAATCTGCGGAATTTCCCTTGCCAAGATATCCTAAGTTCATTGGTAATTCCTCGGATGCTTCTAACATTTTTTCTATATTAAATCTTCCCGGTGTACAGGTGGTGGCATTGGTTCCATCCGCAGGTCCGGTTCCTCCACCTATCATGGTAGTAATTCCACTATAAAGTGCTGTTTCTACCTGTGTTGGACTGATAAAGTGAATATGCGTATCCAGCCCACCGGCGGTAACGATTAACCCTTCACCTGCAATCACTTCTGTTCCCGCACCGATGATAAGATTTTTATCTACTCCATCCATCATATCCGGATTTCCTGCTTTTCCTATTCCACATATTTTTCCGTCTTTGATACCAATGTCTGCCTTAACTATGCCCCAGTAATCTATAATCACTGCACTGGTAATCACGGTATCCGGACAATCTTCATCACGGACTTTACATGATTGTCCCATTCCATCACGCAAAGACTTTCCTCCACCAAACTTGGCTTCTTCTCCGTAAACAGCATAGTCTTTTTCTACTTCTATTATCAGTGAGGTGTCTGCCAGACGAATGCGGTCGCCTGTTGTAGCACCATACATATCTGCATATTTTGCTCTGCTCATTTTATACATTGGCTTCTACCTCCTGAAATCCTTGTTCTTTTGCCTCTTTTAAGGCTGCCTCTTTTACTTTGGCATCGTCAAATTTTCCTTCTACCAGACCATTTAGTCCATGTCCTTCTCGGTTTCCTCCGATTTCTACAAGGTTCACGCGCTTTGTCTCTCCCGGTTCAAAACGCACTGCCGTTCCGGCAGGAATATCCAAACGCATACCATAAGCACGTTCTCTTTGAAATTTTAATGCTTTATTTACTTCAAAGAAATGATAGTGTGATCCCACCTGGATTGGGCGGTCCGCAGTATTGGTCACTTGAATCTGTGCCGTATCTTTTCCTGCATTCAGCTCAATTTCTCCTTCTTCCGGTAATAACTCTCCCGGAGTTACTTTTCCATTTCCAATAATAGGATTATGTACAGTTACCAGCTTTGTTCCATCTGGGAAAGTTGCCTCTAACTGTATTTCATGTATCATTTCCGGAACACCGTCCATAACATCATCTGCGGAAAGCATCTGTGTTCCCATGCTCATGAGTTCTGTTACGCTGTGTCCATCCCTTGCTAACTCTAACAATTCGGAGCTGATATAAGCAATTGCCTCCGGATAATTCAGTTTCAGCCCCCGCTCTTTTCGTTCTTTTGCCAATGTTCCCGCAAGATGAAGCATCAACTTGTCTGTTTCTCTTGGTGTTAAATGCATGTATCTTCCTCCTTACTTTTTCTTTTTATATTTTTATATAGTTATGAGAACTGTTTATACTATATCTATAAACAGTTCTCAATGTCAATTATCCTTATGGGTTAATTCTCATACCATCCTAAAATTCCCGGAGCCATATTCATGTTAATCTGTTTTACTTCCTGATACTCTTCTAAGCCATGTGTTCCAAGCTCCCTTCCAATACCACTCATTTTATAGCCACCCCATGGAGCCTCTGAAAATGCCGGATTATAGCAGTTAATCCATGTAATTCCTGCACGAAGTTCACTGATTACACGCTGTGCTCTTGTAGCATCATTGGTAAATACCGCACCTGCAAGACCATAAATAGTATCATTTGCAAGGACAATGGCTTCTTCTTCTGTTTCAAAGGTTTGAATTGTTACTACCGGTCCAAAGATTTCTTCTTGTACAATACGCATCTCACTTGTACATTCGTCAAAAATAGTTGGGCGCACAAAATATCCTTTTGCACATTCTCCTTCTTCATAGCGATAGCCGCCACATACTAGCTTGGCACCTTCTTTTTTTCCTATTTCAATATAATTCAATACATCCTGCATATGCTTTTCAGAAACCAATGGTCCCATGTCCGGATTGTTTAACGGGTTTCCAAGAGTCATACGATTTGCTCTCTGGGAAAAACGTTTTACAAACTCATCCTTTATAGATTTTTCTATAATAATTCTAGAGCCTGCACAACATACTTCTCCCTGATTGAAAAAGATTCCAATCATTGCCCACTCTACTGCTGCATCTAAGTCTGTATCTGCAAAAATCACATTTGGAGATTTTCCGCCTAACTCTAATCCGATTTTCTTCACATTACCTGCTGCCGCACGCATAATACTCTGTCCTACTGCGGTACTTCCAGTAAATGTTACCATATCCACGTCTTTGCTTTCTGCAAGCAGATTTCCAACAGTACTTCCCGGTCCAATTACTAAGTTTACCGTTCCTTTCGGTAGTCCTGCCTTTTCAAAAATCTCAAACATTTTAATCGTAGATAATACCGTTTCTGAACTTGGTTTAAAAATAATGCTGTTTCCTGCTGCAAGTGCCGGAGCCATCTTCCATATTCCCATCAAAAACGGGAAATTCCATGGAGTTATCAATCCACACACACCTACCGGCTCATGTACTGTATAAGAATGCATTGGTCCAAAGTTGCTGTTTACTCCATAAACACCGCCCTGTGGTGTCCGAATCAATCCTGCGTAGTAACGGAAGCAATGGATTGCATCATCCACATCAGCCTCTGCCTCTCGCAATGGCTTTCCGTTGTCCATAGATTCTGTTTTGGCAATCTCTTCTAGCTCTTCTTCTATCATATCTGCAATTTTAAGAAGTACATCACTACGACTTTGGGTATCCATATCACGCCACTCTCGTGTTACATAAAAAGACTTTTTTGCAGACTGAATGGCTTTTTCTACATCTTCTATGCTATTTTCCTGTACCTCAGCAATCACTTCACCTGTTGCCGGATTGATGGATTGTAATGTTTTTCCTGAAGTTCCGTCTACCCAGCTACCGTCAATAAATGTTTTATTCTTCTTCATAGCGCCTCCTATCTACAGTGCTTTTCGATATAATTCCTCAATCTGTTTCTGTTCAAATACCACCGGATGATTTGCGATTCCTGCGGCAGATACCTTCATACAGTTTTCTGCCATCCACGGAATATCTTCTTCCTTAATTCCAAGTTCACCCAGGGTAACTGTAAGTTGCAATTTTTCCAGAAAATTCTTTATGGTTGCTACACAATCGGTTTCGTCTTTTCCGCCTAAGCATCTGGAAATTACTGCATATTTTTCCGGATTTCCTTCTATGCTTGCCTCCATTACCACCGGTGTAATTGCTGCAAGACCTTTTCCATGCGTAATATCTCTTAGACCGCTTGCCGGATGTTCCATACCATGTGGCAAGGTGACTCCTGCGGTATTAATCACCATTCCACCGATGGTACTGGCAAAGCTTACCGCATCCCAACTCTCCGGTTCACATTCTCCTTCGTAAAGAGGAATCAAATGTTTTCCAATAAGCTCCATTGCTTTTTCACACATCATATCTGTGAGTGGCTGACTGATTCGGCTGACATACGCTTCCATACAATGACACAACGCATCAAATCCAACGCTTGCTAAAATTCCTTTGGGCATCGTCATCATGCACTCCGAATCAATAATCGATGCTTTTGCAACGATTGCATTGCAACGCAGGGACTTCTTATCTCCATTTTCCGGATTAGTTAATACTGCAAATCCATTTCCTTCACTTCCGGTTCCACAGGTTGTTGGAATCAGTATAATCGGAAGTGCTTTCTCACTTTTCAGTCGATTGAAAATATAATCGTTGATGTCTCCTTCATTTACTGCCAGAAAAGCTGCTGCCTTGGCACAGTCCATGATACTTCCTCCACCAACACCGATAACAACATCACACTGTTCTTTCTTTGCCAGCTCTGCCGCTTCCTGTGCGGTAGTAGTAAGTGGATTCTGTCTTACCTGATCAAATACAACACTGTCTACCTCTGCTTTTTTTAAATATTTTATTACCCGGTCTAATAAACCTGACTTTTTCGTACTGCTTCTTCCTGTTACAATCAGTGCTTTTTTTCCATATTCCACTGCAATTGTGCCGACTTTATCCACACTTCCTCTTCCAAATATCAAGTTTACCGGTAGAAAATAATTAAATTCCATAACAGTTCCCCCTTTTATTATTTTAATGCTTCCTCTGCTTCTTTAATGGATTCTTCAAAAATAGCAAATCCTCTTTCTAACTGCTCATCGGTAATACAAAGTGGTGCAAGGAAACGAATTACATTTCCTGCGGAACCGGCATTTTCAAGCATTAATCCTTTTTGTAATGCAATCTGAATTAACTTAGCTACAAATTCAGGATATGGTTCTTTTCCTTCTTTTGTTTTTACAAATTCTATGCCTATCATTGCACCAAGACCACGCACATCTCCTACTTCTTCATAGGTTTCTTTCATACGATTAAAAGCTGCCATCGTCTTTTTGCCGATTTCCATTGCTTTTCCTGCATAGTCCTCTTTTTTCATAATTTCTAATACTTTAAGAGCAGAAGCACATGCCAAAGGATTTCCACAATAGGTTCCTCCAATAGTTCCTGCCGGTACTGCATCCATAATCTCTGCTCTTGCTGTAATAGCACTGATTGGAACTCCACCGCCCATAGACTTTGCAGTAGAAATAATATCCGGTGCTGCTCCTGCTTCTTTCCAATATTCGGAAGCAAAATATTTTCCACTTCTACAGTTACCGCACTGTACTTCATCGGCAATCAAAAGGATACCATTGTCATCACAGATTTTTCTTACTGCTTTTACCCATTCGATTGGTGCCGGGATAAATCCGCCTTCGCCCTGAATTGGCTCTACCAAAATTGCTGCCACGTCAGAAGCCGGTGCTGCTTCATCAAAAAGCTTTGTTAATTTCTGAACATAATACTCAATTGCTTCTTCTTCGGTATATCCCTTTGGTGCACGATATAGGTAAGGAAACTCTGCACGATAAATTCCGGATGGGAATGGTCCCATGCCAAGTGCATATGATTTTTTAGCTGTCAATGCCATAGTTAAGTTTGTTCTTCCATGGAATGCACCAGAAAAACAGATAATGCTATGACGACCGGTATATGCTTTTGCTACTTTAATCGCATTTTCATCTGCTTCTGCACCACTGTTTGCAAAAAAGGTCTTTTTCTTTTCCCCACGACAAGGCATCAATTCATCAAACTGTCTTGCCAACTCAATATATCCTTCGTGTGCTACCACATTGAAAATACAATGGAAATATTTTTCTGCCTGCTCTTTTACTGCTTCTACCACTTCCGGTCTGGAATAACCAATATTTAATACTCCGACACCACCGATAAAGTCTAAGAACTTATTTCCGTCTACATCTTCTAAGATAGCTCCCTCGCCTCGTTTAATACAAATTGGATATGTATAACCACATAATGCTTTTGGTAAGGCTTCATCTCTTTTTTTCAATAATGCCTCTGCCTTTGGTCCCGGTACATGATCTGTAATAATTTCTGGTAATTCTTCTCTTAACATTTTAAAACGCTTCCTTTCTATCTACTGTGCATTTATGCATACATTTTTTCATAAAGTGATTTTAATATAGCAACATCAACTTTTCTTGGATTATCCGGTGTAGAAGCATCTGTATACGCAGATTGTGCCAATGCATCAAAATCCTCTTTTTTCACATTAATTTCTACTAATTTCTGTGGCAGACCCGCCTGTGTATTAAATCTTTGAATCATTTCTACACAACATGCTGTTGCGGCTTTTTCATCCTTTGTCATATCAAAGGTTGGATCAAATGCTCTTGCCAATTCCTTCATCTTTTCTCCACACGCTTCTGCGTTAAATTCTAATACATATGGAAGAATCAATGCATTGGCAACTCCATGCGGTACATCATAAAATGCACTTAAAGGATGTGCCATAGAATGTACGATTCCAAGACCTACATTGGTAAAACTCATACCTGCCAAATACTGTGCAATGGCAAGCTGCTTTCTTACTTCATAATCTTTTGGTGTTTCTAATACTTTCAAAAAGTTCTCAGAAATAAGGCTGACTGCCTTTAACGAAAGCATTTCCGAAAAAGAAAATGCACCAAGAGATAAATAAGACTCTACTGCATGGGTTAAAGCATCCATGGCTGTTGCTGCTGTAAGTTTTAACGGCAAAGATGCCATAATTTCCGTATCTAAGATTGCTGCAACAGGAACTACTTTAGAATCCATGCAAGCCATTTTTCTTTTTTCCTTTGTATTGGTAATTACATAATCCATTGTGGTTTCTGAACCGGTGCCTGCTGTGGTTGGCAGTGCAATAATCGGTACTGCCGGATTGCTGCTTTTATCCATTCCTTCCAACGATACTACATCTGCATTTTCCGGATTATTGGCAATCACTGCTACGGCTTTTGCGGTATCAATAACAGAACCACCTCCTACTGCAATGATAAAATCGCTGTCACTCTTTTTATAAAGTTCAAGACCATAAAGCACATTTTCAATCGTTGGATTCGGCTTTACTTCGGCATCTATTTCATAAGGGGTCTGATTTTCCTTTAGGACCGCTTCTATTTTCTCAACAATTCCGCATTTTATCAGGTCTTTATCCGAAATTAAAAATGCCTTCTTGAAATGGTGTTTTGCGATTTCTGTTTTTATCTCATTTCTGGCAAACTCTCCAAAATAAGAGGTTCCCGTGTATACCATTCTGCTTATGCTCATTTTCTTCCTTCTTTCTATCCTATATAAGTACGGATTTTTCTTTTATTTGTGTTCCAAAACCTTGACGTTTTTCTTTATTTGTTATTCTTGTCAGCTCTGCAATCACATAGGATTCCTGACTGCTTTTTGCTTCTTCTAATACATTTCCAAGGCAATCTGTAATCATAGCATGTCCGGCAAATTCTACATTTCCATCTTTGCCAATACGGTTTGCTGCTATGGCAGGTACATCACCGGAAAAACTGCTTCCACACACCGCTAATTCCCATTGTCTTTCGTATGGATTTTCCCATGCTGCACTGATAATAAAAAGTTCTGCCGCTTCTAATGCATATTTTTCTGCCATTTGTGGAAATGCACTATCCCAACAAACTAAAAATCCCAGCTTTCCCACATCTGTTTCACATATCTTGCAAGCCTTTCCCGGCTGAAATATGTTTCTCTCTTCTTCAATTAAATGCATTTTGGAATATACATGCTGTACCTTTCCATTGGTATCCAGAAAGTAAAGTGCATTTTCTATTCCCGCTTCTCCGAAATACGGAGCACCTACAACTGCATTTACTTTAAGTTTCTCACAGGTTTCTGCTATTTCTTTCAAATTTCTTTCTAACTGCATCTGACTACAATCTGTGGATATTTTTTCTAACTTTTCATATCCATAAAGAATCATTTCCGGGAAAACTATTAACGTAACCGCTTCGTTTTCCCGTTTCATTCTTTTTAATATTTGAATAATATGTATGGTATTTTCTTCTACTGCTCCGGTAACACAGTCCATTTGAACTGCTGCCACATATTTTTCCATTTACTCTTCCTCTACGTCTTGGTTTGCAGAATACAGCAAGTCATTGATTCCTTTTCTTATGTTTATAAATTCCGGCGTATCCTTTAATTCCAATCTACGTTTATGAGGCAGATATACATTTACCTCTTTAATTACTTTTCCCGGTCTTGCTGACATTACATAAATCTTATCTGCCAAGAATACTGCTTCATCAATATCATGGGTAATAAATACAACGGTTGGATGTTCTTTTTCCCAAATTTCACGCATCAAAAGCTGCATCATTGACTTTGTGTGCGGGTCTAATGCTCCGAAAGGTTCATCCATCAAAAGCACTTCCGGCTTGTTTGCCAAAGCTCTTGCAATGGCAACTCTTTGCTTCATTCCACCGGACAATTCCTTTGGATATGATTTTGCAAACTTCTTTAATCCGATAATATCCAGATAGCGTTCAGCAATTTCCTGCTGTTCATCCTTTGGCAGCTTTTTCAGCTTCAAACCAAACTTAATGTTGTCCTCTACTGTCATCCAAGGGAACAATGTATAAGTCTGGAATACCATTCCTCTGTCCGGTCCCGGTCCGGTTACCTTTCTGTCATCAATAATGATATTTCCTGCCGATGGAAAATCCAATCCTGCTAACATACGAAGTAAGGTAGACTTACCACATCCGGAAGGTCCTACGATACAGACAAAATCATTATCCTGTATGTCAATAGAAACATCTTCGATTGCTTTTGTACTCTTTTTCCCTGAGGTATATATTTTATCAATATGCTCCGCAAGTATCTTACTGCTCGCTACATGGGCTTCCAGCGGAGATCCGGTTGTATCTTTTTCTATTTTCTTTCCTGCCATCTCTTATTCCTCCTTTTATTCTGCCCACGGGAACATTTTCTTAATTGCAAATGCAAACAGTCTGTCTGTAATCAATCCTAAGATTCCGATTACCAGAATTCCTGAGAAAATACTCTCGGTATGTAAGAATCTCTGTGCTTTCAAAATGGAATATCCAAGTCCTGAACTGGAAGCAACTAACTCTGCAACTGTCAAATATGTCCAGCCCCATCCAATCATCATTCGTAAGGTTAACATCATTTTTGGTGCCATTGCCGGAATCAATACCTTGGTAATCGTTGTCCATCTTGTAGTTCCAAGGGTATAACTGGAAGATAATAAATCATCCGATACACTTCTTGCATCATCTGCAATCATAAGTACCATCTGGAAGAAACATCCTAAAAATACAATGGTAATCTTAGCTCCTTCTCCAATGCCGCACCATACCATAACCAGTGGTACGAATGCTGGAACCGGCATGTAACGGATAAACTCACAAATCGGAGCAATAACTGCTTCCAATGGTCTGAAACTTCCTGCCAGAATTCCCAGTGGAACTCCTATGAGTGTTGAAATAATGAATCCCATTGTAATACGGAAAATACTATATCCCATATTTACCCAAAGAGAACCATCCATTGCACTATCTACAATATCTTTTACTACCTTTGCAGGTGATGGAAGAAACAGTTCTTTTACACTTCCACTTAAACAAAGTAATGTCCATGCTGCAAAAATTACTACAAATGTAACAATCGCTGATATTACATATCGTTTCTGTGATATATCTTTCCTTAATCGGAAATCTCCTCTATCCTTTTTCATCTTTCTATCACGCCTTTCCTTCGGTTGTATACACTGATTAAATCAATGCATCTTCTCCCTTTTCTCCAGTATGGATACGAATACTTTCTTCCACCGGAAGTACAAAAATCTTTCCGTCTCCTTCTGTTCCATGACTGTTTATAGAAAGAACAATATCTACAACAGCTTTTACTGCTTCATCCGGTACTATCATTTCAATCATTTTCTTTGCTACCAATGCATTTTCATATATCTTTTCAGCAGTTGTCATGGGATTTCCTTCGTTTGCGGTAAAACGTACCGTGGCTTTCCCTCTTCCCAGCACTTCCTTTGTACTCATTGCAAAGAAACGATTATCACTCAATGCCTGTTTTGTCTTAAAATAACAATTTGGTCTTAATATAATTACAATCTGTTTCATAAGACCACCTCCTACAATTCATTCTTTCCAGAGCTTACAGTAATTGCAGTTTCTACCGGAAGAATAAAAATCTTTCCATCTCCAAAAGCTCCTTCATCATTTGTCTTAGATGTTTTTACAATAATATCTGTTACTTTTGTTACATCTTCATCTTCTACAACCAACATCAACATTTCTTTTGGAATTTCATCATAATAAACATCATCAACTTTCAGTCCTCTCTGTTTTCCACGTCCTAAAATTCCAAATCTGGTTACTGCACGATAACCTGCTTCACATAAACTATTTAATACTTCATCACATTTTTCTGGTCTTACAACTGCTTTAATCATCTTCATAATTTTTTCTTCCTTTCTTACTCTAAATTTTCTCCTTAGCGGAGTATGATACATCATACATTTTGATACAAAAAAGACGCCAGAACACTACTGTTCTGACGTCTTCGTCATCAAATATGATTTAATTGATGTACTTATTATATTGTGAGACGTCCGTATTTACAATGGAGTTTCATCATAATGATTCTTGTGCGCTACGCACAATAATGAAATGAACAGAAGTTTTCCATCCACCTTTACACCTGTTCTGGTTCCTCCATATCCCACATCAAAAGTTTGAGTTACTCAATGATCGATTCATAAAAACTTAACGCCTCTTCCACACTTACAATATCTATAATATCCGGACTTCCGTTGTTAAGTTTCTTCCATATAGGAATGCCAACTACACCTCTAATTTTTTTAAATACATCTTCCTGCAACTGTACGATTTCCATATACATGGAAGTTACCTTATCGCTTGATATACTCTCAGGTTTTATAATTTTTCCATCATCAGATAGAAACTCATACTTGGATAATATATCCGTAATCTGTGTAAGCCATTCTCCCTGTGCTTTATGAACTCCCTCTATCATTTCTGTTGTTAATATGTCTGCAAAATACTCTTTACTGAATGTTTTCAACTTCTCCAGCTCTGTTTTGTAACTGAATACAAATACATTTTCCACACTCTCTTTTTCACTTTTTCTACCCGCATATTTATTATAAGCAGGTTGATACACCTTGTCTCTCCAACCGGAAAAATCGTAGCCATAAGTTCCATACAGTGCTGATGACAGATTGTATCCTTTGGGTCTTTCTTCCAGATTTAACTGTGTAATGGACCTTCCGCTTGGATAGAGAAATCGATTTGCCATCTGATGACAAACACCACATATGCCATATAAGATTCCAATTGAATCATCTTTGTCGCGTACTTCATTCAATGCATAATATGTAAAATGCGGAATTTGAAATTCATGTAAAAATCTATTTTTATCCGTGCCACCCTTACATCTGAATTCATCACTTGGATCAATTGATTCCACCCATGTATGATCCAGAAAATTTGTATTAAAGGCTTTCTTCGTCCATAACTTCAACTTCGTATCATGAACAGGTGCATCGACGGAAAAATCAGACTTACTTTCTTTACATTCATTTAATGTTTTAATATCGGTAAGCACCAACGGATATTTCTTCTTAGAAAGTTTTTCTACTATGCTTAAACTTGCAAATATCGTTTCTGTTTTTCCATTTTCATCTTTATAGTGATTTCTTCCAATGATTACTTTATTGGAAGCACTACTCTGAACCCACTGAGCTTTTGACTCTTTTCCATTTGTCACAACCTCTATATCTTCAGCCACACACATATATAAACGTGATCTTTCTTCTTCGGATATACCTGTATCGTTTTCTTTTCTTGCGATTACACTTGCCAACTCATATACTGTTTTTCCATTCTCATCCCCACTATGAATTCTTCTCGTGATAACCCTTGGCTTTTCAATATCATATTCGAGATGTGAATTGCTCTCTTTCATGGTAATACCTGAATCATATGCAAGCCATACATCAACAAATCCAGCTTGCCTTGCCTCTTCCGATAACGTTAGCCTAGCGAACTTTGCATTGGATTTACCATTTTCATCTCCCCAATGATACCTCGCTATCATACAGTAATGGGATTGCATGTCTTTTATTTCGCTATTATTCTGTAAAATCTGTTCCAAAAATTATTTTCTCCTTTCCTTTACCTTCCTTAATTTTTCCTTACCTGCTAAACTTGTGTAAAATACATCTGCTGACATTATAATTTTCATTTATTCAAAATCCGCTTTAATCTGAATATTTTTCATACAAATCATCACATATTCGAATATACATTACTACTTTATCCATAAAATCCACTTGTACCTTGCTGTCCTCTTTCATGGTAATGGTGATGTCATAGTCATTTCCAAACCAGGAAGATTCCACATCCCCCTCGCCAATCACATTACCATCATAGTCATACAGATAATAACCATCCTCATCGGAGTAATAATCCTTTGGATTGCCATCCGCATCCAAATATAACATATAATATTCTCTCCCATATACCCCATTATCCAAAACTTGTTGTTGTGCATATCCCCAACACTTATCGTTACTGTCATAATAACCATATGTGGTGGCAGAGATTACCCCCTCCACATCATTGATTGGTTCATCTGTTACGAACTTTACATAAAACCATGTTTCACCATCAATAGATACTGTCCATTTTGTATGAAAAATTCCACTTTCTTCCATATAACCTGCAACCATTCCATCCGCCTTGATATCCGTTTCCTGATTAGACTCCTCAATATTAGATTCCATAAAAATATTAGTTGCATTGTTCATTGCTTTCTTAGCGGCTTTACTATCTTCATACTCCACTTTAGAAGCTCCGCAGCCGGAACATACCATTGTCAGTATACCTGCCACTGCAAAAGCTTTTACTATCTTTCTTCTTCGTCTATTCTCCTTTACTCCCAGTTTGTTGCACCTCCCTCCTGATCTCTTGCCAATTCTCTCGCTACCATCACAGCCATAGCAGTAAGCAACGGCAAATATTCCTTCTCATATGCAATAATAAAGGCATTATCAAAAAATACATTTTCCCAGGTAATATCCATATCATCCATGATGGCTCCCAAAACTTTACCATTCAATGTCACTTTAAAATTATGCCCGATTGTACCTGCATACTCTATCAACTCTAATCTGCCTTCTTTTATGTCCATAGCAAATGTATCTCTGACAAGAGCAAACTTTTTCTTTAATACCCCATAAGGCTCTCCTTTATAATAGAAACTGTACGTTGCTAATGCATGACCGATTTTCTTGGTCATTCGGAAAACTTCTGTCTGCTGTGTATCATAAATGCGCAGATTAATCAGTGGGTCTGTACCTTCAACCACATAAATCAGATTATCATTCTCATCCCGAAGTTCAAAATGCTGTCCTGCAAGCTTGAAATCCTCTGTAAAAGTATAAACTTCAGAAGTCTTACTTTCTCTAAATGGTAATACCTCACCATTTTTTACAAAATATTCCATACTCTCCTTCAACCAACTCTGAGTCATAAAAATATCAGAGTGATAGCAGAGATGTTCCGCTGTATTTGCACAAAACTCTTTCTCACATGGAATTAATGGTTCGTTTATTTTTTTCTTAATAGTCCCTTCTAAAAAAGAATAACCGATATAACCAATACTTCCATCTCCGGTCAGCCAAAAATAAATAAACTGTCCTCTTGCATCCGGTCCAAATATAAGTGACGTATAAGGAGACGTGGAAAAACGCCCTAACCAACCGGAACCAAGCGGTGTCTTTACATTTTTGTAGGCTTCGTAGAATTCTTCTATTTTTCTTGGTCTGTCCATGGCAATCATGGCTCCTACATCCGTCATGGCATTGTAGTCTTCCGGAGAACCAGTCATAAAAATGGCAATTCCAATAATCAAAACAACCGTTCCAATTGACACCGGAACTGTATGCCAGTTTCCTGCACTACATATCCATACAGCAAATGCACAAACAGCACTACCACAAATACGAAACTTCCATTTCCGCCTCGTTAATGCCGGTGAAATCTGCTGACTTTTTTGATTATTTTTCTTATCTGTCAATTCTGTATCTACTTTTTTCATATCTCTCTCCTAAATTAATCCAATTTCATTCGCCCTGTTTACTGCCTGTTGTCGGTTTTTTACCTGTAATTTTCTAAAAATTCCTGCGCTGTGAAACTTTACTGTTCCCACCTTTTTTCCTGTCATTTTTCCTATTTCCTGATAGGACAATCCCTGTGCCATAAGCCCAAGAACCTGTTTTTCCGTTACCGTGAGTGGCTCAAAATATTCTTCTGCCGACTTTAGATAATCGGGTAATCTCTTTGCCACCTCGCCTGCAAGAAGAAGAATCTTCTCGGTAAAGGCATTGCTTTCTTTTCTCTTATGATATATAGTAAGCATCTTTACCATATATGCTCCTTCATCTGCCAGAAGTCGTATGTACTGATACTTTTGTGCAATTTTCAAGGCTTCTTCAAGCTCTGCACACATATCCTCCAAAGCCCCTGCCTTACAGCAGGCGATTGCAGAAAGCATATAACACTCGCATACATCCATGTGGCGATATCCTTTTTTCAAAATGGGAATCAACTGCTTTGCAAATATGATTGCAAGCATATATTTTCCGGTCATAAGATAACAACGGATTTTTACCAGATAAGCATACATATCCATCATGTAAAGCTCTTTTGTCTCATCCGGTGCAAGTGTATCCAACCATTCCTGTACAATATCCTGATTTCCATCATAGCAGGCAGCCCATGCGCCTAAAGCATTTAAACTGTTTGTCAATTCCTCCCAGCCCGTCTTTTTGATGCGCTCTCTGATTTTTTCTACCAGGGGTTGTGCAGCCTGACTCTGTCCGTTTAAAAGAAGTATCTTCATCTGAAGTGCCATTGCCACAAACAGACACTGCATATCCTGCACATTTTCCATCATAGGAATTGTTCCTGTAACTAAAAGCAGCGCTCGAAAGCTATCATTTATCTGATAATGCCACTCTGCAAGTGCAATCTCAAAGACTCCGTTTCCGCTTTCACCATAAAGCATTCTTACCATATTGGTAATGGTTTCACGATACCTTATAAGCTCTTTTCCATATCGGGTAAAATCACGAAAACCATTTAAAATACTTGGTCTGCTTGCGGACAGTGTAAGACTTTGTATCTGTGAGATATTCACTCTTTGCATCGTTGCCACAACATGAAAAAATTCATTATCACTTATATAAGGCATAACCAACTGTGCTGTCAGGCAAAAATAATCCCTCTGTGAAAAATCTTCAGGGCTTATATTTTTTTGTGTCTCCCCGAATATACCGATATAGGCTTTTGCCCCTTCTAAATCGTTTTCCATGGTTGCCAGAAGTGCTCGCAAGGAAATAAGCGCCATACTTTCTCCTGTGTTTTGATGATAAACTTCCTCCGGTAACTTATGAAAATATTCTCTGCATGCCCACAAAGCAGTTACACTAATAGGACGAAAAAATTCCTCCTTTATGGTTTCTAAAAGATGTCCCTCCTTGTCTGCCTTTTTGATGATTTGTATCATTTCCTTGGTCTTTCTGGGGTATATTCTGTCTTTTATTAACATGCTTTCGATTCTAATCACTTTCCTTTCCCTTGGATAGCATTATAAAAAATGGTCCATTTTCGCGTCAACCCAACCAAAGTATAGGTTTTTTAAGAGTTTTTTACCTAACTTTTTATGGGGCAATTTCTAACAAACGCCCATTTTATCCAACTTTCCTTGATTCTATTTTTTGAGTTTT